>Ga0208769_1000627_pt1 | contig 16530 bp, 14 predicted proteins | sample AntAceMetag02UKC_FD_184768 | JGI IMG/M metagenome (GOLD analysis project Ga0208769, IMG submission 184768) | Saline lake microbial communities from Ace Lake, Antarctica- Antarctic Ace Lake Metagenome 02UKC (SPAdes) (version 2) | ecosystem: Environmental > Aquatic > Non-marine Saline and Alkaline...
AGTATCTCAATAATAGTAGCTCTATTTTGCCTTCTTAGCGATTGCTTTAGCTTTAGAGGTAGTTTGCACCTTCTTTGGTGCTGAAACCTCAGGCTCCTCAGTTTTGGTCAGGTCTAGCTTAAGTGAAAGTGGCATCTCTACCTGTTTTGGTTCTTTATTCTTATTATCCTTGTCCCAGAACTTCTGTGCTGGTAGAAACATCTCATCAAACTGGTCCTCAACCTCTGTAAATTTCCATCCTCTCTTGTTTCTTTTGTACCCCACCTGTAGAACAGCTAATCTGACTTTATCTACATTTCTTCCCTGTTCTTGCAAGCCTCTTTTATAGGCGGATAGTTGTGCTTCCATTGAAGGCCATACATATTGAGAGGTTTTCCAGTCTACTATCCAGATATCTCCATCAATCTTTCCTACGAAATCCACTGTTCCTGCGAAATTGTGTTTCTTTGAGATAACTGTACTCTCTTGCATGATAGGCTCTGGCTTTGTAGTATTGAACCAGTCTTGGAATGATAGGATAGCTCCATACTCATCAGGGTTCAGCTCCTCGTCCTTCTCAGTCAGTTTAGAATAATATTTGTCTTCCATCTTAACTTCAGCCCCCAAGATCAATTGCTCAATAGCATTATGCACCTTAGTTCCTTTGTCCCCGGCTTCTTCTTTGATAGCCTCAGCTTCATTCCACCCGGTTTTTGCAAGCCACTTGTAGAATCCTATACCTTTATATACATATCCAGTTATCCAAGTGACACTAGGGATAAACTGATACTCTGGCAATCCAGTTTCTTTATTCTTTGAAGTTATCGTATACCACCTTTCACTAGTCGTGGTAATTTGATAAACTCCCTTCTTTTTATCAATCGTTACTATGTGCTTTTGCATATTTTTTATTATATTTAATATCATATCTAGCGTGACATTTAGAACATAGTCTCATCCAAAGATTAACATCTACGCTGGTATATTTATGGTCCTTGTTAGCCCAATCATATTTCTTTTGGTCTGTTCTTTTGCAATGTTCGCAATACCTTGGTTGACCATATTTTTTAGTCATCCTCTTATGAACTGGCACTCTTCCAGTTATCTCGCTATCATCTTTAGGATTACATCTGAAACATTTGCAACCAAGTTTATGCTTATGAGGTGCATCACCTTTTTTAAACTCCATTGGCGGATGTTTACCTCTCCATATAGAACCTAATTGTTTTCTAGTTTTTTCAGAAACAGGATGCCCTTTTAATTTATCGGATATCTTTGCCTTCTGTTCTTCTGTCATCCTCTCTCCCTTTTTCATTGTTTTGATATATGGTTTACGATTTCTTCCACTGTCTTTAGCCCATGAAGCTTGCAATAATCTACAGCACCTTGCAAGACTTTCTGTAATTCTAGCTTGGTGTATTTGTCTCTTTTTACAATCCCCTTTTTAAATCTCTCATTGAAAGACATCAACCATTCACCTTTGATCGCATATCTTTTTCCAGCACCTATCTTTCCTCTTACAACGATGGATGTTAATGCCCCATCTTCTATATGTTTTACAACAGCTTGTCTGTTTTTAAGTTTTGTAAGTTCTACTGCTTGGATGCTGGAATAAAACTCATTCGGTCTTATTCTCATCATTTTTATTTAGGTTGATTATCTCATCATTTATTCTATCCCGTGTATCTTCTAGCTCACGATTGATATCTCTAGGATCTCTCTGAAAACTGTCATACCTGTTTCGTTCTATCTTCAAGTCAACAAGTCTCTCTATGTAGTGTATTAAGTTATTCATATTTTTAGTTTAAATATCCATAGTCCACTCGACATCATTTTTTAAAGAAGTGGCAATCTCTAGGAACTCTTCTACTTCTTTAATCCCTTTGTAGGAGTTGTCCAATGCATCATTTTTAGCTTTCTGTGACATATACTCTTCGTATGTTTCTTTTTGTCCTTCTGGAAGTGAATCCAATATAGCCTGTTTTCCATCTAAATCTGGTTTTCCTGTTTTCTTAACATCCTCATCATCCTTCATCTTAAACTGTAAAGTAATATCTTCACACATAGTTTCTTCTTCTTCTGTAAATATTTTCCAGTTGTTCTGTTCTTTTTCAATAGCTCTCTTAGTAATCATGAACTGAGCCCATCTACCTGAGATCTCTTTAATCTCCTTTTTAAGAAAGTTTCTAGCATCCACTTTATTAACAGCATCGTTGAAATGAGGAGTCCAGACTTCTGATGGAGAAACTACTGGGTTAAAAAAGGCACGCAAATTTTCAAATAATTTCATATAGTTTAATTTAGTTTAATTGTTTATTTATAAAAGATAGTTATGTTGCCGACCTTTGTTGCTCAACGCTTTGCTATCTGTTCGTTAATTGAATGATAGCATACGGTATATTTTTGTCAAGGGGTAACTAAAAAGAGACCCTCTCGAGCCTCTTTAATCTTTGTTGTTAATATTTCTTTTTTTTGCTCTTGCTCTTTAGTTTCTTTTGTATCTTATATTCAGCATCCATGCTCTTTACGAAGGCTGGGTCCTCTCCGCCGAACAACCACTTTTCCACAAGAGATCTTGCTTGATCAGTTGGCAGACCATACCTTATTCCTACAATATATGAGATTGATCTTATAGCGTGCTTAGTTTTCGTAGAAGGCTTCTTAGAAGTCCCAGTAGCTTTCAAAGACTTGAATGTCTTATTAACAATCTCTACCAATGCTATAGGATTAGATCCATAAATAAAAGATGAAAATATAGACCCAACGATAGGGACTGTTTGTATCATAGAGGCTATCATAGCCCTTGAACCTGCCTCAGCCATACCCATTTTCTCTTCATCATCATCATCCCTCCCCCACATCATAGTATGATATAGAGATGAAATCCCAGCCTCCATCATCATGGCCAAAGAAACAAACATCAGCTGTTGCACAGCCAGTTTCTTATTGTTCTTCATGTGATCTGGAAGATCTTCACTGATGTAACTCCACCTGTTCAACATAAAGTTCTGGAACTTGAAAATAAGCTTTGATGCCATTCTATAGTCATTAACCATAGCTAAAGGTAGATCTTTAAAGTTCCCAGAAGACTGAGTGATTCGCACAATCCTGTCAGCATATAATAAAGCCTCTTCGTTTGGTTTCTTTAGATCAACTGGAAGACCTAGCTCATCCATTTTCTTTGTGTAGGCTCCTGTCCATACAGCTCCGGCAGTATAACTATCCGACATCTTGATATACTTCATCGAATGCTCCTGTACTCTGTTTCTTAGGACCGATGCTTTTCCGTCTAACTTCTCGTCTTTCAGTTGTGCCGCAAGCTCTTGGTATGATGGATCTCCACCAACACGATTCCTCATCTCAGAACTATTGTTCTTAATAAAACTCCTCCATTCAGGCTGAATAATCTGTTGTACACCAGAAAAGGCATAAGAGCCAATTTCTCCGGCTCCATCTAATAGTGCTAAAGGTTGTTTAACAATCGTAGTAATACGATATCCCAGAACAACAATGGATAATTTGTTATTATACTCATTTACTTCCTTGAGCCATTTCGCTGGTTGTTTAACAGAACCACCTTTCCTAGCTAGAACATCTAGCCAAGTTAGCACTGAGTTTTGCATATCATTTCCTACAGCCTCATTATACCTGCCATCTCTAGCTATAGCCGAAAGTTCTGTTATTTTAGCATCCATAGCTATAAAGTATGTTGATTTTCCAATATATGACTCAAACACTCCAAAAGCATCCATCTGCAATAGTTGCCCGGCATATTCTTTTCTCTCGTGAATATTTCCAAAAGGAACTGCTTTAAGTTTCCCCTCTCCTGCCATCTCTTCTACCAAAGGTTTGGTGACAGCAAAGTCAGTCATCATAGGGAAATAGTTGTCTACTCTACCCAACATAGTATTATTCTCGTTCTTCATTTTCTCTGTAAGCTTTGCATGCATTGCATCTAACTCTTTCCGCATCCATTTGTATATCTGCATCTCATCTTCTGTGAGTTTTATTGCATCTATCTCATCAGCAGTCATTCCATGATCCTTCATGAGTTTTTTCCTACCACCACGTTGTTTGTTATATGCATAAATAGAGATGTTCTTTGAGTTTTTCCTTGTCATCTCCATCTCATTTATCATCTTGTAGAAGGACATCTTTATTTTGTCCTCATCTTTTTGCCAAACATTCCATAGCTTATCTATAGGTTCCTTAAATATCTTAAAATTAGGACCTTTGTACTCAGCCATTCCGTCTGCTCTATTGAATAGTCTATCAATACCAATCAAGGCAAGTTGCAACCTAGAGTACTTTTCCTTCTCCTGTTTAGTTCTCCCTATGTTCTCAGATTTAAATGGATGCAACTTCTCTTTTAAATCTATAGTGTCAAGATTCTTTGAGTCTTTCAAACTATCTAATTTATCTGCCTTAACTTTAGCCACCCGGGCTTTTTTATCCTGCATAATATTTTTGCCTACAGTTTGATACTGCTGTAACTGGTTGTTTATCCTGATTAATTGTTCTGTTGGGATATTCTCAAATGGTGTCTTCTTTAAGATACCTAGTTCATTCAGAACTCTTCTCGGCATCTCAAAGTCATTAGCCTGTTTATCTAAATGCTCTTTTGTGCTTCTGAGTCTCTTTAATAGCTTTTTGGTATGTTTCTTCAGTTCAAGATTAGCTGTTATTTCGATAATACTTCTCTGAATATCAACCGGTAATTTGTCTATGTTTTTAGTTAGATTGGTGATTGAAGTAGCTAAAAGTTGACGTTCATAGCTTTTTCGTTGCTTATCTACCTTCAACATCAACCTATCAAAGTTCTTTTTTGTCTTGACGTTCTTAACAGCAGTCAAATACTTCCCTCTAAACTTAGCAGGAACCGCAGCCTTTATATATTCTACAGCAAGCTTTCTCATCTCATCAGCTGTCCCAACCTTGTTTTTCCACCTTCTGTTAAGTTCAGCTCTAAGATCCTTTAGCTTCGCAGCACCTTTAGCTCTCTCTTTTTGCCTAGCCTCAGTAGCCTTGTTTCTGCTATCTTTTTTCCCCTCTTTATAACTCACGTCATATCCTTTTTCGATAACCTCTTTGTCAGGAGCTCTTTTAAGGAGATCAGTAAGTAGGACAGGGGCTTCCTCTCCATATAGTTTTTTCCATGATTCGCTAAAAACCTTCTTCACATCTAATTTACCGCTAGGTGTGACTAGGGTTTCTGCTATCTCTTTTTTACGTTGTTTGAAAATATCCTTTCTGATATCTTCAGTATTTATCTCCAGAACACTATCCAATCTATCAAAAGATGCTGACATCAATGCCAACTCATCTTTGTTTTTTGGCAACTTTAGTGTATCTAAGCTATCTAGCAGTGGAGTAACTTTATCAATAGTTTTTCTAGTTCTAGTTCCTTCTGGCATCCACTTAGGAAATGTTGACTTCTGTGCAGTCACTACAGGGGCACCACCTTTTTCTGCTTCCGTAAATATCCTTTCACCTGCCTCTGCTTGATCTAGTTCTTGACTTATCTTTGCCAAGCCTCCCTCAACTTCTTCGCCCATAGATGAAAGCATTTCCTTGTATTCAGCAAACTTACCTTCCGAAGATTTCCTACTGAAGGCATAACTAGATCTTGCTCTATCAACAAGTGCTGTAAAATCCAATACGCTGCTATCTATCGAACCTTTCGTGCCTTTTTGTTTTACCTTTTCTATATATTTGTCTGCCTTGTCAATCTCTGCCTTCTCATTCACCTGCACGTTTTCCTGCCCTTCACCTTCATACAGAAATTCCATCATAGTTTCTATTTGCGATTTCCCATCTTTACCTTCTTTCGTGATTCTCTGGAACCAATCCATAACACCATCAAAGAATTTCTTGATCATTCCTTTAGGCTTCGCTCCCTTCTTCTCTCCAAAATATATCTCAGCTAACTGTGCTAACTTCTCATCCTGCTCCTTTATATTTTTTATACCATATTTAGCCTCTATTTCAGCTAGAACACCCTTAGCGGTTACTCCTTTATCTACTAATTCCTTGAATTTGCTTATATTTCTTAAAAGAACATGCATAACTTCATGTTGTGCAGTAAACTCTCTAACAAATGCAGTAAGAGCAACTTCATTCCCATGAGCTGCTGCTATGGCCTCTTCCATGCCATCTCCTGTTAATATCTTGTCGAAAAAGGCTACTTCTAAGTTTGTTATTTTAAGTCTCTTTGCGATCTTTCTTACAACTCTTCTAGCTTCCTCGAATGTACTGTCCTTTTTGCTTATCTTAGCATCTGAGTCTCCTGACATATCAAACGCAACATTGGAATATTTTTCTACATATCTACCTATGCTTGGTTTATAGTGTCTACTTGTATCACCTTTTTTTCTAGCAAACGCTATATCATCTTTATCCTTAGGCAAATCCTTAGCTAGTTCATTTGCTTTATCTATATAATTTTTCTCAAGTTTTTTGTCTCCAGCCTTTCGTGCATCATTAGCCTTGTATCTTAATTCTTTAACTTCTTTCGTCTGTTTACGAGCTTGTTCATTATAAAAAGTTCCTAGCAATCTTTTATTTCCAGCTCTTTGTTCACCTATACCAGTTAAGTTATTTTTGATATACTCAGCTTTTGTAACCTTTTTTGTATCTACAGCGAAACTTGAACCTTTATCATAAACACCTACACCATCTTTCTTAGCAGTTTTCTTTTCTACTTTAGCCACTTCAACTTCATCTTCCACTTTAGGAATATCTCTTTTCAATTTTTCTTCTAAACTAGGTGCCTCAATCTTTTTAGTTTCTTCTGGAGCTTCAACTTTTAGAGCTTTGGTATCTTCAATCTGTTTTTGTTCTTCTGGCATTTGTATCTCAACACCACTCTTAGTTATAAGGTCTATATTATTCTGAATAGTCTGTCTGTCAGCTCCCGGGAGATCTTTTGCCATAGTCAAAAAGGTACCCATTACGCTACGGTCTACTTCACTCAACTGTGCAACACCTTGTGGGTTCATAGGTCTTTCTGTGGCCTGTGCAATAATTTGCCTCTCTTCGGCTGGTATTTGTTTGAACATTTGTCTAATCTCCTCTTCTGGTGGTAGTGGACCTTCCGTAGGTTCTGGAAGATCAAACTCTTCTACCTTCTGTTTAGCAACATCTTCAGAAACCTTAAGTTCATCTTTAACAACATCTTTAGTTGTCTTTTTTATTACCTCTACTTTTATGCCAGAAGAAACCTCCCTAACCCCACCGGCAAATCCAAAGAAAAGACCACCTGCCGCTCCTCCATACGCACTCTCTACAACTCCATCCATTAGATCTCTTTTAGGATCTATACCGCTATATTTAGCAAGAGCATTTGTGTATACTTGTTGGATGGCTTCTGTTCCACCCTCTTCAAATATCTGAACCATGAGTGCTTTAGGAAAAACCTTTACAATGCCTTTGAGAAACCCATCTGTAATCTTTTTACCTCCCGGAACTCCTTTAAAATATTTTAATAATGGCAACGTCTCCAGAACAGCTTCACCTATTCCAGCATATAATGCGTGTGTCTCAGCTTTTTCTCTATCTTCTGGTTGCAAGTTCTCTATTGTGACACCTCTTTCTTTTGCGATAGCAGTTAAATATTCTTGCTCGTGCATCCCAGTTGACATAAGACCCATAGAAGCCATCATAGGAACAGGACTCCCTGTCAGAGCACTGAAGGTTAATCCGGGTATCATTTGAGCCATCATATCAGACCCTATGTTAAATAAGACATCGAACCTAGCCATGTATGCAACATCAAGGCTCCCATCATCCTTGTAAACTGATTTCTCATAAAAAGGATTTATCCATCCAGTTTCTTCTGCTGCTTCTTTGACCTCTTTTCCTACTGTCTCAGTAGTCATACCAATCGCTTCTATCCCAGCACCAACTGCTTTCCTGACATTAGAACCTAGTTTATCAGCTTTTAATTTAGATTCTTGTTGCTTGTGCAACCTTTCGGCATATTTATTAGATTCTTCTATAGTATCAAACTTTCCGAAATTCTCACCAGTTTCTTTGTAGTGTTTAATAGCCTCTTCATCAGATACTTTCTTTCCATTCACTATAGTAGGCATAAGAATTTCTTTGCCATCAATATTAAAGCTCTTTGAAAGAACTGTGCTGACAGAACCATCTTCGTTCTTGACTTGTGGTCTATCAAGGATATCTATATTACCTTTGTTAAACAACAATTTATCTTTGATATCTGTTACGCTCACATTTTCAGATGGTTTTTCAAATCCACGTCCTATGTTTTGTATACCTTGACCAATACCCTCGACAGCACCAAAAAGTTTAGCATACTTACTTGCTACAAAACTCTTTGCAAATCCATATTCCTTTTTTGGAGGGAGAGGTCTTAGAGAATTGTTCCTAATTTTCCTTACTGAGGCGAATGACATATATTTAGTAGTTTAATCTGCTTGATAAGCTATCGAACATAATCTTTTCTAGTTCACTTGCATTAAATAGATCTCCATAATCTCCTTTTACATTAGTCATAATTTCTTTGTATGTTGGAGTCTCTTTTATAGCGTTCATTCCTCCATCAGGATAATTTTCTGACTCTCCACTATGCACATAGAGAAAATAGTCCTCAGTCGTTACAGTCTTACCGTCCCTAGAAAGAGCTTTAACCTCATTATATTCCTCTTTGCTCATGCTGTCCTTGGCTGATTCTAACTGAATAAGAGGCTTTTTGTACTCATCTTCTGCATAATCCAACATATCCTTTTTGTAAATAGGAGTAGCATATTCCTTCAAGGTTTCTGCAGGAATGTCTGGGTTCTTCTTTTGTAGGTCACTGAAAGTATATTTAGGTGATGTTTCCATCTTTCCTGTTTCAGGGTTTCTTTCTTGTACAATAGCAGAAGAGTCTTTTATAGCCTGTGAAAGACCATTCATGGAAGATATGTTCTTAGCTAGGGTAGGGTTTGATTGTTCAAAAATCATCTTTCCTACTGGGCTCATGTTTCCAGCCTCGTAATCAAAAGCTCCTTCAGCTGATATAGCCTGATTCTCTGAAAAACCTCTGGACATAAGAAAATACTTATTCTCATTTCCTATATAATCCTGTGGTATTCTATCCTGTATTGCTTTTTTTATCTCTTCAGCACTATGTACAGCGTGCCCTTCTCCTTTAACTCCATTAGTAAAATCATATTCCATATTCTTAGGATCATTATAGTAGGCGTTCATCTCTGCTTCAAACTGTTGCAACGAAGCTTTATTCCCATCAGCAGATGTTTCAGAACTCTGCATAAACTCTAGCATTTGCTCGTCTAGTTGAGAGGTAGGATAAAAAGCTACTCCATTCTCTACGCCACTCTTAGTCATTGTAAGCTCAGATTTCCTTTTGGCTTCAGCTTCAGCTTTCTTTTCTCTAGCTATCTGTTCAACAGCCAAACTTCCTGCTGCTTTATCTACTTCACTAACCATTTTATTTTGAGTATCTATCCCTTGGTTCTTAATGTCTATAGCACCACCTACTAACTGTTTTACTCCACTGGGTGTAATGTTCCCTTTAATTGTAGAAAGATCTAAATCTGCACCCATAGCTGAATCACGTTTACTCACATAATTAGAATATCCAAGAGCATCCTTGAAGTGTGTCTTCAATTTATCTTGATAAGCTGCATCATCTCCTCCATGCTTAGCTATTGCGTTATTTAGATCTTCGTAAAATCCTGCCATAATTTTATTTTAGTTTATTAACCTAGTGTTTTTAAGCTTTTCTCATAAGCTGCCTGTTTAGCAAACATCTGATTAGTAGTAGCTAAATCAGTGTCTTCTCCGTATTCTAGTCCCTTGATATCTACAGACTTTCCAAACGCTATATCATCTATTCCTCTCTTGGTAGCTAATTGTTCAGAAGCTTTCGTATTTAATAGATCATCAAGAGTTCTTTTCTGTGCTGTTTCAGCTGACTCAGTAGCGTTACCATACTTCATTTCTATATCTCTATTCAAAGTAACCTCGTATCTAGCAATGTCAGCGAATGAACGACTGGCTGTCCTAGCAATACCTGCTGTATTTATTGCTGACCCCTCTTGGGCTACCTTCTCTGGTGCTCTCTCTGAAAATGTCAATCCTGCATCTGCTAATGACTGATTTATCCTGTCACTTTCTAGACCGAATCTTCGTGACTCGTTTGCTAGTGCAGTTTCTAGGTCTTCGCCTGTTCTTTCGGTGGCAGTAGTGACGTAATGGTCCAAGTCATCTAGGTCCGTAGTCCTACCTTCCTCTATATTCTTTATGTTGCTCATGTAATCCTCAGTAGCCCTTGTCGTAGCTACACCAAGATCCTTGAGAATAATTGACATATCCTCTTTGAGACGATCAGTACTAGTATCTGCCTTACTCTTTACTACATCTTTTTGCTCATCATAGTAATCCTTTATCTTATCTGAAGCCTTTTCTTTGATTTTGTCGTTTGCCTTCTTTTTCTTATACTCAGCAGACTTTTTGTACTGTCTAAGGCTCATCCCAAGTTCAGCAGCACGCTTTTCATTTTTACTAGCCATAAATTTATTTTATTAAATATTTGTTGTATTCATCGTTCGCTTCTTTGATAAACGTCCAGTTTGGTGAAACAGGGGCCCCATTTTTTATTAAAACTACACCTAGCAATCCTACTATATTCCATTCATCTCTATCAACTCTAGAGACATATTCTTGACTGCTATCCCACTCTGGATTAACTTTACGTCTTTCTACCATCTTTAGTATAGCATCTTTTGGTGGTTTCTTCTCATCTGACCAACCACTTCTCTCAGAATCTCCTTCTATAAACTTTTCTTTAGCTTCTTTCTCCCCAGTTTTTAATTTCTTTTTGATCCTTTCAACTTTTCTAATTGACCAGAACTCTGCTATTTCAAGAACAGGACTCCCGTCTTTGTTTATTAGATATTTTCCTGACCATGCTGTGTCGGCATCTTGCCCACCTAAATTTCCTATTGAACTAGCAGTAGCAGAAATAACTCCTAGCATTTTTTCACCTACTATAGCTTCTCTGACCTTTCCTTCATACAAGACAACAGGAGTACCATTTGGTATCTTTTTACCATCTGTGCTCTCAAAAAGCTCTGCGATATCTGCTCCCGGTGTCATAGTACTAGCTGTAGCTAAAGCACCAGCAGAAGAAAGTGTCATCTTGGTTACACTATTAGACTTCCAAAGACAACCGCTACTATCATTATCACTATTATAGTTTACTCTCCAAGTATCTGATTCATAAATATTAGCATCATCTCCAGCTGTAACATAGACTTGACCAGCTGTAGTGCCTGATGCTGTTATCTGTACTTGTCCACTAGCACCAGTTGATCTAAGAATGGCTAAGTCCTTAGCCTCTAAAACTAGATCATCTTCGGCTTTTATAGTTAAATCCGTTGTTCCTATAGAAACATAAGTATCTGTTAGAGCATCTAATGTGGCAATGACTGTCAATGTCTTGCCGTACATACCCATCGCTGTTCCTGTACCTGCGGCACTTATTTGCCCTACTTCTGTACCACCAAGATAGAAATATATAACTCCATCTGAACCAACTTTTACATCTATCCCTGTTCCTGTATTTTTAGCCCAGATTGTTGATCCTGTTATTGTAGCACCAACAACATCACCACGAAATGTTCCATCAGCAAATTCTGCATTACCATCTGAATCTATCCTCCAACCTGTAGTGCCTGAAACAAAGCCATTAGATTGTAACCATCCGTCTATAACATTTAGTCTACGGATAATGTCTCCATCCTGTATGAACACACTAGGAACCCCAGCTTCGTACATGCTCCTAGCTTTCTGATTGACTTCTGACCCTGCGTATATCAAAGGACTATGACCGAAAGAGTCAAACCCTCTGGAAAATAGATCTAAATGTGGTTCTACTGTCTGGTATTTAGTTGACATTCTCTGTAACAGAAACACCTTCATCTGGGAACTCAAAACCTAATATCTTTGCCCTCCCAGTGCTAACTGCTTCCGTAATTTTAAAATTAAAGAAATTTCCTTCCAATGAAGTCTTAAACTCCGTTATATCGCTATTTATTACACCATTACCTACAGGTTTCCAATCTTTCTCGCTATGTGTGTTTCTCCACATAAGAGTTCCTTTAGAGACGTTCTCAGTCAATACAGCAAATCTGCTTATCTTCTTTTTGAACATCCTTTGCCCGAAGTCTAGGTCTTGTGTCTCCATGGCGTAGTTTATAGCAGTGCCATTATCTGTATTCCCTACAGCTAGTTTCTGCACATAACCGTCATCATCTCCGAACGCTGTGAATACTGTTCCTGTAGTATCTACATACTTAGTGTAAACTCTTTGTAATGTAGGATATTCTCTGATATCCCAAGTATTTAAAAATATATTGTACTTTATAACAACATTCGCATGAGTTTCTCCGTTTATAGTAACTGATTTAAAGGACCAAAACACATGTTCTTCATCTGTTCCAGAAGCAACATTCAATAGGTTAGCTTCAGAACACGATTTTATAACATTGTCAACAGTCCAGTCGCTTATCTTCTTTGGAGTTCCACCAGTAGTAACCCATGAACCATTCTCATTTACCCAGAAACACATCCCGTTAGCTGTTACAATAGCTTCCTGAGATGGTGCTCCCTGATTTATCATGTCTTCTGGATAAGCAGATGATCCGTCATATTTCTTTAGAGTTCTCTTTTTAAACACTAGAATATATCCTGGAACCTTTGCTAAACCTGTTATACCTCCTCCACCATCTTCTTGCTCAAATAGGATAAACTTATTATCTACTGTCCAACTTACTACTCTAGTGGTAGGATTGGCTATCCCAGAAATATCAACTCTATCTGGATCAGCAGCCATTCCAGCAACATAAATCCTATCCCTGAACTCAAGGGCATACTTAGCTGTTTGTGGCATATTATCTAGGTCGAAAGCACCTGCTGTATCTATCCATGCTGCACCAGTATAAGCTTTTGGTTGGTCTGTTCCATTAAGACGTAGACATGAGTCTAGGTAGGTTAAGAAACGTGTCTTCAAGTCTTTTGTATCGTCCTCCAGACTCTTAGAACCAGCAAGAGCATCATATATATCATTATTTGTACCATCCGACAAAACAGCAAATAGTTTGTTCCCAGTTCCAACAGTATCTCTAAAGTTATGTAGCCCTAGGACTGGTTTGTTATTTATGATCTGTGCATGAACATCTGTAGTTCCGAGACGAGAAACCAAAGAACCTAACTCTTCATCACTGTCAAGATTAAGGTTAAGTCTAGTGGAATTAGCTGGTGCCATGTTGTTTTGAGTACCAGTATAATTCCCTTTACTAAAGTCACGATAAGTTTTTTGTTTGAGTGGTTTCATGTTTATCTACGTCCTCTAGCTCTGCCTCCGTATATCGCAGAACCACGAGGTCTAAATGTGTTAATTTGTCCTGACACTTCTAATCTAATAGCATCTCTTAATATTTTGTTGAACTCCATAAAAGAGGGATCTCCTAAATTTTCCATCCCGTCATTATCTTTAACAGCTCTAATCTTAAACTTTAGGAAGTGAATAAGCATATCGAATCTTGGTCCAGTAATAGTATCTGCATCTGAATCAACAGAATCGATGTCTGTGTAGTAATCTATAAATACTCTCTGACCTTCATAATCTGATGTTATCATTGGCCATATATATAGATTTCCCTCCCAAATTGCGTAGTATTTTACATCATTCTCTAAAATTCCATACCATACTTGAGAGTCTACTGGCAAAGTAGCTGTTATTGCAGTTGCAGAACAAGTTAATGTGCCTGTACTCTTTGTATTTGCTGTATATTCTACAGTATATTTCGTTCCGGAGACATAAACATTAACAGACCCACTATCAGGTAGGTCATCTGTATTGTCTAGCACTAAAGAGGTGTCTGTAGCTACAGCCTGTGTGGCTACTTCAGTGTAGGTAGTTTCTTTTGTCGCTTGAATGTACTCTGATCTATCTATGTATGTAAGAGGTGTAGCGTTCCCAATCTTTACATTCATTGTAGATTTTGGAGAATTTTTCTCATAAATATCATCTGGCATAGCGAAACTTCGTACTCCCATGCTGACATTACCCATATCGTAATCGAACTCCTGATAATTGCTCCATGCTTTTAGCTCTCCTCGGACCCTTCTAAGCATCTGGTTTGTCCAACCTATGAGCATATTGTAGGTAATTAACTCTCCTATCTCGGCATGTAACTCGTCTAAGGCAGTATTAATGGCATATCCAACTGAGTTTGCTAGAAATCCAGTATAGGGAACACCGTCTGAATATTGTGAAAAGTTTAAAGTAATGCTGTTTTTGTATCTTGTAAAGTAGTAACCAGTGGTGTTCACGATATCTTCGTACATCATTGACAATTTTTCAGGGTCTACGCTTTGGATAGTGCCAAGAACTGATTTTGCACCGTCCTCTGTTACTGACCTAGAAAACTCTATCTGATCAAATGGGATTATATAAACTGGTGTATCTTTTGGATGAGATTTAACTAGACCGGCTGCTAAAGTAACTGTTGTTCCGGTAGGAGCTGTCCCTGCATGAGTATTTATGATCTCTGAACCTTCGTTCCCAAACTCACCTATGCACAAAACATAGTCAACAGCAAACTGGCTTATACTATATACAGATATAGTTGTTCCAGCCGCTACAGCTGCAACGCTTAAATTCGACTGATATCTGCCTAAAGTAAGTTGTGAATTATCTGCTACTATTGGTTGATATGCCATATCTTTTTATTTATAAAGTTTATTTCTAATTTCCTTGTAATCATCCTTCATTTCTACTAAAGTCTTATTTATAGATTTAACCTCAGATGTTAGTTCAGTTATTTTGTTTGTTTCCTCTGTTCTTTGTTCCAAAGTTTCATCATATCTTTCTATGTATAGTTCTGCTTTACCTTTATTATGCTCTGTTTTAGCTTCCAATCTATCTATTTTTATGCAAAAAGTAACTACGAAAGCTATAATAGCTACTATAGTACTGATCTTTATGTATATCTTATAGTCTTTTAGAGTTTCCATCTAGCTATTGTGAGAATCGTAATTACCATAAATTGTAATACCGATACCAACTAATTTAATGATAAGATCACAGACCTCATTCATTTGATCAGATGTAACATACTTAGAGATACCTGTCACTCCGAGGATTGTAATTACGATTCCAACCCATGTTTTATAACCTTTTAGCATTTGTTTCTATTTAGATAATTATTTTCACATATTATACCACAAATATTTTCAAACATCAATTTATGTACCTTACTACAATAACCTTGGTTTTATCTCGTGATTTGTCCTAACTATAGGCTTGAAATTGCTCATGCTGACTCTTGGGCCTGTTATAGGTATCTCACCGGGAGATGGAGACGGAGATTCGCTTGGGCTGATAGACGGACTGAAAGATGAACTTGGGCTTACTGATGGAGAAATGCTTGAAGACACAGAAGGTGATATAGACGAACTAACAGATGGTGAAATCGAACTTGAAATTGATGGTGAAATAGAAGCCGAAGGTGATACGGATGGTGATATCGATGACGAAGGTGAGACAGAAGGGCTTATCGAAGGTGAAACCGAAGGGCTTATGCTTGTACTCGGTGATACTGAAGGTGAGAAACTTTGTGATATAGAGGGGCTTATTGACGGACTAATACTAGTAGAAGGTGATATCGAAGGAGAGATTGATGAACTAGGGCTTACTGAAGGAGAGATGCTCTGGCTAGGAGAAACAGATGGAGAGATGCTTGGGCTTAGACTCGGTGAAATAGAGCTAGAAGGACTAACACTCGGAGATATTGAAGGAGATTCGCTTGAACTTATACTCGGACTCACACTTGGACTAATTGAAGTCGATGGAGACTCAGAAGGACTAATGGAAGGAGACTCTGATGTGATTAAACTAGGTGAAGTCGAAGGAGATATCGATGTGCTTGGTGATTCTGAAGGAGAAATAGAAGCAGATATACTAGGACTAAAAGACTGAGAGATACTCGGGCTAATAGACGAAGAAGGGCTAACACTAGGCGAAATGCTCGGAGAAATAGACGGAGAAATAGATGTTGAAGGACTTTCGCTTGGTGAAATTGATGGGGAAATAGAAGGGCTAATACTTTCAGATGGACTAACACTTGGAGAGATAGATGGTGAAAATGAACTAGAAATACTCGGGCTGATTGATGGTGAAATTGATGTAGAAGGTGAAACTGAAGGAGAAATAGATGTGCTAGGACTTTCTGAAGGTGAAATACTCGTGCTAGGAGATTCTGAAGGGGAGATAGATGGTGATATTGAACTAGATATTGATGGTGAAATGCTTGGTGAAATTGATGTTGAAGGAGATTCACTAGGAGAAATTGATTGTGAAGGACTCACAGAGGGGGAGATACTTGGACTGAAGCTTGGACTGATAGAAGGCGAAGTGGAAGGAGACAAACTAGGACTCAAAGAAGTGCTAGGTGAGACCGATGGAGATATGCTAGGTGAAACACTAGGGCTAATACTCGGGGAAATGCTTGGTGATAT
>Ga0208769_1000643_pt1 | contig 16324 bp, 17 predicted proteins | sample AntAceMetag02UKC_FD_184768 | JGI IMG/M metagenome (GOLD analysis project Ga0208769, IMG submission 184768) | Saline lake microbial communities from Ace Lake, Antarctica- Antarctic Ace Lake Metagenome 02UKC (SPAdes) (version 2) | ecosystem: Environmental > Aquatic > Non-marine Saline and Alkaline...
GGGTAAATGAGGAATTATTTAAAATACTTGCTTCTAACGATTCGTATAAAGTTATTAAAACAATGGATCAGCTAAAGATAATTGATCAGTTTATTCCTGAAATTATAAGGATGCGTGGTATTCATCAGGGAGCTTATCATCATCTGGATGTTTGGAAACATTCTCTCGAAGCCTTACGGCAACTTGAGCTAATATTTGCTAAGAGATTAGTAAAAAATAAAGAGATAGTATCTTATCTTAATCAGGAAATAGCTGGTAAGCGAAGAAGAATCCAAATTATAAAATTAGCCTGTCTTTTACACGATATCGGTAAGCCTATGGCTAAGAAAAAGTTGAAAAATAAAATGACTTTTTATGCTCATGAGAAAATTGGTAGGGATTTAGCTGGGAAAATAGCTGACAATCTACGTTTGTCTTTACGCGAGAAAACTACTCTGATGAAATTAATTTTCTGGCATCTCCGGCCGGGTTATTTAGCCGATCAGGTTAATCCAACTCGCCGAGCAGTTTATCGGTTTTTCCGGGATACTCAAGAAGAAGGAGTAGCGGTAGTAATACTTTCATTCGCAGATTGGCGGGCTACTCGAGGGCCACTTACTGATGCTAAGAAACGAAAGAGCCACGAAAAAGTAATGCTGGGTTTAGTAGATAAGTATTTTGCTGAAAAGAAGAAGAAACCTTTACCAAAAATAATAGATGGACATAGTATTATGCGTAAGTTTAAAATTTCATCCGGTCCTTTGGTAGGATTAATTTTGCAAAGAATAAAAGAGGAGCAGGCTTTAGGTAAACTTTCTACAAGGCAAAAGGCTTTAAAGAAAGCAAAAGAAATTATAAGCAAAGCCTCCATGAGGAGTAAGCATTTATGAAACTAAACAATATCGAAATTCTAATAGTTAAGGGAGATATTACTGAAAGCTCTACTGAGGCGATAGTGAATGCTGCTAATAATCAGTTTAGCATGGGTGGAGGCGTGGCTTTAGCAATCAAAAGAGTAGGCGGTGAGATAATTGAAGAAGAAGTCATGAACAAAGGCCCAGCTAAGGTTGGAGAAGTAATTATCAGTTCAGCCGGAAGCTTAAAAGCTAAGTATGTTATACATGCCGCTACCATGAAAATGGATTTTAAGACTGATGAAGAGATTATACGTAAAGCTACTTATTCGTCTTTAATTTGTGCTCAAGAAAATAAAATTAGCTCAATTGCTTTTTGCGCCCTAGGTTGTGGGGTTGGAAAATTTAGCCTTGAAGCTGCCTCAAAGATAATGGCTCAAGAAGTATTTAGATACCTTTGGCAGATGGAAGAACCTACTTTAAGGAAAATAATCTTTGTTTTAAATTCTGATAAGGCCTTTGAAGTTTTCCAGAAGAATGTAGCTAGTTATCTTAAATATATAAGCAAGAAGATAAGTGCTGGTCCTTTTCTTACTGTAGACGGGATAATTGAATATGATGGTGGAATTGTAATGATTGAGCGCAGTAATCCTCCTTTAGGCTGGGCTTTACCAGGAGGATTTGTTGATTATGGTGAGAGTGTTGAGAAAGCAGTGGCCAGAGAAATCAAAGAAGAGACTGGCCTTGATTTCCTAAATTTTAAACAATTTAAAATCTATTCCAAAGGCAATAGAGATCCGCGTTTTCATACTGCTTCAGTTGTATTTATCGGTAAGGGTAAAGGGAACTTAAAGGCAGACTCTGATGCTAAGGCAGCAGGAGTTTTTAAATTAGATTCCCTGCCAGAGAATATAGCCTTTGATCACAGAGAGGTAATTAAAGATTATATCCAATCCAGGACGAAGTAAATGAATGAGATTCCTTTACATCATCTTAAGGGGGTTGGCCCTCGTCGGGAAATTCTCTTTAATAATTTGGGCGTAAGAAACGTTACCGACCTTCTTTACTACTTTCCTTCTCGCTATCAAGATAGAAGAAATTTTAAAAAAATAAAGGATCTTGAAGTCGATGAGTTTTCAGCAGTTAAGGCTAAGGTTTGTGCTGTCAATCTGAAAATTTTTCCTTATTTTTTACGTAAAAAATTTAAAAAAGTAAAGAGTGTATTTGAGGCAATTCTAGAAGATGAGACCGGAAGTATTTGTTGTACCTGGTTTAATCAAGCCTATTTATCTGAGACGATTAAACCAGGTGTTAGTTTGGTTATCTATGGAAAGGTAAAGGTTAGTTCTTCCGGTCGTCAAATTATCGCCCCTGAATACGCAATTGAGCAAGATGATCAGGCTTTAGGGATTGGAAAGATAATTGGTATCTATAAGTTGCCATCTGAATTTACTCAAAAGTTTATCAGAAAGGCAATTTCGTCTGTCTTAAAGAATTATCTGCCTAAACATTCTGATCCCTTGCCCTATTATCTAAGAAGAAGGAAAAATGTCCCTAATATAGCTAAGAGTTTAGAAGAGATGCACTTTCCGAGTTCTTGGGAGGATGCCGAGGAGGCTCGAGAGCGGTTTATCTTTGAAGAGTTGTTCCTGTCTCAAATTTTAGTATATCTTCGCAAAGCTAAGAGGAATTTTCAACAAGGAGCTAGTTTTAAGGCTTTAAAGAGTACTATAGAAAAAATAAGAAAGAACCTGGGGTTTAAATTAACCACATCCCAAGAAAAATCCTTAACCCAAATTGTAGATGATTTAAAAAAGTCTCATCCGATGCATCGAATTTTACAAGGAGATGTCGGTTGTGGTAAGACTGCTATAGCTACATTCGCTATTGGCATTTGTGCTGATTGCGGGTTTCAAGCTGCCCTTATGGTTCCGACTGAAGTTTTAGCTTTTCAACATAAAGAGACTTTAGAAAAAAGTTTAAAGGGTTTGAAATTTCTCTCTAGAAGAAATCCCGGCGAAGTAATTAAAGTTATCTCTTCCTCACTTACTAAGAGAGAGGTAGAGGACATTTACAAGGAGTTGAGAAGTGGAAAGATTAAAGTAATTGTTGGCACTCATTCTCTTGTTCAAGAGGGAATAAAATTTAAAAAATTAGGTTTAGTTGTAATTGATGAGCAACATAGGTTTGGAGTTGCTCAGAGGGCTCTTCTTTCCAAAAAAGGAAAGATTGCCCCTCATTGTTTAGTTATGAGCGCTACTCCGATTCCAAGAAGTTTGGCCCTTTCTCTGTATGGTGATCTTGACTCCTCAGTGATAAGCCAGATGCCTAATGGCCGGAAGGTTGCCGTAACTCGTTGGGTAAAAGAGAAAAACAGGGCAGAAGTTTATGAATTTTTAAGAAAAATATTGAACAAGGGTCGGCAGGTTTATATTGTTTATCCGGTTATTGAAGAGAGTCTAGATCAAGATTTAAGGCCTTTAAAGATAATGTATAAAAAAATAGTTGAAGAATTCCCTGAATTTAAAGCCAAGATGTTTCATGGCCAGATGAAGAGCAAAGAAAAGATAAAAGCAATAAAGGCATTTAAGGACAAAAGAGCTGATATTTTAGTCTCTACTACTGTAGTTGAAGTAGGTTTAAATATAGAGAATGCTACTGCCATGTTAGTTGAAAATCCTGAGAGGTTTGGTTTAGCTCAGCTCCACCAACTCCGTGGTAGGATACAACGTTCTCAACATCAACCTTATTTTACTCTTATTAGCAGAGAAAATCTTAACGCCGAGGCCTCAAGGCGTCTGGAGATAATTTCCAAGGAACCTTCAGGATTTAAAATCGCTGAGGAAGATCTTAAACTAAGAGGACCAGGAGATTTTTTTGGTAATTTACAACACGGCTTACCGAATTTAAAGGTGGCTAATCCGATAGAGGATTTAGAAATATTAAAACAGGCTCGCTTTTCTGCCTATGAGCTGATAAAGAAAGACCCTTACTTGAGTCAGCCACGACACCGTTGCCTTCGAGAACATATTGATTTTAGTTTATTTTCTAAACAATAGGCAATTTTTGGGAGGAGTATTAGATGAAAATTTTGGGCGGAAAACTTAGAGGAAGGAATATAATTGTTCCTTCGGGCATCCGGCCAGTATCTCTAAGGGTGAAAAAGTCTTGTTTTGACATCCTAAGAGGAGAAATCCAAGGTAAGAGAATTTTGGATCTCTTTGGCGGCTCAGGCTCTTTAGGCATAGAAGCTCTATCTCAAGGAGCAAAAGAAGCCATATTTCTAGATTCAGACCGGCGTTGTGTAGCAGCTATAAGGAAAAACCTTGTTTCTTTAGGTTTTGACCCCCGGCAAAAGGTGATCCTAAAGGACTCAGCCTCAGGGATTAAGGATTTTTTTACTTATAGAGAAAGTTTTGATATCATTTTTTTAGATCCGCCTTATCATAGTGACTTATTGACAAAAGCCTTGCAACTATTAGAGGAGTATGCTATAGTAGCTCCTTCTGGCTATATAGTGACTTTTTGCTATACAAAGGACGATTTTGTTCAGGCCAGGAAAGGGTTTTCTCTTATTGTAGAGAAAAAATACGGTCAGACGCTTTTTTTGATATATCGAAGAGATGAGTAGAGCTATTTATCCTGGAACATTTGATCCAATTACTAATGGGCATATTGACATTATTCAAAGAGCTGCCTCTGTCTTTGGTGAAATACTAGTTTCAGTAGTAAAGGTATCTTCGAAAGACGCTTTATTTTCTTTTGATCAGAGGGTTAAATTAGTTAAACAAGCAACAGCAAAGATAAAAGGCGTCAAGGTAGATGGTTTTAGCGGATTAGTAGTAGATTTTGCCAACAAGAAGAAAGCTAAGGTTATAGTAAGAGGTTTGAGGATGATCTCTGACTTTGAATATGAATTTCAGATGGCCCTGACTAACCGTAATCTTGCTCCGGAATTAGAGACGATTTTTCTTATGCCCCATCCGGAGTATTCATTTATTTCTTCTCGTCTTATAAGAGAGGCAGCCTGCTTAGGGGCTGATTTGAAAAAGTTTTTGCCTTCAGTTGTAGTAAGGGCTTTAAAAAATAAGTTAAATGAAGATAAAAGTAGAAAAAATAAAAGATAAGGCAATCGAGATAGAAGAGGAGATACCAGCTTCTTTCTGGGAACTAGATTCCTCTGATATTACTTTTGTAAACTCTATCCATCTTAAATGTGAATTTTTTAGAGTTAGGGATGAGATAGTAGCTAAGACTAAGGTAACTACCCATAGGGATGTTATTTGTTCACGTTGCCTGCAGAAGACTCGCCAGTCCCTAGAGCAGAGTTTTACTAAGAGCTACAAGGATGATGAGGTTGGAGAGTATCTTGAGATTAATGAGGATATTCGGGAAGATCTACTGCTTAATTTTCCAATGCAGGCTTTATGCAAGCGAGATTGTAAAGGTGTATGCTCTCGCTGTGGAACAGATTTAAATCACCAAGAGTGTGGCTGTCAACGAACAAAGGATTCTTTACTAAGATTTATTTAAGGAGGTAAATGAATGGCGCATCCTAAAAGAAAACATTCCTCTTCTAGAAGTGGGAAAAGAAGAACTCACCAGAAATTATCTTCTCCTTCATTAGTAGAGTGCAAACAGTGTCGAAGGCCTAAACCAACTCATATGGTTTGTCCTTTTTGCGGATACTATGCTAATAGAGAAGTTATTAAAATCGTGAAGAAAGAAAAGAAGAAAAAGAAAAGTAAATGAGTTATAAGATCGGTATAGATATATCCGGTGGAGATTCCGCACCAGGAGAAATTATTAAGGGAGCTTTGCTAGCTAAAAAAGAGTTGGCTGAGGACATTGTTTTAATTGGTGTAGAGGGTGAGATCAGAAAACAGTTAGCTCTCCATAAAGCTTCTGCTGATGATTTTGTGATTGTTAATGCACCGGAGAAGATTGAAATGGCTGAGCCACCAGTTAGGTCGGTACGTAAGAAGAAAAAGTCATCAATCGTAGTCGGGGTAGACCTTCTTAAAGACAAAGAAATAGATGCTTTTGTTTCTTGCGGAAATACCGGAGCAGTAGTTTGTGCTTCTACCTTAAGGTTAGGTTTAATCGAAGGGGTTGAGCGTCCGGGCATTGCTTTAACCCTTCCGACAAAAAAAGGTGTATCTTTAATTATTGACGTTGGCGCTAATATTGATTGTAAACCTCTTCATCTCCTTCAATATGGGATAATGGCGTCAGTTTATTATGATTTAGTATTAAACAAGAGTAACCCTAGCATAGGATTACTTAATATCGGCGAAGAAGCTTCAAAGGGTTTAGGTATTCTAAAACAGGTGCATAAACTTCTTTCACTTTCGCCTTTAAATTTTACCGGGAATATGGAAGCTCGCGAGATTTTTTCTGGTGAGTGTGATTGTATAGTTTGTGATGGGTTTATCGGCAATATTGCTTTAAAAGTTGCTGAGGGGAGCGTTGAGACCGTAGGCAGACTTCTTATCAAAGCTATGAAGAAAGGAATTTTAGGTAAGATTAGTCTTTTATTGGCCAAAACAAATCTTAAAAGGTTCAAGAGTTCAATTGATTATGCTGAGCATGGAGGAGCACCTCTTTTGGGGGTGGATGGAATTGTCATTATCGGTCATGGTCGTTCGAACAGCTTAGCAGTTAAAAATGCGATTAAGGCAGCTGTTCGCGAATTATCCCAAGATTTAACTGCAACAATTAATAGGAGAATTAATGAAATCTGCCAAGATAGTGGGATTAGGCAAGTACTTACCGTCTAAGCGTCTACTAAATTCCGATTTAGAAAAAATGGTTGATACTTCTGATCAGTGGATTGTTACTCGTACTGGGATAAAGGAGAGAAGAATCGCTGAAAAAGGAGTAGGAGCTTCTGGTTTAGCTGCCAAAGCCTCAAAGATTGCCTTAGAGCGGGCAGGGATAGATCCTAAAGATCTAGATTTAATTATTGTTGCTACCATCACTCCTGATACCCAATTTCCTTCTACAGCTTGTCATCTTCAGAATCATTTAAAGGCTAAGAAAGCTGCTTGCTTTGATGTATCTGCTGCTTGTGCTGGTTTTGCCTATGCTTTAGCTAGCGCCTGGCAGTTTATAAAAGGTGGATTATATAAAAATGCCTTGGTGATTGGAAGCGAAGTCCTCTCTACGATAACTGATTGGGAAGATCGTTCTACCTGTATTTTGTTTGGCGATGGAGCCGGAGCCGCAGTCTTAGTTGAAAGTGATAGTGATAGTTTTTTAAGTGCTTATTTAGGCTCGGATGGCGAGCATGCTGAAATTTTAAATATGCCTGGAGGAGGTTCGCGTCATCCGATTTCTCCTGAAGTTATAGACAAGAGAATGAACTACATAAAAATGAAAGGTAATGAACTCTTTAGATTTGCTGTTAGAATAATGGTTCATGCTGCAGATAAAGCTTTAGCCAAGGCTAATTTAGAAAGGAGTGATGTAAGTTTATTCATTCCTCACCAAGCTAATGAGAGAATAATAAGTGCAGTAGCGCAACGTCTTCATATCCCTCAAGATAAAATATACTTAAATATTGCTCGTTATGGAAATATGTCTTCTGCTTCCAGTGCTGTGGCCTTATGTGAGGCTTGGGAAGAAGGAAAAATCAAGAAAGATGATATCGTTGTGCTAGATGCTTTCGGTGGAGGATTGGTCTGGGGCAGTTGTGTAATTAAATGGATTTAGATAGAATTATGAAAGCGGTAATTTTTCCTGGTCAAGGTGCTCAATATGTGGGAATGGGCAAAAGTCTATACGAAAATTTTACTCAAGCTAAGAGTATTTTTTCATCAATAGATAAAATTTTGGGATTTTCTTTATCCGAGAAGTGTTTTAAAGGCCAAGAGTCCGAGCTTAAGGAAACATCGATTCAACAGCTAGCTATTTTAGCAGTTAGTTTGGCAGCCTTTGAAGTCTTTAAGGAAAAAGAGTTAAAGATAGATTACTTGTCAGGATTAAGCTTGGGTGAATACAGTTGCTTATATTCTGCCGGAGTTTTAGGTTTAGAGGACATAGTGATTTTAGTGCGAGAGCGTGCTAAAGCAATGCACAGTTCAGCTATAGCTAATCCTTCTACTATGTTTGCGGTTATTGGTCTCCAAAGACAAGCATTAGAAGATATAGCAAAAAAAGAAAATTTCTATATTGCTAACATAAATTCACCTCAGCAAACAGTTGTTTCTTTAGAAAAATCAAGGAAGGATGATATATTTAAAGCTTTAGAAGCTACTGGGGCAAGAGTTATTGAGCTAGTAGTCAGTGGTGGGTTTCATTCACCGTTTATGGATTTAGCTAAAGAGCGTTTATCAAACGTTGTTAAAGACATGAAGTTTTCTGATGCTAAAATCCCTATTGTTAGTAATTTTACCGCCAGTGCCCATACTAAAGCAGAAGAAATCAAAAAAAATCTGCTAGAACAATTGACATCTCCGGTTTTATGGAATGATTGCATGGGTTTCATGATCAAGGCTGGAGTAGATTTATTTTTTGAGGTTGGTCCGTCAAAGGTTTTGCGTGGTCTAATCAGAAAGATAAATCGCGAAATTAAGGTTATTAACATTGGAGAAAGTCAGGATCTAGAGAGTTTATCCTTACACTAGAGCTTTGAAGGAGGAAAAATGAGTTTTGAAGGTAAAGTTGTTGTAGTTACTGGAGCTGCTCAAGGCATAGGTCGGCAAATTGCTCTAAATTTTGCTAAACTTAAGGCTAAGGTGGTGATCCTGGATGTGGTTGAGGAGACCTTGAAGGAAGCTCAAAATGAGCTTTCCAGTCATAGTGAGTGTTTACATTATGTTGTTGATGTCACTGATAGCAAACAAGTTGAGGAAGCCATAAACAAAATTATTGACAACTCTTCAAAGATTGATATATTGATTAACAATGCAGGCATAACTAGGGATAATTTAGCCCTGAGGCTCTCTGAAAGCGATTGGGATAAGGTGATTACAGTAAATCTAAAGGGGGCATTTCTGTGCTCTAAGCTCTGCGCGAAGTATATGGTAAAGCAGCGCCAGGGTAAGATAATTAATATCTCTTCAATTATCGGGATAATTGGTAATCCTGGGCAAGCAAATTACTCAGCATCTAAGGCCGGTTTAATCGGGTTAACTAAGACCTTTGCCAAGGAGTTGGGCTCAAGAAATATTTGTGTTAATGCTGTTGCCCCTGGTTATATTCAGACCAAGATGACTGATATTTTATCAGATAAGGTGAAAGAGGAGATGTTAAAGAGAATACCTTTAAATAGATTTGGCACATCAGATGATGTAGCTAGGGCAGTATTGTATTTAGCCTCAGATGGGGCTGATTATATAACTGGACAAGTTTTGGTAGTTGATGGCGGAATGATTTAGCAAACTTAAAGGAGGTTTAGAGATGAGTGTTGATGAAAAAGTAAAGGATATTATTTCCGAACAGCTAGGAGTGAAAAAAGAGGAAATTAAGCCAGAGAGTTCCTTTATCGATGATCTAGGAGCAGATTCTTTAGATACAGTAGAAGTTGTTATGGCATTAGAAGAGGAATTTGGAATAGAAATTCCTGATGAAGATGCTGAGAAGATTACTACTGTTGGCGATGCAACTAAGTATATCGACGATAAGCTTAGTAAGAAAGAGGCATAGTTTTTGGAAAGATGAGACGGGTAGTTGTAACCGGATGCGGTGTTGTTTCTCCTGTTGGGAATGAGAAGGATTCCTTTTGGGATTCTTTGACTAATGGTAGGAGCGGTGTAGGCAAAATTACCCAGTTCGATGCAAAAGAATATGATTCTAGGATCGCCGGTGAGATAAAGGATTTTATACTTCCCTCTAATTTTTCTTCCAAAGATGAGAGAAAAACCCCGCGTTTTGTTCAATTTGCTCTTAAAGCTGCAGAAGAAGCCATGGAAGACTGTGGTGTGAATTTAGAGCAAGTTGATCCTTATCAAGCAGGTGTAATCATCGGTTCAGGTGTCGGAAGTTTGCAAATAATTGAGAAGGAGTACAAAGTTATTTTAGAGAAAGGGCCAAAAAGGCTTTCTCCATTTATGATTCCGATGCTAATTACCAATGAAGCTGCCGGGCATATAGCTATACGCTTTAAGTTAAAAGGAGTTAATTTTTGCACAGTTACTGCTTGTGCTTCTGGAGCCCATGCTATCGGTGAAGGATATCGGGTTATAAAACAGGGTAAAGCTACTCTTATGGTTTGTGGAGGAGCAGAGGCTTGTATCTGTGCTTTAGGAGTGGGTGGTTTTTGTGCTTTAAAAGCACTTTCCAAGCGTAACGATGAACCCCAGAGAGCAAGTCGTCCTTTTGATCGAGAAAGAAATGGATTTGTTATGGCTGAGGGAGCAGGAAGTGTTGTTTTGGAGGAATTAGAACATGCTAAAGCCAGGGGTGCTTTTATCTATGGAGAATTGGCCGGATATGGAGCAACCTGTGATGCTTTTCATATAACAGCGCCTGACCCTGATGGTGGTGCGGCTTCGAAAGCAATGTCTCTTGTTTTGGAAGAGGCTGGTGTATCAAGGGATGAGAAAATTTACCTTAATGCCCACGGAACAAGTACAAAGTTAAATGATGTTATGGAAACCAAGGCTGTGAAAAATACCTTTGGCTCCCATGCTAAAGAAGTCTTAATTAGTTCTACAAAATCAATGACCGGACATACTTTAGGTGCTGCTGGCGCAATTGAATTTATTGCTTGTTGCCTAGCTCTTAAAAATAAGATTATTCCTCCTACAATAAATTATGAAAATCCTGATCCTGAATGTGATTTGAATTATACACCTAATGAAGCTAGGGCCGAAGATGTAAAAGTAGTCATGTCTAATTCTTTAGGGTTTGGAGGTCATAACGCTGCTCTCTTAGTAAAAGAACTCAAATAACAAGCATTCCTAATCTTTTAGTTAGCAAAAAGGTATTTAAGTAATTATGGGTTTAACTTTAATTGAAAAAATTCTTCGTAAACACTCTTTATCTAAAAGATTGGAAGACTTTATTTATGCTAAGGTAGACTTTTGCTTTGGCAATGACATAACTGCACCTTTGGCAGTTAAGGAGTTTAGGCAAGCCGGCTTTAGGAAGGTATTTGATAAATCAAAAATCGGGTTTATTTGTGATCACTTTACTCCAGCCCGAGACTTAAAAGCCGCTAATAACGTAAAAGTCTTAAAAGAGTTTGCTAAGGCTTTTAAGATAAAACACTTTTATGACATTGATAAGTGTGGAGTAGAACATGCTTTTTTACCTGAGGCTGGAATAGTCAAGCCAATGGACTTAGTAATTGGTGCAGATTCTCATACTTGTACCTATGGTGCAATAGGCGCAGCAAGCTTTGGCGTCGGTTCAACTGATTTAGCTGCAGCTATTGCTACCGGTAAGTGTTGGTTTAAAGTTCCTGAGACTATAAAGTTTGTTTATAAGGGGAAATTTCCGGCTTGGGTAGGAGGTAAAGATCTAATATTACATACTATCGGTAAGATTGGAGTGGATGGCGCTTTATATAAAATTATGGAGTTTTCTGGTCCAGCCATCAAGAATTTAGAGATGGATGATCGGTTTGCAATGTGTAATATGGCTGTTGAAGCTGGAGGTAAGGGAGGAGTCATCGAGCCGGATGAGAAGACTCTTGATTATGCAAGGAAAGTGAATCCTAAGATAAAGAATATAAAGATAGAAAAAAGTGATTTTGATGCTAAGTATAGTAAGATTATCAATATTGATGTTAGCATGCTAAAACCTCAGGTTGCTTGTCCGCACCTTCCCAGCAACGTAAAGAGTGTAGATAAGTGCAAGAAGGTAAGAATAGATCAGGTCGTGATTGGTTCTTGTACTAATGGAAGAATAAGCGATTTAGAAGTTTCGGCTAAAATATTAAAGGGTAAGAGAGTAAAGAAAGGCTTGCGGGCAATTGTTATTCCGGCTACTCCTAAAATTTATCAAGAGGCTGAGAAGAAGAAATACTTAGAGGTTTTTCATCAGGCTGGTTTTATAGTTTCGCCACCTACTTGTGGACCTTGTTTAGGTGGGCATACTGGAATTTTAGATAAGGGCGAAGTTGCTTTAGCTACTACTAATAGAAACTTTATCGGTAGAATGGGTCATCCCGGGAGTTTTGTTTATCTCTCATCACCAGCAGTAGCAGCAGCAAGTTCGATTACTGGAAGGATTACTAATCCTTCTGAGGTAATGAAAGAATGATTATCAAGGGTAGAGCACACAAGTTAGGAAAGAATATAAATACTGATGATATTATTGCTGCTAAGTACCTTGATTCCTATGACCAAGTTTTTTTAGGTTCAAAATGTATGGAGAATATAGATCAAGGATTCCCACAAAGGGTAAAAGATGGTGATGTAATAGTTGCCGGTAAAAATTTCGGTTGTGGTTCCAGTCGGGAACATGCTCCATGGGCTATTAAAGGGTGCGGAATTTCTCTGGTAATCGCTGAGAGTTTTGCTCGTATTTTTTATCGTAATGCTATAAATGTTGGGCTACCGATTTTAATTTGCAAACAAGCGAAGAAAATCAAACCTGATGATAAGTTAGAGGTTAATTTAGAGAAGGGAATAATAAAAGATATAAATCTAAATAAGAAGTTTACTTCCGAAGCTTTTCCGCAATTTATGCAGGAAATTATTCGAGCTGGAGGGCTGATCAAGTGGATTAAGTCACCTAAATAACCTAAGGAGAAATAATGAAAACTTATAAAATTGCAGTGATTCCCGGTGATGGTACAGGCCCGGAAGTAGTAAGAGAAGGATTAAAGGTATTAGAAGCAGTAGCGTCTAAATACAATTTTAAATATGAGAGTGTTGACTATGATCTCGGTGGCGATAGGTATCTAAAGACCGGTGAAGTACTACCGCCGGAAGCTATAAAAGAATTAGCTACTTTTGATAGTATTTATCTTGGAGCAATCGGCCATCCTGATGTTAAACCGGGAATTTTAGAGAAAGGGATATTACTGGCTTTACGTTTTGTCTTTGAGCAGTATATAAATTTAAGGCCGGTAAAACTCTACGATAGCCGATTTTGTCCTCTAAAGGGGAAAAATCCCGAAGATGTAGATTTTGTAGTAGTCAGAGAAAATACAGAAGGCCTTTATAAGGGGTTAGGTGAGTTTAAAGATAAAGGAACTCCTAGTGAGATAGCTATTCAGACTTCTTATAATACTCGAAGAGGTATTGAGCGTTGCTTACGTTATGCTTTTGACTATACTCGCAAGAGGAATAAGAAGAAAACACTTACACTTTGCGGTAAGACTAATGTTTTAACTTATGCTTTTGATTTATGGGAGAGGACTTTTAATGAGGTAGCTAAAGATTACCCTGACATAAAGACTGACTATGCCCATGTTGACGCAACTTGCATGTGGATGGTTAAAAATCCAGAGTGGTTTGATGTAATTGTTACTGATAATATGTTTGGCGATATTATTACTGATTTGGGAGCAATGATTCAAGGAGGCATGGGTATTGCCGCCGGAGGTAATATCAACCCCCAGGGAGTTTCAATGTTTGAGCCTATTGGCGGAAGCGCTCCTAAGTATACCGATAAAAATGTAATAAATCCGTTAGCGGCAATTTGCGCTCTTTCTATGATGCTTGAGCAATTAGGCCAGAGCGAAGCGGCAACGGCAGTAGAAAATTCAGTTATTAAGGTAGCTAGAGAAAAGTTAAAAACTCTTGGTGCCGGGAAAATGGGTTATTCGACTACTGAAGTCGGTGATTTGGTAGTTAAAGAGTTATAACTAATATAAACAAGAGGAAAAATGAAGAAAAATGTAGCTGTAATTGGAGTAGGAGCAGTAGGGGCAGAAATTCTTAGAACTTTAAGGAAAAGAAATTTTCCGATTAACAATTTAAGAGTATTTGCTCGTAGTGCAAGGGAAATAGAGGTTGATGGCCAGAAGTATAATGTAGAGGCTATAGAGGGCAGTGATTTTTCCGGTGTTGAGATTGCTCTCTTTGCTGGAACCGAAGGCTCTAAAGGAGCAAGTGTTCTATATGCTGAGAAGTTTATAGAAAAAGGTGCAGTAGTAGTTGATAATGGCAATGATTTCCGTTTAAAGGATGATGTGCCCTTGGTGGTTCCTGAGGTAAATAAAGATAAGATTCCTACTCATAAGGGAATAATTGCAAATCCTAATTGTACTACTATCCAAGCTGTTACTGCCTTGGGTGGCATTTTTAAGAGTTTTGGTTTAAGCCAGTTCATCCTTACTAGCTTCCAGGCAACTTCGGGAGCCGGTAAGGGGGCAGCAATCAGTCTTTGGAATGAGACTAAGGAGTTAGTTGAGAATAATAAGGATAATAATTTTGATAACCTTGATAAAAGGATAAAGGGCAAGCCTGAGAGTTTTAGTCATCAGATTGCTTTTAATGCTATCCCACAGATTGGCGGTTTTGATCAGGCTGGTTATACCAGTGAAGAGATGAAAGTAGTCCATGAATCTCGCAAAATCTTTGGGGATGATTCAATAAAGATTTCAGCTACTTGTGTTAGAATTCCAGTTTTTACTTCTCATAGTGAAGCAATTTACTTTACTACTAGGAAGAAAACTACCATTGCCGAGTTGGAAGAGGCCTTAAGAAATTCACCGGGTGTTGTGTACCAAACTAAAAATTTATGCTTGCCGGTTGATGCTGAAGGTAAAGATGAGGTTTTCGTAAGCCGCCTACGTAGCGATACAACTTGTGAAAACTCTTTTTGGCTATGGTGTGTCTCTGATAATTTAAGAAAGGGAGCAGCTTTAAATGCTGTTCAGATAGCTGAAGAGTTGCTTTAAGAGTTCTTAATTTTTTTTCCTTAAAATTTAACCCTTAAAAAAGAAAGGCTAAATGAATGCCAAAAACATTCTCCTAGAGCTAGAGTACGTTGGGAGTAATTATTTTGGTTTTCAAATCCAAGAGAAAGGGAAAAAGAGCCAAGCTACTATTCAGGAGGTCTTAGAGGAAGCTTTAACTAGGCTTTTTAGAGAGAAAATAAGAGTAGCAGCTTCCGGTAGAACTGACAGAGGAGTGCATGCCAGGGCCCAGATAGTAAATTTTAAAGTAAGCACAAAAATACCCTTAACGAATATAAAAATTGCCCTGAATACTTTTCTCCCCTCTGATATAAGAGTTAAGAAGATAAAAAAAGTCCCCGAAGACTTTCATGCCCGTTTTTCTGTTAAATCTAAGATATACCGCTATATAATTTTTCAACATCGAGAGGACTCTGTGTTTTGGAGGAATTTCGCCTGGCATCTTTCCACACCTCTTAATTTAGAAAAAATGAGAAAAGCAGCTAAGAGATTAATTGGCAAGAAAGATTTCGCTCTTTTTGCCAAGGATGCTAAGAGTTATAAAGATTGTAAGCGTAGAGTAAAGAATATCACGATAAGAAAAAGAGCAAATTTAATTTCTATTGATATAGAAGCTGAAGGTTTCCTGCGTTCTATGGCTAGGAATATGGTTTCATTTTTAGTAAGGGCATCTATAGAAGACACAGGCTTTAAAGACATTTCTCTTATTTTGAAAGGGAAAATTCCCTATATCAATAAACCGGCACCTCCGGAAGGACTGTACCTTTATAAGGTAGTCTATTAGTATTCATACTTGTATCTATGTTATTCCAGAAATAGTCTTGACAGCAAAGTGATTTTATGATAAATTCAATAAGAATCACACTTATGGTATTTACCATAAGTCGGTTAATTATTAACCGACATAGGTACCTTATCGATTATTAGATATGATTGGGATGAATGGAAAATCTAGTATGAAGGATAGATTAATTTCCGCACAGGAAATTATAAAGAAGTACCATATTACCTACCAGACTATTAATCATTATACTAATTTCGGTCTTTTGCAAGTAGTAACTAAGAAGGGGAATGTGCGCATGTATGACCGTGAGCACATAAAAAAAAGATTAACTAAGGTATCACGGTTAATAAATGAAGGGTATCCTTTACGGCTAATCAGGAAGAAGCTAAATGGTATTTAAAAAAGAGATTTCAGAGATTGAAATACGGATTACACAGATTAAATTTTTGGTAAAAAAATGAGTTATTACGATATTCTGGGATTAAAGAAGGAGCCATTTTCAACTAGTCCTGACCCCAGTTTTTTTTACGAGTCTCAAGAGCATCATGCGGCTTTAATGCGTCTCATGATTGAAATTCGATTAAGGAGGGGCTTGAGCCTAATCTTGGGTGATGTTGGCACCGGTAAGACTACACTTTCACGAAAGCTCTTTCAAATGTTAAATGAGCGCGAAGATATAATTTTTCATATGGTACTTGATCCTACCTATGACACTGAAGAGTTATTTCTTGACTCACTCACTAGAACTTTTGGTATAGAATCAGGTAAAGACAACCCGAGTATTCTTGATTTTAAAGAAGCGATAAAAGATTATCTTTTTCGCAAAGGAGTAGAGGAAAATAAAACTGTAGTGCTTTTGATTGATGAGGGCCAGAAGTTAAATTCACT
>Ga0208769_1000644_pt1 | contig 16323 bp, 14 predicted proteins | sample AntAceMetag02UKC_FD_184768 | JGI IMG/M metagenome (GOLD analysis project Ga0208769, IMG submission 184768) | Saline lake microbial communities from Ace Lake, Antarctica- Antarctic Ace Lake Metagenome 02UKC (SPAdes) (version 2) | ecosystem: Environmental > Aquatic > Non-marine Saline and Alkaline...
TTTGACTGATGGCAATCAAGACGGGGTTGTCGATCAATTGATCAGACATATCCTGGATAGGCCAACCGCAGCTAATGTTACTTTTGCTATTGGGACTACAAAATTATTCAAATTAAGTTCGACTGCTGTTAATGATGGTGGTGCTCCAAGTTGGCCTCAAGCGATAACCAATGCAGTGTCGGGCGAGAGTGTCATTCGATTAAAAGCTAATCTTTACGGTTTCTTTAATAGAGCTGCAGATGGCGAAATTCTGAAAATGCCCCTTGCCACTGAAGTGATTGATCATGTTTGGGGTTCAGATACGGATGAAGCACTCGAAAATGCACCTCACCCGGTGGCAGTGAAAGAGGATGTTATGGTTTTTGGAAATGGCAGATATGTCGGAGTTTATGTTGAAGGATTGGCAGCCCTCAATGTTAAGAAGTTAGATTTTGGCGAAGGTAGTGAAGTTGTTGATGTAGTCTTTCATTCAAATATTTGGTGGATTGCAGTTAATTATGGAGAGGGCAAAAAGGGTCAAGTTTATCTTTATGATGGTTCCGCAATTTCAACAATTCTTTCTGATGAAGCGGGCGTGGGTGATCAGAAGATAGGTTTTCTATATGTTTTAAACGGGATTGTATATATTGCTTATAATGATACAAGTTCCACCGGATTTACTATTGGTTGGTTATCGGGAAGGCAAATAAAACCTCTTAGATATTTTTCAGGAAGTTTACCAGATCATCGACAAAAAGCTCTTTATAAAAATACAATATTATTTGCCTCAAGTGTCAATGTTTGGAGTATGGGCGCATCGGTTGAACAATTGCCTCTTCAAATTTCAACATTGGCCGATGGTGGTCATGCGACTATTGGTGGTATTGCTGCGCCTTTTGGAACGCCGATGGTGGCCTCAAGTGATGGGGGCAGTAATCATAGGTTGGCAAAGTTTAGCGGATATTCAGTCGATTCTAACTGGAAGAGTGTATTTGTAGATATTACTTCCGGCAGAATGTTGGGCAAGGTTCATACAATTATCGTTAGTACAAAAATTTTGGTTGGGAGTGCAAGATGTGATTTGAAGATTGAAGGCAATCAGGGTGCAATTGAATCGAGTGAGTTTGAAATATCTACTGCTGATAAAACAAGGCATATTTTTAAGAGTATTGATTTAAAGGCAGTTGAAGATATTCGTTTGGTTTTGAGTTATGCTAATGGAGATGCATCAAATGCTTGTCCAATTAGAAAAGTAGTAGTCTTGGGCAATTTTGTTGAAAGGTAAAAGGCTATGGTAGAATTAAATGAACATGAACAAAAGAAAATGGCAAATCTTCGTAATATTAATAATATTTTCTGGCATTATATTTAATATGGTAAAAATAAAAGATTTATCATCAAAATTCGATATACCTAATGCTGAGAAAGAATTAGAACTTCTGATGGGACAAATACCAATGGGGTCACAATTAGGCGGGCTTTCTTTGTTTTCAAATAAGTTTAAGCGCGGATACGGTGATGCCGTGTTTGGCTCAGATGAGAATGGTATTTGGTTGGGGAAAGCAGAGTTTGTAGGTGCACCTTTCAGAGTTAATATGGCAGGAGATGTGGTTGCTAATTCGATTATTCTTGGAAGTAATTATTCCAAAGTAAAAATTTTCAGACAAGATGGTGTTCCAACATCGGTCTCTATCGGAGACTTATGGTTCGATACTGATGATAATAACAAAACCTACAGAGCTGCTAGTATTGGGGCAAACGAAATTACTGCAGGGGAATGGGAAGAATCTACTCTTACTGGTTATGGTCAAAACTTCGTTTCTGCCCTAGTTTGGACTGCCACTGATGCGGATACGGCTACTTGGGCGGCTGGATCTATCAAAACTTCTGATGGGACTGTTTATTCTATTGCCAGCGGGAATACCGGGAATATAGCGGCTCTTACTTATGTTTATTTAGATCCGGCCACTTCAGTTACTGTTTTACAGAAGACAACCACTGCCGCCAATGCGGTTGGGGGTGAGAAAATTTTAGTTGCCATTGTTCAAAAGGGGGCAACTGGCGCAAAGTGTATTATTGATGTTGTTGGCTCTTCTGGTACAACAATTGATGGAGATAAAATTATAACAGGGAAAATCCAGTCAAAAGATGGAAATACCTTTTTCGATTTAGATGGAGATTTAATACAGATTCAGGATGAGAATAGCACTACAATTATTGATGCAAAAGGGTTGGTTTCTACAGCGAATTTTACTTTTGATACTGTATTTCATAGCACTTTAAGAACAACCACTAGCACAAGTTTTATTGATATTGCCAATACTAGTTTATCGTTTTCTTTGTCTAGGTCGACTAGGGTATTGATACTAATTGGTGGGAAATTTGGATATACCAGTTTTACTTCGGAAGGTGTGTCTTCTGTTACTTTGGCATTAGATATTGATGGAACTCTTTATCCTGATTCTACCGTTGGGTTTGGTCAAGTACATTATCTTAGTGATGCGGGGACAGGCGGATACACTGCTTTTGTAGGTTATACTGGACTTCATTACATAAAAAATTTGGCATCAGGAAATCATACTATTAAATTGAGGTGGAGAAAATCTGATAGTTCAGGAGAAATTAGTGCAAAAAACACAACAGTTTCTTACTTGGTATTAGGAAAATAATATGAATAAATATAATTGTAGTCTAGTTTACCAAAAAGGGGAAAGGGTAGAGGCCAAGGGTGTTACCTTTGAAAAGAAAGATTTCGGCGACTTTAAATTATCTGGTAATCTCAAGAAGGAATACTCAAAACTCAAAAGTAGTTTAGATAAGGTCAATTTCATGTCAAGTTTATTATCTCGTGGTGGAACGAACATTATTACTGGAGTTGGAGGAAAATTACCACACAAAAAACTTGTATCTCATACAGGATTTTGGAAAGTAGAAGGTGAAGGAGTTTTACCAAAGAGTTATTTTAAGGTTATTGCTACAAAAGATATTTAAAATGTTAAAACAAAATTATGCTTAAAGATCCAACAGGAAAATCAGCACCATCGGGAGGATTCAAACAAGGAGGTTGGTACAGTGGGTATCGGTATTGGGATGGTGGTTTTCCTGCTAAGGCTGGTCAACTCGAAACTGGAGAAGAAGCTTATGTTGCCCCAAAAGATGTAAGTTATATTCAAAGTGAAAGAATGAGGGCAGATCAAATCCAAGCTCCTACGCAAATTCCTTTACCAAGCACTACTACTCAAAGTGAGTTTGTTACGGGATTAACGGCTGAAGCCGATCAAGCTAAAACAGCTTTACAGGAATCTATTGTTCGACAAAAGAGTGAAATTGATACTAAGTTGACTGGATTGAGAGAAAAAGAAAAAGAAACTCTTGACAAAGTAGGTACGCTAGTTACTCCTTTTAGAGAAGAGCTCGAAGAAACTGAACGAAAGCGACTTTTTATAGATAAAAATTTTGAAGAGAATCAGGCTTTAGTTACCGAGCTTGATTCCCTTTTAACTGAGGGAAATGAACTTATAAGACAGCAAAAAGAAGTAACCGGATTGGCTGCGGTTCGTAATCCTCGAATACAAAAGGCGATGGATGATGTGGCTGCAAGAGCTGGTGTTATTGAAGCCGTCATAAATGCAAGGAATGGACAAATTTCGGTAGCTGAAAATATGATTGATCGAACTGTGGCTGCTATTGTTGGTGACAGGGCAGATCAAATTTCCTATTATGAAACTATTTTGAATTTAAATAGGCAAGATATTATTAGTCTTGATAGTAAGTCTGAGAAGTTGGCTGAAGAACAATTGGATATTAAGAAGGGTGATTTGGCAAGAGCAAATGCAAGTGCTGACTATATAAAACAATTGTTAATTGATCCGGCAACTGCTGCTTTAATGGGTGAGGGTGGTGTCAAACTTACTGATTCAGTTGGTCAAATAAATACGAAATTGACTCAAGCCACTTATGCTAGAGAGGTTAGAGATATATCAAATGAAATGACTTTGAGTGGAGCACAAGCGGTGATTAGCCCAGCAGGTGTCCCTGCTGATGAGTTGAGAACTTTAGTTGATTCACGGGGCAAGAAACATCATTTTAGGCTTAAAGAAAAGGCAGATGGTAGAGTGGGGACTGTTAGTGAGAGGACAGTTTCTGGGGTAGCTGATGCGATTTCAGGCGAAGCAATTAATTTTGCTGATGCGGTAGTAGCTTATGCTAATCAATTAACATTGTCTGAGATTTATTCTGCATATAATCAAAGTGCAATGGGTCAAAAATGGGGTCGTCCAGGGGAAAGTTCTAATGAAATTGCTTTACTTTATAAATGGGCGAGGGGAGATATGACTGAAAATGAATATCGGGCAGCAATGGGAGGTTAAAATTATGGCATTATTAATTGATAATTACTTAAAAAAAAAAGACAAAATTAATATTGAGCGTCCAAGAGAGCTTCTAATTGATAGATATACTACAAGAGAACGGGCCCCTGTTATTGAAACCAAAGAATCTAAATCACTTCTTGACAGAATAAAAGGTATTGGTACTGGTATAGGGAAATTTGCTGCTAGAACGGGTATTGAAGCAGCTAATTTATTTACAAGCACTCTTGATTTTGCTGCTGATTTTTTATCCGGGAGTATTGAAAAACAAACCAGAAGGCTATCGGTGCAAATAGGTGGACCTTTGTTCTCTATTCCAATTGGAAAAGAAACAGAAGTGAGGAAAAAAGCTGCTGATAGGTGGAAAAATTTTTATGCTTCAACTGGTGGCGAAGTGACAGAGAAAATGAAATTTTTTACTGAAGGATTAAGAAAAATTGATTTTATTCAGCCATCTGAAGAATGGATAAATGCTTCAACTAAAGATAAGTTTACTAAGAAATTACCAGAAACAATTTTGAATATTGGTCCTGGGGTTGTTTCATCACTTGGGATGTTTGCAATTAATCCTGCGTTGGGGTTTGCTGTTTCTGCGGGGTCGGTTGCTGATGAGATAAAGACTGTGGCAATGGAAAACGGAGTCAGTGAGGAAAGGGCAGAGTTGCTAGGATTAGGTACAGGGTTATTTGTTGGTTGGCTGGATAAAATAGTCCCTGATGAGGTTTTTTCACCGCAACAAAAAAAGACTTTTATAAGTGGTTTCGCAAAGAGGATTCTGAAGACTGGGTTAAAAGAAGCCGGTACAGAAATTCTTCAAGAGAATGTTCAATTGTTGGCTGAAGCTACAGTTAGAGAAGATATTACTAAAGATGAGGTTATAATTAGAAATTTGATGTCTGGCCTTGGTGGTGTTTTAGGTGGTGTCGGTGCGCAAACCACTGTGAGTTTTGTTAATGGAATTAGAAGTGGTGATATTGGTGGTCTTGAAGAAGATTTTAAGGTGGAAAAAGTAGAAAAGCCTGTAGAAAAAACTATTGTTAAACCAGCGGAGCCTATAAGACCAATTACTAGAGAATTAGAATCACTTTATCATGGAACTTCAGTCGATATAAAAGGTGGTAAATTGGAATTTGGGGCGGGAGACATTAAGAAGGGTGGGCAGGCTGGAGGATTGTTTTTAACAGACGACCCCGACATCGCTAAAGTGTTTGGGGAAAAAGTATATAAAGCAAGTCATGAAATTAGAAGTGAAGTGGTTGATTTAACTAAAGATTCTGGGGTGGATTTATTCAGGAAACAAATAGGTAAGACTTACAAAACTTTTGAAGGTGAGATTACAAAATTTACAAAGAGGGACTTTGATTTAATGTTTCCTAAAGGGAAAGCAGACTTTGCTAGTGTATCGCAATATCCAGAATTGGTTGAGAAGGTAGTCAAAAGTGTTGGGAAAAGGGGAATTGCTTTCAATGAGTTTGCTGGTGGAAAGATTGGCAAAACATATCAAATACTAGAAGGTGAAATACCAATTAAGCTTGATATCCCACAACAACCAGTTAGCGATATAAAAGCGAAAAAACCCAAGAAACCGGAAACGAAATTACCATCCTCTTTATCTAGGGCAAAACCGAGATATAACTTTGGTAGAAAAACTTTTATTCCAGAGTTTGTAAGTGATATTGATAAGGCTTTATATATTACTGCACAAAAAAATAAATCTAAAAATGATGGTTTGTATAGGGATTTTTTAATTGGAAATGGTTTTTCAGATACAGAAATAGATAGTCGTGGTGCTGAAGTTAGAGATTTAATTAAACAGCAGGCTTCTATTTTAGAGGGTGGAACACAAACTGATCCACAAGTTATCAGATTAAAAGATCAGAGATTTTTTGATAAAACTGAATTATCAAGACAACAAGTAGAGGTTAAGGTGGTTGGAGTTAAAAAACCAACATTCAAGAAACCTAAGCCCGTTAAGATAGAGAAGAAAGTCTCTAGTGTAAAAGAAGAGATTATCAGTGTTACCGATAAAAAGATAGAAAATGTAAAAGACATCAAAGGTGTTAGATCAATTCTCAGAAACATTAGAAATGAACTTGGAGAGGCAATCGTTGTGGCAGAAGGTAGAGCTACTGTCGCCCAAGAACAAAGAAGAGGCCTAAATATCTATAATGCCACAAAGCTAAAAAGGATATGGACTCTTAACAAGAAGTTCAGAGAAGGGGATATTGAAACAATAAGAAAAAGCAAGAGTAGACAACTAGTAAATGATGTAATAGAGAATGTACAAGAACTTCATCCAAAGATGGATGAACAAGAGGCTTTTGATTTTGCTATTGAATTGCCAACTAAAGCTGACGAAACTGTAAGAACTCCTGACATTAGGGCTTTAGAGAAGAAAGAGAAAACCCTTCGTAAATACTTGGATGCCCTGAAGTCCAAACAAAAAGGATTGAAAATAGAAGAAGATGATATTCTCTTTAAAGAGTGGCAAGAGGCTTTATCTCTACAAGAGAAACTAGTTAAAATAATTGAAGTTCCAAGAGCACAACTCCCGGTTGGGGAAGGAAAAGAGAAGGTTTCGAGGTTGCAAGCGAGATTGAAGGGTGCTTTAGAGAATACTTCGCAAGAAGATATTGAGGAGCTTGGTTTGACAACTTATAGACAAATGAATCAAGATGCTCAAATTGCAAAAGCTGTTGAGTATGTCACTAATAATACAGAAGAGGCATTAAAAGTGGTAAGAGGCGAGATTGATCCGCCAAAAGGTATTCTTCAAAATTCGATATTTGCTGCTCTTGTGGAGTTGGGGCAAGTTGATACTGATGTTGCTACTCAAATTGCTACTTTAACTGCGACTAGGTTTGGTCAAGAAATAAATATATTGAAGAAAATTTTTGCTGATAATCCTGTTGTTATGATGCAGGATATTGTCAAAACTAGAATTAAGGCTTACGAGAAAAGGACTGGCAAAAAAGTTAGCAAAAGAGTTAAACAAGAGATTACGAAGATTACTAAAAAGGTTCAACCTACTACAAAAGAACAGTGGAATTCGTTTTTATCTGAGATTAGGTGTTAAAATAATTATATGGCATTTTGCTTAACGCGCGACCAGGAGAATAAATTAAGAGATGCGTTTGTGTCTAAAAAACTTGATCCGTTCAAGCTTTCAGAAATGACAAGCGAGCAGAGAAGGGCTACTCTTGAAAAATTTATCGATACAGAAAATGCTGCTAATGTTAATTCGTTGTTTGAATCTAAACTCCTATTAAAAAATCAAGTACAAGGTTTTAAAACTTGGGCAAAAAGTCTTATTGGACTAAAACCAAGAATTAAAAGAGATTTGTTGACGAAAATTGAAAGATTAAATGAAATTGGTGTGCTTGATCCTGCGGACTTGAAAGCATTTAAAGAGGACTTAGCGCGAACTAGACTTGGTTTTGGTGTTACATTTGAAGAAGCAAAAGTGATTAATGAATTGTCTGCTGAAAGAGTTGAATCAAAAGAGGCTTGGGAAGCGAAAATGAAAGAGAACCCCAAGTGGGTGAATGATCCTTATGCTACTACTAAAAAATGGAAGAATGATCCAAAAAGAATTGAATATGGATTAAAAAACGTGGCTTTAGAAAGTTATGTTGACGATTTAAAACTTGCAGCGAAAAGTGGAAAGGTTAGGTTTGCAGAAGCTCCTATAAAATTTGTTGCAAATGCGATAAAAGATTCCCCTGGGTTTTTTAATAATTTGTTCAAATCAACCATGGCTTCAATTGACAACAGTTTTTTCGGCAGACAAGGAATCAAGAATCTCTACGGTACTTCTACTCAAAAAAGAATTTGGGTAAAGAATTTCGCAAAATCTTTTGTTGATATTGCAGCAGAATTGCGAAAGGCAAAAATTAAAGGGGTTAGACCTATGGATATGATAAAAGCAGAGATTTATTCAAGGCCAAATGCTATGAATGGAAAATATAAGGCTGGTAATTATAGATTAAATGTTTTACATGAAGAAGCAATTCCAACATCTTTACCTGAAAAAGTTCCTGGATTTGGCAGACTGTTTAGGGCAGCTGAAACGGCTTTTAGTGGTGGCGCGTTAAGAATGCGAGCAGATTTGGCAGATATGCTTATTTCTCAGATGGAGACCCAGGGCATTAATACTCTTGATCGAAAAAATGCGATTCCAGCAGGTAATTTTGTTGGTTCTTTAACCGGAAGAGGTAGTTTAGGTAGATTAACTCCGATAGCTGATAAATTGAATTTATTATTATGGTCGGCAAGATTTTTTAAGTCAAATGTTGAAACTGTATTTGCTCCTGCTAAGTTTTTAGCAACAAAACTTGGATTAAGGACTGCCAAAAGTGAGGGGGCTGCTTTTATAGAGAGAAAGGCAGCTATAAATATGGTTAGTATTATTGGTCATGTTGCGGGTTTAATGATGATAGCTAAATTTTTAGATCCTGAATCAGTCGAAGAAGATCCACGAAGTACAAATTTTGGTAGAATCAAGATATTTGGTCATTGGACAGACATAACAGGTGGAATGAGGACTATTGCAATAATGGCAGCTAGACTTGTTCCAACAAGGCGTAATGGTGAATGGGGTGTTTGGAGAAAATCTAGCACTGGTAATTGGACAAACTTAACCGCAGGTGAATTTGGTAAAGATGATGCTGTTGATGTATTTATGGATGCACTATTATTAAATAGACTTTCTCCAATAGCTTCAATTCTTAGAGATTTTTATAGAGGCGAAATGTTTGGCGGAGAACCATTTGATATTAAAAAGTCAATTGTTAATTCGCTGACTCCTCTTTCAATTCAGAATGTGAATGATGTTAAAGACGAGAAATTTGAGACAGTTTTGGCAGTTGGTATTTCTGAATTTCTTGGATTAGGAGTTTCTACTTATAAATATCAAGATAATTGGGAAAGAAAAACAAGTAAAGAAATGAAGGAATTTAAAAAGCAAGTTGGTAAAGATGTTTTTAAAGATGCTAATAATTCTTATAATCGGGCATACAATGCTTGGTTGGACAGTGTAAAAAAAGATCCAAAATATAAAGAATTGTCTGAAGATGGTAAAAAATCATTGGAAAGTAGTGCTAGGGCTGCAATAAAAGAGAGAATACTTGGTGAATATGGCTATGATCCAATTGAAAAGCCAAAAACAGTCGAGGAACTTTTGGAAAAAGAGGAGATTAAACTTTTGAAACCAAAATAAATTAGTTTTATTATGTTACAATAAAGTTATGTCACGTCCAGTTGGTATTATTGAATACGAGGAAAAATATATAAAAGAGGTTGATAAATACCTCAAAAAGAATAAAGATAGGTATACAAAATTCCTTAAACAGAAAAATAAGGATTATTCAACATACGAAAGTAGATTGAAAGTTAAATTGCCTACTATTGTAGGATTTGCAATATATTTAAATGTTTCTGAAAAAAGTTTGTATAATTGGGCTGATGTTCGTCCAAAATTTAGAGTTGCTCTTAACAAGATCAAAAATGAACAAAAACAAAGGTTGATTAACAGTGGATTGGCTGGGATTTATAATTCAACAATTGCTAAACTTATACTTTCTTCTAATCATGGAATGAAAGAAAGAATTGATAATACTACTGACGATGAGCCAATAAATAATTTTAGTGATGAACAAATTAACAGAATCGCAGATCGTATCGCCAGAGGAAAGAAATAAAGGAAGATTTGTAAAAGGACACAAAGGTCATTGGCGTGGTAAAAAGCTCTCTGATGAAAAAAATTAATGTCAGTTTAGAGGAAAAGGCGATAATGGTGGTATATCAAGCTCAAAAAAGTCTGATTGATTTCGCTATTGCCACTGACTCGGATTATCAAGATACTTGGTTTCATGAAACAATGGCAATTGTTTTCCAATCTGTACTTAAAAAGGTTGAAAACGGTCAAGATGCAAGAGTAATCCTCACAGTTCCCCCTCGTCACGGAAAATCTGAACTAGCTACTATGAAATTTCCAGCATGGTTGCTTGGAAAACATCCTGAATGGCCTATTATGGTTGCTTCTTATTCTGGTGATTTGGCTGTTGATTTCGGGCAAGGTACTAGGGAAATTATTCAATCTTCTTCTTATCAAGAGATTTTCAAGACTAGGTTAAGGCCAGATACCCAAGCAAAAGGGAAATGGATGACAAAAGAAGGTGGTGGCTATATGGCTGCTGGTGCTGGTGGTGCAATTACCGGAAAAGGATTTAAAATAGGAATTGTTGATGATATTTTTAAAAACAGAGAAGAGGCAGAATCAGATATTATCAGAAATTCACGATGGGATTGGTATAGGTCCACTTTTTATACTAGACAAGAGGGAAACACTGCAATTATTATTATTGGAACTCGTTGGCATACAGATGATGTTATTGGTCGAATAATCGCAAAACAAAAGGAAGATGAGGCTAATAATGAAGAGGAATATGATAAATGGACATTAATTGAATTTCCGGCGATTGCTATAAAAGATGAGGATTTTAGAAAAAAAGGTGAGGCTCTATGGCCCGCAAGATTTCCAATTGAGAAATTAAGAAAAAATCAAACTACTCTTGGTCCGTATGAATTTGCAGCTTTGTATCAATGTAATCCCATTACTTCAGAAAATCAAGAATTTAAAGAAGAATGGTTTAAAAAGAGGTCTTGGGTTGAAGTTGAAGCGTTGGATACCAGAAAATTTGCCACAATAGACCCGGGTGGTAAAGGTATTGAAAATGATAATACCGGAATAATTAGAAATTATGTGGATAGACAAAATAAATGGAATCTTAAAGCAATGGGGGTACATTTTGATTCTAAAGAGTTGTTGGAGCATATTTTTAAGCTGCATGATGAAGGTTTTGAGAAAATAGGAATCGAGGAGACAGTTTACTTAAAAGCGGTTGAGCCTTTTTATAAAGATGCTTGCATAAAACGTAATAAATTTCCGAACATTGTACCCATAAAACAGCCGACCACACAAAAAGAGGTCAGGATTAGGGGTCTTATACCAAGATATTCAAGTGGTGGTATTTATCATATTGAGGGGGCATGTAAAGATTTAGAAGACGAATTAATAGTGTTTCCCAAGGGGGCGAATGATGATGTACCTGATGCTTTAGCTATGCAAAATGAAATTGTAGAAGCTCCGGTTGACGAATATAGACAGGCAATTATGAGAGCACAGCGTGAGCAAAGAGCGAAACAGGTTGCTAGAAATCATGGACTTTGAAAATGTGTTATGATAATTAGGCTATGAATAAAGAATTAATTAAAAGACTTAAAGACAATCCCCATTTTATAGAATTTCAAGAGATTATTATTTCTCAAATAGATAGGTTAAATTTTATTGGCGATTTAAAAGAAATGACCAATAAAAATGCTGGTGAAACTGTGAGGGCCCGAGCAATAGCTATTGAAATTTTGCACGATATATTAAAACCATTTATTGATTTTAATGAGAAACGTGAACCTACCGTAAAGGAAATTGATGCAGCGAAATCAAAAGTAGGGTTATAATACTTTTATGGGCAACGAACATACTAAGTTGCAAATAAAGACTTGGTTAGCAAATGCAGTTAAAAAGGCACAAAATCCAGATCCTAGAGAGAAATTAAAGAGATTGCGTGAGAAAAAAATGAAAGAAGTTGAAAAGAATTATGGATTTTGAGATAATAAAATTATGAAATTAACTAGGGAGCAAATTATAAATTTAAATAACGGATTGCATGCTGTTGGCAATTTGACTGGTGTCAAGTTTGCTTATGCTGTTTCTAGGAATATAGTTAAAATAAAGTCTGAAATGAATTTTCTTAAGGAAGCTTTTGAGTCTCCTCCTGATTATCGTGTTTATAATGATGCAAGAGTTAAGCTGGCCGAAAGTCATGCTATTAAGGTTAATGGCGTTCCAAAGAAAATACAAAAGAACGGTATTGAAGAATATGTTATAAAAGATAAAAAGGTTTTTAATAAAGAATTAAAAATTCTTCAGAAAAAATACGAAAAGTGTATAAAGGTTCGAAAAAAACAAAAGATTGATTTTGATACTATGTTGAAAAAAAAAGTTGAGATTGATTTGCATTACTTGCCCCTTAGTTACATTCCTGAAACAATAACTCCTAAGCAGATGACGGGTATTTTATTAATTATTGATGAAGAAAATAGTGTTAGTAAACGTCAGAATAGAAACTTGACAAATTAGTTTTTATATAGTTATAATAGATTAATGAATTATAAAGAACTGCAAAAAGAAGCAAAAAGATTGGGGTTAAAGTATGTTGGTGTTTCTGAAAAGAACTTGAAAGGAGCGATTGAATTGGAAAAATCTAGATCTTCTGAATCTTCAGTTGAAACTCCAGAACCAAAAGTGAACAAAAAGATAAATGCTGCGATTGTTTATAATGGGAAACATGAAGTCCGGAGGTATACTGTTGATATTCATGGTGAGAGTTTTGCTAAAATGGCAGAAGAATTTGTTAAAGATCGGGATTATATAGTTAAGTTAATTGAAGTTAAACCAGGTATTGTTTGTCCCAGTTGTGGGCATACAATTTATACTTGATTTAATTTTTATAGCTTATGCTATAATAAAAACATTGTAATTATACAATAGCCCTACGGGCAAAAAAATATTGAAGTCCTATGGACGAAGTAGAAAACAAAAATATTAATACTGAAGTTGAAGAAATCTCTGATGAAGAGAAGAAATCTGAAACTGAAGCATTAGCAGAAATCAAAGACGAAGAGTTGAAAAGCAAAATTGCTGAGGATCTAGGGATTAATCCCGAAGATGAACCAGAGCTTATCAGCAAACTAGTCAAAAGGGAGCTTTCCCAACGTGAAAAGCTATCTGGTGCTATTAAGCAAAAGATTAGTTGGAGGGAGAAAGCTACTAAAAAGATTACTGAAAAACCCGAGAAAATTTCTGGGGAGGGTGAATCCCATACCGAAGGAAAGCCATTAACAGCAGAGGAGCTTGACAGAAAGCTTGATGAACGCGAGGCAAAGAGAGATCTTGAAAGTCTTGAATTGCCCGAAGAAATCGAGACAGAAGTTAAAGATCTTGCTAAGGTTAAAGGTATTTCCGTAAGAGAGGCTGCGAAACTTCCTTATATTGTTTCGACAATAGAGGAAGCAGAAAAGGTGAAGCGGATAGAATCTGCGACACCTAAGCGCAAAGGTAGGGGAAACTATGCAAGTATCAATATTGACCCCTCGAAGCCACTCAATCCAGACGATTTTGACCTTGGTTCTAAAAAAGGACGAAAAGCTTGGGCTGATGCAAAGGCAGCGAGGCGAGAATACGAAACAACGCAATAGAACTCCATATCTTTCTTTCTTATTTCTCTTTTTTACTTTATTAAATTTACTTTATTAAAATTAGTTTAATTCAAAAGGGGGTGAAAAATAAATGGATGATGCAAGACAAGAATTTTGGGGCGATTTACAAGTAGATCTATTCGTTACGAATAGTGCGGTTTATTTGGCAAATCAATCTTTAGAAAACTTAATTCGTACAGACGGAAGGAAAGCTCATAGGCCAATTTTGTCACACCCTCAAGTAGGAACTTATACACCTCATAGTGAGATTAGTTTCGAAACGAAGACTGCGACAAAACAAACCTTGGAAGTTGATACTTTCGAGTATGCTGCGGAGGATATTGATGTTACTGAAGAAAAGCAGACTCCTTACAATTTACTTGAACACTCCTTAAAATCAATTCGTAGAGGATTGAATAATAGAGTTGAGCAGGAATTTTTAGGGAATATTACCAGTGCTGATCACGATATTAATGGTGGTACAGCTATTGAGGTCACTTCTGCAAATATTTTAGATTTGTTAGAAGAAGCCGAAGGTAAACTTGGGGCATTTGATGCTCCTTTTGAAACTTCAATGCGTGCAATGGTTTTAGGACCACGCACAGTTGCGAAACTAAGAAGGGCAAAATCTGACCGAGAAACTAGATTGGGCGATGTAACTCTAGCAAATGGAGTTGTCGGACCCTGGCAAGGGTGGACTGTTGTTCAAAACAACAATCTTCCTTGGTCTGCTACGCTTACAATAGATACGAAGCCTATTGATGGCGACACAGTAGTTATTTCAGGTGTTACTTTTGAGTTTAAAGACACTATTGCAACTGCAGGTCAAGTTTATATTGGTGCAGGTGTGGCAAATTCAAGAGCTAATCTAAAGCTCGCCGTAGAAGGTGGGACAGTAGGTACTGCTTATATTGCTCTAGGTTTGAGGGATCAATTCCTTCTTTACCGAAAGCGTAATATTGGTTGTAGTTCGGCTGAAGCTATGGCGTTCACTGGATTTGGTGATATTTCTGTTAGTGAAACGTTCACTGCTGATACGAATGTGTTTACTGCTATAGTACAGCAATCAGTTTTCATGATTAGGGGTGCAATTGACATGGTTTTGCAGTTTATGGATCTTGAAGTCGGAAGCAAAGAAAAAGGTTTCGCCAAATTACCTAAGGGTATAATTGGAGTCGGAACACAAATGTTCGATGATGGAAAAGTCCTTGCTGTAAACATGACTCAGGACGCGTCTAATTTCTAAAAAAATTCTCATAAGAGAATAGTCCTCAGACGAGGTGGAACTTACTGGATAGTTTCTTACTCAATCCAGTCGCCTGAGAAGGGGTGAGTGTGATCGCCCCTTCAACTGGCGAAAGCCAAATTTAAAAATGAGAGGAGGTGAAAAATACAACAACTATTAACACAAAGTTGTATATATTATGTTAAGAAATTTAGAAGTAAAACAATTTTTAAGTCGATTGGCAGATGGTATTTATGCTTTAAGAAGCTATACAATGCCAGCTTTTCCTACGATTAATTTGCGTACTGCAACTGTAACCGCTAAGACCGATGATTACACAATTACGCAAACTGATCTCGAGACACCAACCATTTTCACAAATGAGGGTGATGGTGGAGCATTAGTGTTCACATTCCCTGCGGTGGCTAATTCGAAAGGCATGGTCGTTAGGGTGGCTCTTTTAGCTGCTCAGACTGTGCGATTGGATCCGCAAGATGGTGAGGCAATCAATTACAATGGCGATGCCGCTGTAACTGAAGATGTCACAATTGCAGGTGTAATTGGAAATTACGTAGAGCTTTTCTGTGATGGTAGGCAGTGGATTATTACACAGATGAATGGTGTGGCTACTAAAGCAGTTTCCTCGTCATTATCGCCTAGCTTGAGTCCTAGCTTGAGTCCTAGCTTGAGTCCGTCACTTAGCCCTAGCTTGAGTCCAAGCCTAAGTCCTAGCTTGAGTCCTAGCTTGAGTCCGTCACTTAGCCCTAGTGTAAGTCCTAGCGGATAATTCTAGTGTAGGCTAAATCGGGTTTTCTGGCTTTATCCTCCGCCCTGCGTGCAGGGCGGGGATATGAAGCTATTAAAAGTAAAGGAGGTGGAAAAGTATGTATACGAAAAATAGTAAAGGTCAATTAAGACATCCTGAAGGTAGAATGACAGTTGTCACGACTCCTGATGTTGTCGCTTTATGTCGAACAATTGACTCATCTTTAAGTACGTCATCTGCAATTGTATTAGATAAACAAACAACAATGTTGCGAGTATATGCAATTTCTAAAGATGTTTATTTGAAATGGGGTTTTGTTGCTGTTACTGCTGCAAATTTTGATGAAGTGATTCCTGCCGGGAAGATACTTGATTTTAAGGTTCCAAATGGTAGAACTGCGATTAGACTTATCGAAAGGGAAGCATCAGCTACGGTAATTGTAATTGAAAAATAACTCAAGTTGTTAATTTTTGAAGCTAAGCAAACAAATTCTTCAGGCTAAGCAAATAGATTCTTGAAGTTTTACGGATTAATGTGTTATAATTTTTGTATGAAGGTAAGTTGTATTATTCCTGGATACCGAGACCCTTGGATACATCCCACAATTGAATCTCTTCTATCAAATTCCGAACTTGGTGATCAGATGGAAATAATCGTTGTTTTGG
>Ga0208769_1000645_pt1 | contig 16292 bp, 24 predicted proteins | sample AntAceMetag02UKC_FD_184768 | JGI IMG/M metagenome (GOLD analysis project Ga0208769, IMG submission 184768) | Saline lake microbial communities from Ace Lake, Antarctica- Antarctic Ace Lake Metagenome 02UKC (SPAdes) (version 2) | ecosystem: Environmental > Aquatic > Non-marine Saline and Alkaline...
AAATACTACCTTTAGCTTCAGAAACAAGCGTATCGCCGTTAGGACAACGTGCCAGATGCTTCTCCAGCTTGTCACAAGCCTTCCTAAGCGACTTTCTCGTTGCAGGCGGCTCATCTACCATCTCTCGCTCAAGAGCGTAATGTAGCTCTTTCCAGTACTGTTCTAATTGCTGCTTATCCATGATCTATCTTTCAACTCTATTATAAACAGTTTTTTAATCGGGGAAACTGATCGCATGTGCGATCAGCAAACACATTCAACTATCTGTTCAGTCCCGCAATATGAACAATTGCCATTTTCAAGTATTCTACGAATTGTCTTACATTGATGGCAATATCCTTGCATATTCTTTTTACGAGGAGTGGAAACAACAGCTAACAGATCCTTTTTTTCGTCTATCAAATTGCGATTATGTTCTTCAACCATAGCAGTTTTTTGCTCTAATAAAAGCATATGTGCAGGATTTTTTATGGCTGTCATTAAATCATTAGGTTCCACTCTAGCTGCTGCGATTTGCTCTGAAGTCATATCTTTATAATACTTAATGGATGCATCTTGAAAGCCCAAAAGTGATAATGCTACCTCAACATTCTCAGAGAATGAACGTTTCGCCATATTAATAACTGTATTTAATCTCGCAATCTCTATTTGCATAACATGTTTAGCATTAGCTTTCTCTAACAATCTTTTATGACTATTTTGAACTTCTGTTCTATTATCAGAAACTATTGTTCTTTGCAATATCAATTTCTTGTTATCTATATATGTTATCAATCCCATAACACTCCAAATAACTCCCAAGAAGATTGAGGCAAACAGACCTACTTGTAGCATCGCTATAATTAATTGCATTTTAGTTCGTCCTTTCATCTCTATTACAAATAGTTTATCAATCGGGATTTATTATCTTCATACGTTTTTTTAATTTTCTTTGTTTAGTAATTTTCTCAACTATTAAACGAGAAGCTTCATTCTCCCACCCAGTTTTTTCTAATACTTTAACATAGTCACTACCTGTAGATTCAACCCCTTTAGGCGTGTAATATATCACTAAGACTGGTCCTCCATATGTTTGAATCATATAAAGACCATCATCTAAAATAACTTTTCTAATCGTATAATATGAATTAGATTCTGTTGTTTCAGTCTTATCTTCCGTTGGTTTATCTTCCGTTGGTTTATCTTCCGTTGGTTTATCACATCCTACAAAAACAAAACAGAAAATAAAACCTATAATTGCATACTTCATTTTATTATCCTTTCAACTGTATTATAAATAGTTTATTAATCGGGAACTATATTCCTAACAAATCAGCATCAACGTCTATCTCTTTTAAGGGTAAATCTTTAGTTACTAATTCTTCAAGACTACAGATAGTTACAGTAATATTACAGTCGCACCAAATCTCATTGATAAGTATTTCAATGAACGGCCAGCTTCCGCCAGCAAGTCCGCTTCCGAAGGCAGGTGCGAAAATTTCCGCATTACGGATTTTAGCAACTCGTGCAACATCTTGCATACATTGAGCTAACGCCGAATACCTAATCGGTGGACGACCATCAATCCCCATTCCAGTGCCTTCTTGTCCAACCATATTAGCGATAACGATATTCTGATTATGATTAACAAATTGTACTTTACCTAACTCAAAAGGTATACTATATCCATACGAATCTATTTTACCTTTTTTATGCCATGTACGATATTTTTCCTCCGCCAGCGGATATGCCTTGGCTAAAGGGATTACGAAACCACTTCCCCAACCGCCGACACTATTTACGATATGACATATCATTTTAACAGAATCGTTTTCTGGTAATAGTTCAAATAAGTTTCCGATTTTATACTGTATCATCGTGTTTCTCCGCTACTAGGTGACAAAAATGAACGAAATAATCTACCGTATAAACATTTCGCATTATATTTACGTGCTTATGGACCCATTGTATGTTTCCAAGTTCATAACCCTTACTAATATCTAATCTATCAAGAGAAGCCGTTGTTTCTTCATTCCATTTACCAAACTTTATATCTAATCCTGTAAGAGCACATTTTCTATCTTGTTTTTCGTAAAGCTTCCATGCATCTTCGATGGCAAGATTAAAAGCATGTCCTCGTCTCTTAGATCTTCGTTTAAAAGTACTCCATGTTTTACCTCTGATCTCTTCATGTCCTGTAAACATCCCATGATTCTTACCAGTTGTTTTTTTGTATCTATCTTTACTACATCCACATGAAGTTGTCGATCCGCGAATCAAACTAGCTTTAAGTGTTTTAAAACCTTTTTTCCCACAGTTATGGCAATTACATATCGCAAAATAACCGTATTTTTTGTTTTTATAATTAACAGTTTCTCTGACAACAGATGTTACTTCTAAATAGCCAAACTTTTGACCAGTTATATCTTTTTTCTTATATTTAGCTATGCATCCACATGATTTAACATGACCGCTCTTGATATCACATGGTACTTTTTTTACGTTTTCATTTCCGCATTTAAGACATTTACAAACTGCCAAAAATCCTTTTTTAGTTCCACCGTACTCCATCCCAGTTACGTATAGATAACCAAATGTTTGTCCAGTAATATCTGTTTTAGGCTTTTTCATTTTTTCCTCCAAAGTAATAAGTTTCCAATATTATTACATACGTGAGGAATAATTATTTTCCTTTAATAAAATCAGAACGCTCCAATCGAATTAACGATATGAGGAATGACTATCTTGCTATCGTTATCTTCTATTGCAGCAAACAAGTCGCCAACTATGTATTTAATCTTTGTCATAATTCAACCTTTCAACTCTATTACAAACAGTTATTTAATCGGGTGAAACAACCACTGCGGCTCGGGACTCCCTCAAGTCCCTAGCCTAGCAGTTCTTATGGTTACAACGCCTCAGCAACCTTGACCATAGTCTTCAACGCATTACTCTTGAGCCTACTGTTCGCCCCAAACAATACGCTATCCATCCTTGCCTCAGCTTTCGCCTCAGTATTACTACCCTTGTATCCGCTATTGTGATCAACATACTGCGTAATAGCGTTAAATGCAGCCCAAGCAGTGCCCCGAACGCCATCAATATTTTGCGGATCATCAGTAAACGCCGCCATGATTGATGCTCTAGCTTTCGCCCTTCTCGTATCATTCTTGCCCTTCTCTCGTGGGAAAAGCAACTCAGTCATAGCTTGCAACTGCTCAATATCAAACTTGACAGTCGTAAGCTTCTGAGCGTTATCGTGAAACTCGTTAAACTTGCCTTGAGCATTCATTATACATTTCTTCGCATCAGCAAGCTTGTCAAAAATGTTGCCTTGATGACGAATGCTCAAACCCTTTGATTCGTTGGCGGTAGCAAGCGAAAGAGTATTCCAGCAAACTACTCTAACCGATGTAGGCATTACTCTTACAGCCCTTGAGCCATCGTGAGCAGTCGTGAACAAAATATACTGCTCAAGTTTGTCGCCAGCTACAACTTCAAATTCTTGTGGCATTTTGGCAAGAACCCAAACGAATTTCCCGCCCTTGAGACTTCCAGCCGATTCATACTTGATAATTCCATCCATATGAAGTTGATCAACAAAATCAAACGCTTCTTTGTTTTGTACAACTTTGTACTTTTCGGAAACATTTCCGAGATGGAAGTGATTATCGGCTCGAACGTTAGCTAGTCCGGGGATCTGCTGGTTTACAACTGTGATGGAACCATCAGCATTTTCGACTGGACGATGGATATAGATAGGATGCTGTTCTACTGACCAATCTATCTGAGCAGCTTTCATCATTTCTTCGCTGTTCATGAGGTGATCTGAGACTTTGTATCCCAAATCCCACCAAGGAGGCTTGAATGCGAAAGCAGCTTCTCTTGATTGATCCGCTCGTTTTGTAACATAATCGCTCATAGTTTAATCCTTTTCAACTTAGGTTAATGAATCGTTTGTTTCTTCATCTCTATTATAACTTTTTTAAAAATCGGGAAAACAAACAATCATTTAGTCTGAGAATTGATAAACAAGGTTTACCTCGGATAATGAAACAACTTAGGTCCATCAAGTACATCATTTTCTATTAGGATATCTTCTATTTCGCTATTCATACATTCTACTTGATCTGGAAAATTTGTATAATAGAGTAGAGCTTTAATTATTCTATCATGATCTATAGCATCGACAAGTAAAGCATCTACTTCGTCTAATGATTTCCCATGTATAGATATTACATGTTCTATATCATTTAATGTAACTTCCCATGCATTACTCATTTTTAGGAACCTCGAACATAAAGTTTGAATCTTCTTGATAGATAAGTTTTTCACCGGGGCCAGCAATTTCTTTGTTGAATATGAAAGTTATATCATCGCCGCTATGATCGGATAGACGTTCTCTAATCATATCCATAACTTCGCCCAGGTCCATCGGTATTTCTCTTTTATTCATTTTTATCTACCTTTCAACTCTATTATGATTCTTTTATTTTTTCGGGTGAATTTTTTAAAGCGAATTGTTCTACTACTTTTTTAAATCTTTCAGCATTTTGTTTAGCAGCGATATCGAGAAACTCCATTATTCCAGGAAGATCAGATTTTTCGATTCGGTCAACTTTTACGCCCCTAGAAGCTCCTTTCCTAGGATGAAGTATCCAAAGAACCAAAGACAGATAAGCCTTTTCCTCTGTAAAAGTATAGCAATGACCCTCACATTCGGTGCAATGCAAATCAATACCAAATCGTTTACATCTAGCTCTTATCAATATACCTCTATTGATACAGTCATGTCCCATCCTACCAACCGGATATTCACGACCACCATCTTTCAGTGCTTGAATTTCATCTTCAGTTAATGACATATCTCCCCAACCTTCACCCAATTTCATCAATTCGCAAAACTCTTTAAACTCTTTGCCATAATGATTTAAAACATCAACAGTTGGATACAAATCATTAACGTGAACCCCTTTCGGACCATAACTACCGCCAAATGAAGCCATAACAGTTTCAGCCTCAAATTCTTTTGGAGTTTGTTGTTTAAACGGGCTGGAATGAGTATAGAACGATTCAGATACCCATTGAGCATCAATACTATAACCTTTACCACCGCAAACGGTGCAATCCTTGCTATCTCGATTAATCTCAAAATAGAAGTTTACGCATTCATTGAATTCATCTAACGTCAAATCAAGTTCAGCCCAGGTTTTACGTAACATTCTGGATTCCCAACCATGATCTTGATTCCTACCAAGATCGTCCGGACCTTCATCTCTACCTCGTTTCATCATATAATCTTCATACGGACCCCAATATACATATTCAGGATTCAGCTTTAACAATTTCAACATCCATGGATCAACATTGAGTCTTTCCATGTCTTGAACATCATATTCATCATTTTTATCGAAACTTCTCATAATCTTATCTACCTTTCAACTATATTATGATTCTTTTATTTTTCGGGAATTTTAAGCGAAGAGGTCTATACATCCTTTTTTAGTAAACTTTTCTTCGTCTACTGGAAGCTTGACTTCATCTAACTTTTGTTCTTTATGTATTTCTCTCATCCATTGTTCTACGTTTGCTTTTTTTGGACGATTTTTAAAAGCGAAATCATAGTCAAGAGAACCGCCTGGATGTTTTTTCATGTTAATCCAAACAATATTTCTAAAGATAGCTTTGATATGTTCTTCTGTTACTGTCTCATGTAAAGAGATAACTTTCAAGAGTCTTAATCTACATTCTTGTATATTATCTCTCATTATGTCAGCCCCATAAACGCTTTTCAGTGCTTCAAGAGGATCATGTCCTTTAGCAATTTTTCGCAAAAGAATCCAGATAAGAAAATTACCGTTGCCGCAGGCAGGGTCGCAGAATGTCTTGTTCTCTTCCCAGACTTCTTCTGGGAGTTTATTGAGCATATCATTAACAAGAGAATTAGGCGTAAAAATTTCTGCTGTTTGCTTTTGTCTCTTTTTGCGTTTTTGTGCTAGGTCTGTCATATTTTACCTTTCATTTCTATTATAAATTCTTATTTAATCGGGTGAATTAGGTGGATCAAACGAATTCCTTCCAAAAATCCTTCTTGAAATATCTAAACATTTTCCAATCAGTTTGAAAATTTCCCCATTTAGTTGCTGCTATTAAGTCTCTGAATTTATCAGATAACATTGCTTTACGCAACTTCTGACCTTCGCTCTCAGAATCTATTTCGATACCTATAGAATGACAAGTTAATCCATATTTGCCTTCAAAGTCTATTATAACATCATGAATTTTTTCATTATCAGCAAAAATGACTTTTGGAATGCCAAAATGACCTTTACTTTTTATACGAGAATAACAAAACTTTATTTCTTTATTTTGATATATGCTATGAACACAAGGATTTTTAAAACGACCTGTTTCGATTCTACTCATCCATTCTTTTCTAGGATCATATATAGAAGATGAATATATAACCGGACATGACTTTCCTACTTCGATTTCACAACATATTTTAGATAAAATATTAAAAACATTAATTGAATTAGGAATGAAAGGCAAACTTGAAATATCACAAACTTTTCCTTCATTAGATTCATCTACAACAATTGTAGATTTTTCATAACCAGTTTTTTGCAATATATACCAATCGTATCTAGTCGTAGCTCCAAACACTTTTTTTCCAGACACCTTATCATTTATGTTAAGATACAACAGATTATTCTTTTGAAAAACTGGGAATAATCCATCTTTTGATCCAGGTTTTCTCCATCGAGGGGGATGAACAAAACATATATAACCTTTTTCTCTTACAATATCCAAAGCAATTTTAACGAAATATTCCCATATTGTATTGCCGCATGAAACGTTCCCACCTTTTCTTTCCGTATTTTTGACGTTAGCTTGGTAAGGAGGATTGCCAACTACTACATCAAACTTATTTTTCTCTTTTGCATTTTTTTTCATAATCTCTATACTCTCTCTATTAAATTCCACCCTATGATGCTTAATACCTTTATACATCAACTGAGCAAACTTTCTTTTCTCGTCACAATCAGTCCAAAAAGCAATCCTTTCAGGACTAACCCCAAAATCATGAATCAAAATCTCCGCAAATTCAAGATTAAAAATAAGAATATCCTTATCAATCAAATCCGTTTTTGATTCTAACTTCCTTATTATATCATAACATAAATCATAAGGAGTAAAAACATTTTGTGAGTTAAGAGCATCTTCAGGTATCCTATCATTAGAATACTCTTTGTAAGCCTTTCGCCTCGCGTCTGTATTTTTATCGTACATCCTTTTACCTTTCATCCCTATTACAAATGATTTTTTAATCGGGTGAATCAATCCAAAACTACGTTATCAACATCATCCAATATGTTTTTGACCTTTGCGTCAACGTCCATGTCATATATAATCCTCTCAATAGCCGATACCTTTTCAAACTCATGATCAAATCCATCTATGCCAGAATCTTGCTGTTTCTTAGCCTTAGATTTAATGTTAACGACATCAATATCATCTTCATCCGACAAACCCTTGCCATTGTTGATAACTGTATGCTGTTGAGGAATATAACCATACTCGCTTCTAAGCTGTTTGATCATTTTGGTAAATCGACTTTCCATCCCATCTGTGTCAATCATATATGATGGAATTATAAGCCAAGTAAAAGGTTTAATCCATTCGCAAGTATCCATGTCTACATTAGACGAACTGTTCAACGGTTCAATCTCTCCAGCATAATACCTTGCCCTATCCAAAGGATGAAGCCTAGTTCCTCTACCAAGATTCTGTAGGAATTTAACCAAATCGCAATTCCTAAAAGGCATAACTCCAGTTATACCAGGAACATCTATTCCCTCGCCTATCATGTCTACATGGAAAATTAAAGCCTTTTCATTATTCCCCATCGCCTTCATGTCTTTCAACAAATGGTGCTTCTTGATATTTGTAACTTGCTTTTGTTCGTATTCGCCATTGTTATAAATACCAAAATCAGACGAAAGAGCAAAGACATTAATATCAGGATTATCTAACCTAAATTGTTTAAACTCATTTGTCTTAAACATCTCTTGCAACGCCATTTGATCTCTACAGACAACAAGAATCTTTGCTCCGATATCAGACGGAGAGCAAGACAGTGCTTTAATCTTTCTTTCATGAGCAAAAAACGCTTCAGAGATAGATTCAAACATCATCCCAAAATCATCGTCAAGCTGACGCCTATTAGAAGAACGAACGATATGAAGTGCTGGTGCCACCATCTCTCCAGCAGCAATCATCTCTCTAGCTGATTTAGAATAAATGGTAGTCGCAAACGTAGTCTCATTATTCATCCCATAACCATCTTTAGTATCAGTTACTTTCTCTGTCGCAGTAAAGAAAAAGTTTCTTTCTGTAGGTAACTCTGCTACTCTATGGAAGTTATTAGATACCAAATTATGTGCTTCATCGTTGATAGTCAACTTAACAGGAAGTTTAGCTTCTGCGAATTTTTCTGCCGAATGATAAGTGCTAAAAACAATAAGCGGAATACCTTCTTTTTTACATTGTTTGTATATCTTTTTTAATCGTCTTGTGCTAGTAGTTGATTCTATCTTTCTATATTGCATTCCCTCTTTACGCATAAGAGCCGAAAGTTTTGAATCATCTTTGAATTGACCAGAGTTGAAATTGACGTATTTGGCTTCTATTTTATGATGGAGAAAACGCGGCAACATATCGTGAAACAACTGGAAACAAAGTAAAATACGACTTGCGTTTACTTTAATTACAGGTGATGCATCCCCTTCTTTTTTGCATTTTTTAATGGTCTTGGAAATAATTTCAGCTTCGATAATTGTCTTACCAACGCCAGTCGGAAGAATAATTTTACCTTTATCTCCATTTTCCATAACCACATCTACAGCTTCTTGCTGGTGATCTCGCAAAATCAAAGGAGGAGTTGTATCTTTCTGTATTTGACTGCCTTTAACAGATTCATAGAAACGTATCCACCACTCAGATTTGTTATCAAACATGTTACGCAAATCTTCACGATTAAGTACGCGAACCTTCCCTTTTAACATGGTTTCAAGCGAACGTTCGTCTACCTTTTGACCAGTTGTAACAATTAACATATTCTTATCATCTTCAAGAAGAACATTATAATCGACCCACGATGATGTTAAGAAATTAGAAAGATGATCTTCGTTTGCATAGAGAGTATAATCGCCTCTACGAAACTTTGCTTGAACAGTCGCAGGGTTCCCATTTTCTCCGAGACCAGAACCATCAACACCAAAGTCATCTTCTAAGGTTGGTTCGTAATCGTAGATACCAATACGGTTATCTTCTGCCCCAGTTTTTATCATGTATTCAACGAATAGTTCTAACATGCTACCCTTATATTCGTTTTCGCCGTTCAAACCCAACTGCGCAGCATGTTTTTTCGCTTCTTTCTTATTACTATCGCAAAATGCATTGATAGTAAATATCGTCGGATTGCCTGCCTTATCTACCTTGAAAAAACTATCTATATCAGGACAGATATTAACAAACGGATGATTAAGTTGTATATACATTGTTCTACCTTTCAACTCTATTATGTTCTTTTATTTTATCGGGAATTATACAAGATGCATAAACTTTTTCTTTTGATTGCGTAACCTAGTTATTTCCCTATATTTACGATGAGTTTTTCCATGAGGAAAAATGACAGGGTTTTTCCTGTTACCGCCTTGCAAACCGTTGCAACTCATGCATTTATCGCATGTGGTCTCACCGTCTTTTGCTGGACAAAAATGCTCATTTTCTAGTAATTCTTCATTTTCCGCAACTATACGAAAAGTACGCCAACCCAAAGACTGAGCCTGTATAGCTTCTTTTTTTGTATCTACAGAAGCCATACAATAATCAGCAAGGTAGTTATTCGACTTCGATTTCCATTGGTGAGTATAACCAGTAATACCTTTGACGCTATTGTTAATAACTTTCCATACCTTTTGCGGGACAGCCGCAGGATCACCATATGAACCCATACGCAATGTTCGATCTTCAACATCATAAATCGTATTTATGTCCATCTTGGGATATGAACCACGTTTGTAGGCAGCATATACATTGTATGGAGCCTGTCCAGTATTAACATAACACGTTTTCCATCTACGATGCTTGCAATCGCCGCAAACAGAACCATCAAGATCATTATTGACAGCATCTACAGGTGGAGTGTTCTGTAAGAGAATCCAAGATTGTAACATCGACCCGGTTTTTCGATTACTTGTACGTTTCAGTCCGGTGACGATTACCACAATCGGTTCTCCGTCAAGCTCACTCGGACCCTCATAAACAATAACACCATTTGGTTTAGCCATTTTTATTACGTCCTTTCGACTCTATTATGATTTGTTTTTTAATCGGGTGAAACTATTCTAACTCAAAATTTGTATACTCAACGTTATCTTAAAAGAGAAAACCTCGTGGGCTTGCCCCGAGGTTTTCTCGCTTCAGTTTAATAACTCTTCATATAGAAAGACATCATGATCCTCAGTAGATGTGGGATAATAACAATCCTTTGTTGCATCATAAACATATAGATCACTATCTTTTTGCCAGACTCTATCAAACTCTTCTTTGTTATCAGAATGAATATCAATGATTTCTTTACGTGTAAACGGAGAGTTCTCGCGTATCAATTCTCGATACAGACTCAAAGCACTTAATTTATCTCCATAGACTTGTACTCGATCTACGACGCCACCGAGTGTACTAATTACTACATGTACTCTATCATTCATTTTTATACCCTTTCAATATTATTATGTTTGTTTTATTTTTCGGGATTCTTCAATTCTTTTTCTTAATTCTATCATTGCTTCAACAAGTTTGCAACTAGATAAATGTTCAAGTTCAAGTTTGTGACAATAGGGACAAACGTTAGCTTGCCAATCCTCTTGATATTGAGAACCTCTATCATTAAAACCTTCATCTTCTATAGCTTCTAATAATTCTAATATTTCTTTATCATTCATTTTGTTCGCCCTTTCAACTCTATTATAAATGATTATTTAATCGGGAAATTGTTAGCCAGTGTAATGTCCGACTTCCCAATTAAAGAACTTGCCCAAAACTTTCCCTGCACGTATACTATTATATACTTCGCATACTAATCCATCTGTACAAAGGTTTATTTCTTTCGGCCAGTCGAGACAACCTGTTTCTACGTAGTCCACTGTCCTTCCTACTAAAACAGTATACCTATTAAGATTTACAAGACTGATAAGAAAATCATTCGGAAGTGCTGTGATAACGATATCATAACGTGTAGCGTCTCCAGGTTCTATACGTAATATGACATACTCATTTCTAGTAAGATCAAAACGAGCTTTTTGTATAAACTCGTCAATATTATCGCCTTTTACATAAGTTAAACGTGTCATTGTATTTCGTCCTTTCGGTGCTATTATGTTTGTTTTTTTAATCGGGTGCATTAACCTTCGACTAAAGTAGTTTCGTAAAAAACAACATCGTGATTGTCAGTAGATATAGGAAAATACAATTCAAAATAAGGAGAAAACATATATTCATTACTATCTTGATCCAAAACATCGTTCAAGTTGACACCACTATGCATCTCTTTGATCTCGGATTTAGTAAAAGGCGTATTTCTACCAATCAATGTACGTCGCAAACTTAGTGCCTTTTCTTTTTCTGTAAAGACCTCAGCAGTATCAATGAGACCATCTACAATATCAATTATTACATATACTATCATTATATTATCCTTTCATCTCTATTATGAATGATTATTTAATCGGGAAAAGCTTCTAAGAAGCGGAAATTAAAGATTCACATCATCGCAAATGTCTCTAATAGCTCTTAAAGCAGCTTCAGCCTTGCCAGGAACGACGATATGTTTAGACATGTCATCATAATGCATATTAATACATCTCCTCAACAATGCCTTAATCTTTGCTTCATCTGGAGAATATGGTAAAGTAGAACTGTTATACAGTTCTTCAAGACTTTTCTCTTTATAAGTAAAAAAGTCTTTGATTTGCTGCATAGTCCATTCACCACGACGAATAGCTTTTAATCTCTCTCTATCTAGTTGGATATCCATGTCTCCAGTAGCAAGCAACTGTTCTACCTCGCTCATGAGCCTAACCAAATGATATCCGTACTTTACGTCAAATTTAAATTCTTCGATAAGTTTATCACGTTTGCTTCCTTCTTCTGGATCCTTATTTTCCATTTTCTTTTGCATTGAATAAGCATATCCCTTAAAAGACTGCCAACACTTTTTGTTCAGAAACATACTACGATTTTCTCTGATGAGATTGCCGATTTGAGTAATATGGAGAACACAGTTATCAGGAACATAAAGTACGTCCACCATATTAGGGGACATATCTTTACATTTATTGAAAAAATCTACAATATTATAAATAGTAATATCATAATCTTTTTCTTTATAACTAATATGATGTTGTTGATAAGTCGAAAAACGTTTCTTTTGTTTTCCGAAACCAGGGATTACATCATTAAAAATACTAGGAAAAAGCTCAGCTTTACTAGGAATACAAACACCAACTATATCCCAGTCAGAAAATTCGCCAGAGACACCATAGCTTACAGAGCCTCCCACTACTTCCATAACCATATTTGTAGGTACAAACTTAGGTAGTCCTGGTAGTTTTCCAGCATCATACAATTCTTTAACAATACTACTTCCCATAATTATTCCCTTTCGGTGCTACTCAATGTAATATTCTGCTACCTACTATATGACAAGGACAAGAACAAGCCCCATCTATGCATTTTTGAATAAGCTCTTCTATCTCAGATAGTTCTGGTGATTGTTTTTTGTTTGCGTTTTTTTCCTTAAGTACAGAAATAGCCCACGCTTCTAGCTCTTCTCTGTCCACAGAACCATCTTCATTCCTAAACTTTACATAACAATATTGGCAACAAGAAATCATAATTCTAATCCTTTCATCTCTATTGTAATTAAAAAAGAAAACGGGTGAATTTAATCACCCGTCTTCTTCCCTCACTCCTCGGCGGCGACTATTCTATACAGATGGACGATCCTCCGCTGTCAGTTACGAATTCCAATTTGAACTTGGCTGGCAAGGTTTCAAATATATCGCAAAGAGTCCTATTACTGACGCGAACACAATTGTCTTTATCAACAATTAAGACAGTAGAAACGCTCTGCGGTGCGCCATCAGTAGTTATGATGGCTCGTTCTTCATCTGAAGGTTCTATGTCTATGAATACTTCATCGCCAGCCTTGACGCCCAACTTCTTCAACAATGCCGCTCTTACGCAAAGCCTACCTCGCTGGTCAGTCGCAACCTTTCCATCATCAACAGGAGCGACAAACGCCGGAGTCGGAGGCGAAAACGAAACAGTACCAGTCGAATTAGGCGTAGCAGTAGGCGTAGCAGAACGATGCTCGTTCTTATCATACTCGCTAACGTCATCCTCATAATGATGGAGAATATTGAATTCACCATTCGAGGTTGCAATGTAATCTGCAAACATGGGATTAGCCAAAAGAGCATTAACGAACTCTCTTACGCCACTTCTACCGTAATGCCTTACGACAAGATTATCGGCTCGACATAGAGTCGTAACATCATGAAGAGAGAACATTGCTCTATCTTCAACCAGTGCTTCAACTATTCGCTGTACAGCATCTTCTGTAATCTGATCCATTTTATTATACCCTTTCAAGGTTAAGTTCATCTCTATTTCATCTTATTTAAAAATCGGGGAAAAAGATTATGCGTCTTCATAAACTTCGTCTTTTGTTAACAGTTTTAAATCTTTAGGTTCGTTTATATAATTTGGAATATATTTCCCATCAACATAACCTTTATGTAGAAAATACCATTTTCCATCTTGAAAAACATAAACCCATTCAGTCCAATTGTCGAAATTTAAAGCTTCATCAAGAGTACATGTTATTGCACTCCCATCCTCGTCTCCCCTATCCCTACCATAAAAAGTAGTCCAACCATTCTTCTCTGCCGGAGTATTTTCGTAACCACCAAACTTCAAATAAGCTTTGAAATCGTGTTTTCGACCTACATGTTCTCGAAGAACAGAAAGATCACCTTGAGCAACAAGTCTATTAATCTTTCGTCTATTTTGATAGCTATTTAAAAGTATACTACCGACGCAACTAGGATATCCATCAAAATGAGAATAGATAGCTTTATAATCCCCATTCGACTGCTTGACTACTATTGTTGATCTCGTACTCATAATATTCTACCTTTCAAGTCTATTACGTTTGTTTTTTTAATCGGGGAATTAATTAACCAGCTTGTTTCCAAAGAATCTCGCTCTTCTCATCAAGTCTACGAATTCTTGGCTGAAACGGCTTACCATCACAAGTTAAAAATAAATACTCAAGCTCAATCCAAACCTCTTTACCAGCAGCAATTAACTGATTATACCTATCGACATATCCAACCGAAGTAGCAGAAATACCGCTAACAGAACCATTTGCGTTAAGTATCTGAAACGATCCTTTCTGCTTACCAGCAACATGACCAACAATCTTGAGTTTAGCTTCTTTCCAATCCTTTAGCTTATAATCTATACCGCCAAGGAGAGACTTAAAGACCATCCCTTCAACTTGATGCTTCTGTACCCATCGCCAAGCTTTTTTGAAGTCCTTCCATTGAAACGGTATCTTAAGATGAGTTAAACCCTTGTTTGATTTCAACATGCGTTCTAATTCTCTACGCTTTGTTTCCGGATCATCATCGATTGCTAATGGATCAAAAACATAGAAATCAGCTTTATGATAGCTTTGACTGTTGAGATCGAGAACATTTCCGAAGGAAATCGCTACTTCTCCTTGTACATCTTTGTTCAGTGCTTTAAGATCTTTAACGATTTGAGGAAAACGATCATTACGAACGCAACCTCTTTCGCTAACAAGTTCTTGTGAGGCATTTTTCCAACTCATGCAGCATCCATCAATTTTACTTTCCATCAAGTAAGAACCGTTGTTTAGGTGCTTTGCTTCTTCATAAGTAATTTCTTTGAAGTTTGGCATAACTATTACCTTTCAACTCTATTATGATTACAGAATTAATCGGGTGACTTGTTTTCTTTAATTATATTTGCAAGATGTGTAGTAAGGCAAATGATTACCCAACAAAACGATAATACGAACCATCCAGCAGATTCATTATTAAAAAACATTGCTGCTCGTACCGCAGCAATTATACTAAACAAAGCAGCTAAATACCAATTCATTATAATAACCTTTCATGCGTTTTTAAAAAGCTCTTCTGTTTCCCAAATTTCTTCACTTGAAATTTTACCCAGACTTTCACTTTCTCGCTCTTCATTCATCCAATCTAAATTAGATTCAAGAAAACGAAGTCTCTAAATTAGATTCAAGAAAACGAAGTCCAAGCACAACAAGTTCTGTCTTTTAGTTAATTCCATGACTATTACCTTTCAACTCTATTATGATTTGTTTTTTAATCGGGAAATATTCTAATCAGAGTTCAATAAACTCGTTTCATCGCTCCGTCCCGCTCTTTCATCGCGTTGCGTAGCTCTTTCACTCGTATGCCAAAATCGAACTTCGTTCAATTTCGTCTTTTTATTATGTTTAAAAGCTTTTTTCTTTTTCCTAACTTAAGAAGTTTTAAAACAAAAAACATGTTCGGATATGAGCTTGCTCATATTCGGCGAGACGTTCGTGGAGCGAAAGCGATAGGAACGTCTCAATTAACCCAGTTAACTTCCTTGTGTTTAGACACCCCACTATGGGAAATTAAAATTTCTTAAAAAATAATAGTTTATGATCAGGTTTTCTACTTATTTCACTATTAATAAGATGCGAGTCTTAGCTAACATAGTTGTTAACCCATGCGCCGTATAGGTGGTTGGTGCCATGCAGGAGTTCTTATCTCCATCCTGTTAGGTCTTTCGCTTCGCAAGGTTGGTGGTCTTATCATTTTTACCACGAACTTTCATAAAATAAATATCTTTCCTTGTATATAAAAGAAGAGAGTCTGTAGAACCCACCAACCACCAAAGTTCCAGACTCTCAACTTTTTGAACATTAATTTTTATTATGGTGGTGGTAGGTTCTTTCTTACATTGGCGGATATTTCTTGACATTCCTTTAACAAAATATTATTTTTATGAAATCCATCAAAAATACTTAACCTGGACAAATCCAGAACCTTGATAAGGCGAAGGAGAATAGACTTGATTCAACTCGTCATTCTCATTTATAAGATCCTCAACAACATCTGCGATATACTTATCATCCTCTTCTTCGAGCATATCAC
>Ga0208769_1000646_pt1 | contig 16282 bp, 31 predicted proteins | sample AntAceMetag02UKC_FD_184768 | JGI IMG/M metagenome (GOLD analysis project Ga0208769, IMG submission 184768) | Saline lake microbial communities from Ace Lake, Antarctica- Antarctic Ace Lake Metagenome 02UKC (SPAdes) (version 2) | ecosystem: Environmental > Aquatic > Non-marine Saline and Alkaline...
ATTGAATGACTCAAATGTAATTGCTGTCAGACGTAATCAATTATGTAACATAGACGATGTTCCTGGGAAAATTATAGAGATAAAACTGAGGAGGAAAAAACTACAAGAACTCAGAAAAAACAACGAAACAAAAGGATTAAAACTATTTTGGATGTTCAAGATAGTGGGCAAAAAACTGGAAGATCTCAAAAAGGTGTTTTGGGCGATAGATATCGCTGATGCCTTGAGAGTAGTTAGAAAAAAGCATGGAGTAAGCGGAAGGGCATTCTCGGACAGAATGCTTCATTCCAGAGAGTTTTAAGAAAAGGTGGCTGCCAATGCAATAAATAGGAGGTTTTTTGAAGGATAACGATAGTAGTGAAAATATCGAAACAATACCAAAAGAAAATCAAGATCAACACAAAAGTAAGAGTATTAAGTCCAACATCGGCAAAGCCCTGATTAGATCAGGGCTGGACGCCGTATCGAAAGTAATAGATTTAGTCAGAAAAGAATTAGAGTAAAGCAGTGATGATTGGCGGCCATCTTTAATCTATTCTTCTGTTGACGAAGCTTTCAAAAGAGCTGTTATTTTTTGGACCTGTATATCTATGGGATTTTCCTGGTACGGATAATCAAATGGAAGATTGATTATTTTCTCAAAGGATTCTTTTAACGATTTTTGAATTCCCTCACTATCGGGGGGAATAAACTTATTTGCAAAGTCTATCGGAGGAGGAAGCAGTAGTATCTGTTCATCCTGAGCTATAGCGGCAATATATTTCGCAATATCATCGCTGAAGGAATTATCTTGTTTCATGTCTTGCATTATAGATACCGCAACCATAATATCTTCAAGAGGAGGTTTCGTAATTGTCTCGGGAATGACGGGATTTCCATTCAAGGCATCCACAACGTTTTCGAATATGAAAATATCCGACCATGGAGTATCTGTGGTAATGATAGCACGGATGGCATTAATCATATCCATGTCAATCTCAGACATCTCTGTTCCCTTCTTCTGGATAATAAGAGACAATGTTTCTGGCTCAACATTAAGCCATTCCGGCAATGTTGAGTTTAAGGTTTTGATAAATTTTTTAATTTTGTTCATTATTGACTCCTTGGAGGGATGACGAGGTGAAGAATTTACTCATTCACCTCGCCTTTTTCTGGGGAGAAAAAAATAGTTAAACTATAAGGGATGCTAACTCTTCATCGCCTTTAGTGATCGATAAAACGGCAAGTTTATCTATATCGACGGTTTTTCGGGGATTGGTTGTCATAAGAAATTTGCAATAATCCGTTCCGTGTCGTTGCGGATCATAGCCAGCTGCTTTGTCGATATTTTGAATGAGTTCCAGAAAATCCGGAACGCCCATATCTTCATATGAAGAAGCTAATTTATCAATCGCTTCTATAAATTTAAGACTATCAGGACGTGCTATTTTTCGCAAATCGAGTTCTTCTTGAACCTTATTGCCGAATTGAGCACGAGCATAAAGTTTAATTGCTGTTTTCGGAATATAGGGAGTGTAGGCGGCATTTTTAACAATAAGACGAGACATATTAATTCTGTCGAGAGGCTCAATAGTGTCAGCATAAGCAAGGAAAACATCTTCGGCTTCTTTAATATTACCTATCCCATTAAGAGGATATGTAGTATTAGCTATTTTAATAGCATCGTTTTGTTGCGAAATAGATTTAATTGGAATGTCTTTTTCATCGATCATGTAAGCTGTTTTTTCCACATCCCAATCTACTTCTATGTCGTGAATAATAGCGGCCTGTTTAATATGATACATGGCTGTCTTTTTAACAACATCGGGAATATCGGCGTTTTTATTGATAGCCAATATTGAGTGTTCGACGTCCTCTTTTGAGGTGATATTGAATTTTCCGACCTTTGCTTTTGCTGTTTTGATAATTACAGCATATAAAGTTTCATCGGTCGGAGGGGTGGCGATATTAGTGTCCGGCCGAATACTGCCGACCTTAACCATATCGTCATAATCTAAAATAAGATTCGAAAGCATAAAATCCTCCATTAATATTATGTGGGAATATTGAGGACATTATAAATTTTTGTCAAGGAATTTAATTTAATCTCTGATTAGAGGCACATAGATTAAGGGTAATAAAATGTCGATGGACGTGTGTGCTGCGAATCGATTAATTGTTAAAAACAAAGGAGAATATATATGAAATATTTGATAAGAAAAATCAAAGAATTAATAAATCTTAGAAGGGAATATATCGCAAAGTTAAATTCTGCTCATCTTATTATTAGTGAATATAAATTATGCTATAAAGAAGCATCGAATATACGTTTATTAGCACTAATAGAACAAACTGACCCGATAGCCTTAAAAAATGAAATAATTAAAACAATAAAAGAAAGTGGAATAAATAACATTGAAAGAGATTTTATTAGTAAAATATCGCATAGTTGCTTATTTGAACAAATAGAAAAATTAAAAGAAGGAACTAAAGGCACATAATGAGAGAGTGTGCCACGTCTCGTGGACACTTATGTTATATACACGAAAATAAGGAGGAAGTATGAAAACATTAGAACAAGTTAAGAAAATGTATAAATCTGAAACATTAGATGGTAGAGACTTACATAGGTTAATGAATTTTATACCAGAAAAAGATTTACAAAATTTTGGATTAAACCTAAAGAAAGAGTATGTTGGTAAACACAAACACATTGCATTTACAAAAGCAAACATACTGAGACAATTAAAAAAAGACGTAGAGTTTGGATTCGAGAAAGCATTAAATATGCGTGGTATATCTTCATCAATGATGTATGAAGTTGTATCAATGTGGAATTGGATTTTAGAGGAAGGATTGGAAAATTTTGATAGTTATGCAATGTATGGTCTCCCACTATATAAAGCAACTGCATTAAAATATGGGTTTAAAAATCCAATAGGTGATGATGATGGTGATGAAGAAGAATATGACGAATAAGTGTATATAACACCAAGCTGCCGCGCCTCGCTATTCTCATATAGTAGTGAGGAGCGGCCGTTATGTGAAAAGAATGAGGAGAAAAATGAAAAGATTTATGGGAATGATGCCAATAAAAGAAATCGAGATTGAAAATACATTCAAAACAAGTTCTGGTCCAATTATTATTCAGGCTGGTGAAAATGGTTGGACTATATTGTATGCCGACGGCTCTTCTGAATATATGGACGAGGTAAGTACGGCAATAGAAAATTACCAAACCGCATTAAATATAATTGCCAATAAATTTTGTGAACTTAGAAAAGTGATTTCCAATGATGTGGATATTAAATAATTGGCGAAGGAGAACGTATGGATAAACAAGAAAGAAGAGAAATATGGTATAGCAATCTAAGAGTTCAGGATTTTGATGGTTGGAGCATTTGGATAACTTATGGTGTTCTTAACGAGCTTACAGGACAATATGTATCAAGAAGTGAACTTTATCAAATTCCAAATTCTAAAGTTAAAGAAACCCTTGTTAAGGTATTTGATGACAAAAGAATAACTGAATACATTAAAATAAATTTAATTAAGGGATTATGTGAAAAGGTAAAAGACGACTATAATAACTAAGCTCATTCTGGGCTTTTATTTCGTGTAACGAAAGGTCTGCCACACACAGCGCGGAGACAATATTATAAAAAATATCAAATCTATTAAATTGGGGAGATAATGGAAATACAAAGAAGAAATATAAAGTTTATGACAAGAGGTAAACTTTATTGGATTATTCGCCATTGTAACGTCTATTTAACGCCTGTAAAAAAGATAATATACAAAGTTAAGCAGAGAGAATTGTGGCTGGTTACGCACAAAAAGAACAATGCTAAATCGGTCCTGAGAGAAGAAATGTTATTAAGAGGATCCAGGCAGGCTTTATATTCCTATTTGATTGGACGTCTTGATTCTTGGCAACAAAATAGAAAAATGTTAAAAGAATCAGCGCTAAATCAAGAAGTAGGTGAAATGTTTACAAGACTCGGAGAGCTTGTTTATGAAAGATCAATTAGCGATATTATGATCGCTAAGTATGTTTCTGAATTAAGAAAACAATTTAGCGTTAAGGCGTTAGCGGAAAAATTAGATAAAATGGAGTCGATTTCACACAGAAAAACATCTTCTATAACTATGATGAGATATGCGAAAGCGTATGAAAGGTTAAAGACTATGGGAATAGAAGATTCCGTTATAATTAAATTTTCATTAATAAGATGGATTTGGGTTTTGAATATTTGCGGAGAACAAAAAATAAATGATAATTATACTAATATTATTGAGACAATGACCCTTAATCAGGGCAAAATGATCAAAGAATTAAAAACAAAATATAAGAGGGATGAAGATGGATAAAAAAGTAGAAGTAATACTAAAGCAGAAATACCACGATGCACCCATTGATGTTTGGGAAAAATTTAAAAGAATCGCCGATAAACTGGATTTAGATCCACTGAATGAGGAAGTAATTATTGGAAAGAATGGCGGAGATGATTATTATGTTCAAATTACAAGATCCGGATATCGTATCGTAGCGCAAAGAGAAGCGTCTTACGCATCTCACTTTGTAGCTCCTTTATATGAAAACGATACCCTAACGGTAATAGATGGGGTTCCTCATCACGAGAAAGCATTAAGAAGTAAAGGTGATTTAGTGGGGGCGTATGGAGTATTAAAAAAGAAGGGTTCCCAAACAGCTTTCTATTGGCAGATAGAATTCGACGAATATAATACGGGCGAGGGCTGGTGGTCGAAAGATGATGGAAAGCCGGCGACAATGATCTGCAAGGTATGTGAATCTCAAATGCTGAGAATGGCTTATCAGCATAAATTCTCAGGAACATATGATCAGATTGAAATACTGAAGAAACAAGACGGGGATCACAAGAGAAGAGAAAAAGCATTGACGGTTTTGAGACAGCATGAAGATCTTGCCGAGAAATATTTCGATGATCGTAATTTGAATTTAATTCCGATTGATGAATTGGAAGAAATTGTTAGGAAGGTAGAAGCAGAGTTGGCAGAGCTGAAAAAATAAAACTGGAGGAAAGGATGGAAAAACTACCAATATGGATATTTGTCGTAATAGTATTACTGGGCATTGCTTTTTATATTGGCACGCTACAAGGTGAAGTTGTTAGGATAAATCTTCCCGATCCGGAGTTGTTCCAAAAAGCCTGTTTGTATCATGGCGTAGAGAAGGCGTGGATTTCAATAAATGGTACGGAATTCTATGCTGTGCGATATAGTAAGGAAAAGGGACGAACTGAAAACTTTATGTTGTTTACAAATGATTTTAAAGATAGTGTTGTAAGGGAATTAAGGGGAAAAGAAAGGAATGGGATTTACCTTGCATCTAATTAAAAAAGAGAATTAGATGATAACTTGGAATTTAGATCCAACAAATTATACGAAAGAAGAGCTTGAAGAATTGCTATGGGTAGTAGAAAAAATGGATAGTTCTGTAGCAACAGAAATAAACGATTATTTGTCAAACACTTATGGTGTGTAACGTAGGGTGTATACAACGCTTGGCGTTGATACGCTTGTTATACGATACGACAAATTAAATGGAGGATATTATGGATATAAGCAAGAAATATGTAGTATATGAGCTTAACAATATAATGGGAAATGATAATTATAAAGCACTTGAGGAAATATCATTTGATGGATTTAAGCAAAATTCTTTTGATACAGAAGAAGAAGCTATCCAAGCACTAATAGATGATGAAAAGACATTTGTGAGCTATCTGATTTTAAAAAAGATTGTTATTGATAATTTCGTATAACACCAAGCTGCCACTCCTTACTATTCTTATATGGTAGTGAGGAGCGGCTGTTATGAGGAAGGGATAGAGGAGAAAAATGAAAAAATGGACAATAGAAGATTATTTTGACATAAAGTGTGATACCAACGTTAATGCGCCGTATGTTTGGACTTGTACTTGTAAAAAATGTGGATATACTTTTAACGTTACAACTCATGCTGGCGAAAAAGACGAACTTAGAGAACCGGAAGATAGCTGTGTCCGACACGTATTGAGCCACCATTTAGAAAAAATTAAACCAACATAACACTAAGCTGTTGCACAGGCGTATCGTAGTATGTGAAAAGAATGAGGAGAAAAAAATGAACAAGGAAGAATTAGAACGAATGAGAAATATTGATATAGCTAAAATGGCTAAACAAAACATTTCTAATGATGATAAATTGTTTTATAACCACTACAGGGCTAAGATAATAGAATATTTTGCAAAAGAATATTCATATTGGAAACATCATGCTGAAGATTTTTTTATAGGATAGAGGAGAAAAATGAAAATTTTCATAGATACGGAAACAACCGGAATAGAAGAAAAAGACAGAATAATCCAATTGTCGTTTTTATTAAAATATGACACTGGACCTATTAACATTTATGACGATCTCTGTAAACCAGGGGCTGAAATTAATCCCGGAGCTATGGCGACTCATCATATAACGCCGGAAATGATTAAAGGAAAGCCACTGCTGAGAGATTGCGAGGCATTCAAGACGTTGAATGAAAACAATAGTCCGGATAATATTATTGTGATCCATAATGCGCCATTTGATCTTGATATGCTGAAAAAGGAAGGATTCGAAAATAAAATGCGAATCATAGACACCCTTCATATTGCTAAACATTTATGGCCGGACATAGATAGTCGTTCATTACAATATTTGAGATATTATTTTCACTTATATCAGAGAGAGAAGGCTCTATTGTCGGGGATAGGTATGACAACGGGAATAATCGCACACGATGCCGTCGGAGACGTAATAGCGCTTTATCAGCTATATCTATATTTGAGGGAAAAATTTTCGGACGATGATTTGTTGACATTAACCCGGAAGCCAATATTGTTAACGAAATTAAATTTCGGAAAAAAGCATTACGGAAAAATGATCATCGATGTAGTAAAAGGCGATCCGAAATATGTTGCTTGGATGTTGAAAGAAGCAACTATCTCGGAAGAAATGCGATATAGCTTAAAATATTATAAAAAGGAGTATTGGGATGATAAATAAAGTTAAATTCAGCAATTTAAAATGTACCGGAGAAGAGGAATATGATATATCTGCGAGAACTCTTCTATTGGGGAAAAATGCAACCGGTAAAACAAAGATCTTTGAAGCGATTGGAGTCGCTTTAGAAGGAAAAACAACTGGCAAAGGAGATGCAATTTCCGACATAATGAAGATGTCTCCTGTCGATTCATTAGAAGTGGAGGTATACTCATCTAAAAAAGATCAGGCAATGGATGTTAAAAGAACCTTTATAACTAAGGATGGGAAAAATTCCCAGACAGTTTGTATCGATTCGAAAAAACGAAAGATTCAGGAAGCAGATAAAAGAGTAGATGAATGGTATGGTTCTCTTCCTCAAAGAATTAATATCAGAAGATTTATAGATATGGCCCAGAGGGACCGGGCAAAATTTTTATTTTCGTTATTTTCAGATAAGATGAAAGCATTGAATACCCTGGATATCAGAGACAAATTGCTTTGGCTTATTATTCGGGAAGAGGAAGAAACATTGGGACTTCTTCGTTTCGTATACAAGAAAGAAGAGAAGGATTTGACTGCTGATGAAAAATCTTTGTTGATCGGCGATGCGATAAAAGAGATGGATAAACGTCCTCTCGTAAAAGCGAATTACCTGGCCGTTGAAAAAGTTGTGGTCGACGTTAACACAAAACAACCCGTACATGAGTATGTGGATGCCCTGTGTGAAAGTATCCGAGATCTTGCTAATAAGACAGATAAGAAGCGAAAAGCTACCCAGGAATCAGTTAAAAAGATTATGCTGGAAGTGGGCGGAGAACTCGATGTTGATGCTGAAGAGAAAAAGAAAGGAAAATTACAAAAAAAGCTTGATGCCCTTAATACTTTGATAGATAAATATGACGCATACGTGGTGTCTTTAAGCAATTATGAATTAGCTGTACAATCTATAAAGAATTTACGAACCGGGGTAACTCAGGATCTTTCTAAAATGGAAGCCGATCTGCAGACAGCAGAAGATGAGAAGGCAACTCTTACAAAAAACAGAGACGAAGTTGCTAAGCAGCAGAAAGGGAATAAGGTGATAGCTGATAATCTTAAGAATACTATTGCGGATATTGAAATCGATGTCGAAGCCATCTCTAAAAAGAGCGAGGTTTTACAAGAACTGGAAAAAGAAAAGGCTGATCTGAAGAAAAACAATACTGATAAGCTTAATAATGAAATTGAGATATTGAGAGTCGAAGGGAAAAAGGAAATCTTAAAAAAAGACGAGAGCCCGGTTTCTTCCATATATGCGGAGATCATGACAATCGAGCGTCTCCTTAAAACAATTCAGGAAAACTCTGAATGTCCTACTTGTGGTCATCCCTGGAGCGAAAATACCGTTAACGAAGAGTCAATAAACATTATCTTGAAAGAATTAAACCAAAAACACGAAGAAAGCTCTTTGGAATTAAATGAGATAACAAAAAAGCTTGTGGAAATTGATTTATCGATGTCTGAGAAGCAGATATCGGTTGCTGTAAAGGATGCTGAATGCGTGAATATAAACAGCAGGATAAAAGACCTGGAAAAACAATTAGAGAATATTGTAAAACTGCAGAAAAAACCGGAACTCGGCAAATTGGATGAGCATAAAAAAGAGAGCGTTAGAATTAATGCTCTTCTTGGAAGCACTCCTGGCATTATTCAAAATTGTAATGATGCTATGGGTATAACTGAAAAGCGTATTGGAGATATTGAGGCAGCCATAAAAGAACATAAGGCAGCTGTGGAAAACAATACTAAGGCAGACGAATCCGAGAAAAGCCTTAAAAAACCGAAGACTATTGAACATCCCGGAGATGGCGTAATAGCTGAAAGAAATTCTTTTAAGGATGAAATATCTCAGATAGATGAAAACATAAAAACTTTCTCCGAAAATAGCGGGCAGATGAAACTCGCCGATAAATGGAGAGTAGAAATACTGGATTCTACCTCCCGATGGAAATATGCTAAAAAATCCCTGGGTACAGCCATTAACGTTAAGGACGAACTGACAGCGTCCATCTTAATGCCGGCAATCAAAAAAACTCAGTCTATTTTGAATTCCGTAATTAGCGGAAACGTGATATTAAGCACAACTCAATGCGGCATCCAGGATCAAAAGGTTTTCAAGGATATTAGCGCCCTGAGTGGCGGGGAAGCCATTTTGTTTACATCTGCGGTCATAACATCGTTAATGATCAATGCGAATATCAGCGAGAAAATTCTACTGATAGAGGCGGGAGAGCTTGATGATGAGAATCTTGTGGGCATCATGAAATCACTTAACAACATTAAGGAATTAGATAATGTTATTATAGCTTATCCGCGAGAGAATATTCGTATTAAAGATAAACTGTTTGACTGTTCTTCGATTGATTGGAATGTTATAAAGATGGTAAAATAATAGGGGAGATGAAATGATCATAAATGGAAAACGCAGAACAATGATGAGAGAGTTTATTGATGGAAGAATAGTAAAAGCATTAAATGAACATTCTCATAAATTGAAAAAAAAAGAAGAGATTTTTATGCTATTGCATGAATCAGAATTTTCGAACATAAGACAAGATATTTTAAGTTCTATGGAAGAATATCTTACTTATGATTTTTGGGACGATAAAGATTTAGTTCGACAATCGTAAACTAACGCTAATGTGTGGCGCGTGCGGTGCGACATCGGAGATGTCAGCCGTGCCTACAAAGAAACTAAGCACTGACACGTTTGTTATATGCTGGGGGATTATAAGAAAGTGAAAGACATAGAACTGATGCGAACTCGATGGAAACGTTGGCTCGGACAAAAAACAAGATACGATAAGCCTTACTGGGTTACTTTATTAGATTCTAATTGGAAAAATTGGGCTAATAAGGTATATAGAAATAGTAACGTATTCGATAAAACATTGGGGAATATTGCAGGTATTCCTGAAATAAAATTTTACTATCTAAATGCAATAAACATAGCAACGATGGAACAGTTAGAACAATTAGATATGCTCTATTGTTCAGAAAAGGTGGGTTATTAAAAGCGAGAGCACATAACACTAAGCTGCCGTTCCCTGCTATTCCTGTAGCGAGGAGCGGCTGTTATGTGAAAAATAAAGGAGAAATGATGGAAAACGCAAAAACAAAAATGGACAGATTTCTAAACAACATTTGCAGAGTTGCAGGATGGAATGGAATATTTAACAAAAAAGAAGTTGAGTGCCTCTTTGAAAATTACAGTGATTTGCAGTTTTGTAATGGACATCTGAGAAGAATAGAAGCTAAACCAATTACCGATAACTGCATAAAATTATACACCGTTCCAGCATAAAAAGGAGATGAAATGAAAGATTTTTACTTAAATAATAATGGTCAGGTTTGTTGCATCGTTTGCGAAAACCCAACATTATTAATGACGGGTGTGGCAAGTTTAAAAGCACATGATGAACCTTATGAAAACGGTAAAGAAGAAAAACCTAAAGAAGTTTCAGAAAAAGAAATCGGCATTATAGCACATTATTGCGAAACGTGCGATAAGTTTATAGAAATAGCCGAAGAATAATCTTTGTTAAGGAGATGAAATGAGAAATATGAGTTTTATGCTTACAACTGAACCGTCACGGGAAAAAATCAAGAACGTTACCCGTAGAAATGGTTGGTGGTTTTTGGAAGAGATGAGGTTAAATAAAGATTTATGGATAGCAGTATCGCGTTAATAGCGGGTAACGCCAATGTGTAAAAAGAACAAAGGAGAAAGCATGGAAAAAATAAAAATAAAAAGAGAATGGATTGTTGAGATTATCGACATATTCGAGAATTTTCTCGATGAAAAAAATGTCAAGATAGAAAATGAAGAAAAAGAGGACATAGAAGATCCGGCTATTATCGCTGGCTCTGATTACGATCACCTGGAACTTGATCTTATCGATCTATTTGAATTAATGGGAATCGAAGTTTCCGAAATGATTCAGGGCGATGGTGATGAAACGGCGGGGATAGATAAATGAAAATAAAATTACTCAAGGAAGTTGCAGTATGGACCTGACCGATGATCAAAATAGAATAATTCATTCAAGAGCTGATAAAATATTAGTACATGCCGTTGCCGGGTCCGGAAAAACTACGGTGCTGGTCGAAAGGATCAAGCAATATTTGAAAGATGGCATCGATGCATCAAAAATGCTGGTATTTACTTTTACTAATAAAATGTCCAGAGAGCTGGAATCTAGATTAAAAGGATTCAGAAAAATTCAGCACATCGGAACGTTTCATTCATATTGTCTGGATCTGCTTAAAAAGAACCTTGATGCTATCGGATATAAAGATATAACCATTATATCGGAGACAGAAAAGCAAGAAATTTACAATAGTATTGCCGGTGAAAACTTTCTGCGTTTTCCGTCAAAAAAACATCTGCAAAGAGAAATGCAAAAATATTATACAGAGGTTCCTGAACTTGGTGACCTGGATCTTGAGCTCGGGGTATTCATTAAACTCTATTTAGCATTTATGAAAAAGAACTGCTTTATGGATTACGACTTGCTCGAACATTACGCAATACCAATAGCTAAAAAAGAATCCGGCAAAATAGAATGTGTCGTGGTAGATGAATATCAAGATACTTCGCTCATGGAAGCGGGAATGATAGAAGCCTTTACAGCGAAAAAAGTATTCGTTGTAGGGGATGTATTTCAATCGATTTATGAATGGAGAGGGGCTACTGTTAGGAATATTCAATCATTCGAAGCAGATGAAGTCTGGGAAATAGATCAAACATTCAGGTGTTCTGAGCCTATTTGTGCTATTGCAAACAAATTGATACACTATAATGAGATTGGTTATGAGATGGACATTAAGAGCATGCTGTCCGGATCTCCTGTAGACGTTATTCAATCCACTCCCGAAGAAACTATCGAAGCAATAAGGAAAGTGTTGGGAAAATACTTAAATTTATATTCTCCCGGCGATATTTTTATATTGTGCAGAACCAACAAACAGGTAAATGAGATCGCTTCTAATCTAAAAGACTATCCTTTATCCGATGTGAAATCGGAACGAGCCATAATGAGATACCTGGAATACTTTGTATATTTATGTAGAATGCATGTCGGCTTTTATACTAATTATAATACCGACAGAGTGTTAAGTAGTCTTAAAATAGAATCGCCGGACATTCTGTTAGGTTGGAACATACAGGCTCGGCAGCAGAAAAGGAAGCTATACCACATAGCAAGTGAAAAGAGCGGCCTTTTCAAGCAGTTCTTACATATAGTTCGCAATGATCGAAATCTGGCTGAAAAAGCCAGAATGTTTTTTGGATTGCTCGGATTTCCGTTTGGTGATGGAATCTATGTTGATGAAGCCATTGAATTAGTGAAGCTTTATGGAGAACTTAACGGACCGGATTTATCTAAATTTGTTAGCTGGTTTATTGACAAACAAGAGGATGGCGACAGTGCCGCTATTGAAGACAAGAAGATTGCGGTTATGACAGTTCATCAAGCAAAAGGATTAGAGAGACCTCTTATTATTATTCCGTATATCGATGATAATACTTTTCCTAATCCGAAAAGTAATCCCCAAGAAGAACTGAGGTTAATGTATGTTGCCTGCACTCGGGCAAAACAAAAACTGATTTTAATTAAAACCGGGAATAGTGTGTGGGTTTAATATAATCGCTAAAAGTGTTGATATTTAATGTCAAATATATTTTTAAACAAATAACTTGACAATAAAGATAAAATAATTATTATATCTTTATAGAGGTAAAAATGAAATTTTATAATTTATATTTATCAGAGGTACAATTAAAGGAATTGAAGCAATTATCGAAAACAAAAGATATATCTGTTTCGGAACTTATTAGGCGAGCTATTGATGAATATTTAGAGAAAAGGTAGCAGGTTGTTGTGAAACTAAACCGTAGCAGCAAAATGCATTTCGACAAGTGGTTAACAAGAGCAAAAAAGGATAAAATTAGCCTTATCCTTAAAGAATATGCTTCAATAGTTAACTACTTCATCGCTACTTACGAAGACAAAATACCGGAATTAACAAACTTTGATCTTAATTATGCTAAATATACAAAGGTATGTGCGGATGAAACAAAAACATGGTTATCTGCCAGGATGATTAAAAACGCATTCTCAGAAGGCTATGGCATGGTTCTTTCTGTAAGGGAAAAAGCAGATAAAGACAATCCTTACACGCGACCGGTACATCGCGGCAAGAGAGCAACGTTATCATCCACGATTAACACTCAGTCAGAAGACGTGACTACCGTAGATTTTGATTTCAGCGTAACTTTAGGTTGCATCGGAAATAAGATGAAAATATCTATTCCGCTCAAGAAACATAAACACTGGAATAAACTAGATGTTCTCGGCAAAAGGTCAAATTCGATTATTCTCACCAGGAAATATATCCAGTTCAGCTTCGAGATTAAAACTGAGAAGAAGAAAGAAAGCGGCAAACTGCTTGGCATTGATATCGGAATTAATAAACTGTTCGCAGCCAGCGACGGAAGCTTTTTTGGAAAAGGCTATAAACTTCTTCTTGAAAAACTCCTCAGAAAAGAGCGTTGCAGTAAGGGATACTATCGTACTAAAAATGAAATCGTAACCTTCATCAACGGCGCAATCAACGAGATATTCAAGGAAGACCTACAACTCATTGTCGTTGAAAAATTAAAAGGCTTAAAGAATAAAATGAAAGAGAGACGGCGACTTTCTAAGAATATTCGTCGATTTGTCAGTGTTTGGGAATATAGATATATTTTAAACCGAATCGAACAGGTGTGCGAAATTAACCGTGTTAGCTTTCGATCTGTTTCGGCGTATAATACTTCTATTACATGCCCGAGATGTAACCATGCTGACGAGGGAAACCGAAAGACACAAGAGATTTTTCGATGTCTGAATTGTGGTTATGCAGGCAATGCTGACTTTGTGGCATCCCAGAATATCCTTGTTCGGTTTCTTACGGGACCCTACTGTGCCCGTTTCAAACCTGATGACTATCTGGTATATTTGTCTATAGTTTAGGGAACGGTAAAGCCTTCAACATCTTTTTGTCAATCATTTGGAACATTTTTAAAGAATAGACATAAAATATGGTCGGTGGAAGAATATTTTTGCGATACGGATGAGATAGATGTAGAGAATTATTTTCGAGACTTACCTGTGTTAAGGGAAATGAAACAAAGAATAAAGCAAGGAGATAATAATGAATAAGGATTATATTGAAAATGAGAAGTTAAGAAAAGAGTTGACGTGTAGTAATAACGAATTTCTTTCCGCCAAAAGAGGCAGGTTTATTCGGCTCAAACTTAGGGCGTATGCGGAAAAGCATTATAAACAAAAATACACAGATAGTGACTATATTGAATTTTTAATGAGGGATGAACATGTTAGAATCTACCTGCTTGGAGATCAGGAAACTAATTATCCGCATTATTATAAGTTATTTAGTGTAAGTAGTCAGCACGTTTACGGGGATTGCGTAAGAGAACTTTTAGATAAAGCAATAGATGGTGAAAAAGAAACGATAGCGAAACAAGATTATATCCAGCTTAATTCAAGTAGGAAATATATTGATTCGAAAGGATGTTTAATACACACAGGGAGATGTTAGTATGAAAAAAGTTTACATTGGAACAATTGAGCCGATTCGAATATATGGTACAGAAAATGAGGAAGAGGCTCTTCAATATATGATAGAGCGTATTGCAAACAGCGATTTTAGAATCGAGATTGAGGAAGAAAAATGAGAAACGCGATGAGATCTGAAGTATCTGAACAATATTATGCTCTTTTTAACGGTATAGCTAAAACATTAAAAAGCAAACAAACCAGTCGCGGTCAATTAATGAGACTGACCTATGAAACATTATTGAGTTGTAATGTTTTTAAAAGCAAGTCTGCAAAATTTGAAGCAGAAATGGCTATGAAACAGGCTTGCCTAAAAAATGGATTATATCATTATGGAAAGGAGTAATAGATGTTTATACTAATTGAATTTAGGTGGTTTCTCAAACCCTATATATATTTTTCTAAACGACATGTGGGATTTGAATTTTTATTTTTTGCAATAAGGTTAATATTTATGCCGTTTCCAGATTTAATTAAGGATCTACAGAATGTGGGAGATGGCTTTATTTTCAGGTTATTTATAAACGGTAAATATGTGGATGCTATATGTTTAGAAAAAGACGACATAAACGAAGCCACCCAACAACTCTTGTTTGAAAAAGGCTGGGTAGCTAAAATCAAAGGAAAGAGATTTAAAATAAAAGGAGAATTGAATGGAAGAAGAATTCAAGAAATTAATCGATGATGGAATCATTAAGGTTCTGCTCATTAAAAACAGTTCGAATATCGAGAAGATATGGTATCGGGCTGACAGAAAGGAAATGTATGTGCATTTCAAGACATATGGAAAGAAGAAACCTTCAGTTTACAAATATTCAGATGTAAGCGAAAATGTTTTTATTGATTTTGTTAATTCGTCAAAGAAAAAAGATGTGAGTATTGGGAAGAAGTTCAATAAAGAAATACAAAAAGCTTATATCGGCAAGAAAGTTAATATAGAAAAGAAGATTCCGAAAAAATGAATAAGAGAATTTTAGAAATAATTCCCGATCCAAAAAGATTGGGATATTATTGGGCACCGGAAATTGAGAAGAGATTTCGAAAGTTAAAAAGAAACAATGAAACCGATAAGATCTTAGAAGAAGATGCTGCGATAGCCAGGGCGCTGTCCGCAGCCATTGATAATGCATTGATAGTCGCACACCATATTAATGAAGGAGAGTGATTAATGAAGATAGTAAAACAACCATTGCCCACAAATTGTTATTATGCTGAAGAATGCGAAAAAACACAGATCGTATTACATCACCCGGAAAGTTCGACAGCAACATCGCCGATAAACTGGTGGAAGCAGCAACAAGACGGAGTTGCCACACCTTATGTCGTCGATAAAGACGGAACCATATACGAGGTATTTGACCCCGCTTACTGGGCGTGGCATCTCGGCAAGTATGCCAACATAAAATACAATAAGAGATTTAACTATAATAAAAGCTCTATTGGTATTGAAATAGTTAATGAAGGTTATTTGACGAGAGATGGCGGGGATTATAAATGGAGTTTTGGAAAGTTTAATGGTTCCGTGTATGAAGTTAAACGGTTGCCGTGGAGAAGTTATAAATGGTTCGCGGCATATAAGCAACCCCAGGTTGTT
>Ga0208769_1000648_pt1 | contig 16272 bp, 30 predicted proteins | sample AntAceMetag02UKC_FD_184768 | JGI IMG/M metagenome (GOLD analysis project Ga0208769, IMG submission 184768) | Saline lake microbial communities from Ace Lake, Antarctica- Antarctic Ace Lake Metagenome 02UKC (SPAdes) (version 2) | ecosystem: Environmental > Aquatic > Non-marine Saline and Alkaline...
ATAATAAGTAACCTAAAAATAAAGAATGAAGAATTAAAAGAGTTAGCAACACAATTAACAAGCACGCTAGAAGAGAGAGACCAATTATTAAGTGATGTAACTGCTTATCAAGAAAAGGTTGCTAGAACACGGTTATTAAACAAGTTATTAATAGGTCTTGTAGCAGTATTATTCATAATCATCTTAGCAGTAACAAGAAAAAAAAAGAAGGGTAAAAAGAAGAAAAACAGGGGAAAAAATATTAAGATAAAATAATGAGGTAATATAAAAATGGTAACATTCAATAAAAACAACTGGAAAAAATATACAGATAATAGATACTTTGTATATGAAGGAAATACACTAAGAGCTGGTCAAACCACTAGAAAACAAGCTATGAAATATATGAAAAAAGGAAGAGTATTAAGAACATCACCAAAATTTTAAAAGATAAAATAATTAATTGGAGGTAAAATAAAATGGCATATAAAATAGTAAGAGTATTTCAAGATATGAATAAAACACTACATTCTGCATTTATAAGCAGATGATTTTAACCAAATTCACTATAAAATAAAAGAGTCAAATATTAATCTCCAAACAAAACCTTTTTCTTATAATTCTTTTTTTATAAATAAATCACAATCCCTAACCCTAACACAATTCCTAACACAATTAAAGCCAATAGTATTATTAAAATAGTATTTACTTTTATGCTCTCTTCTATCTTTTTCATTTCTTCTTCCATTCTTTTTTCCTCCATATTTTTTGAATTAAAAACGCCCTTTTTAACACAACCCTTATTTATAAATAAACTAAAGGTTTTAATTACCCCTTTTATTTTCTGACTAAAACCGATTTTCTTATTTCAGTTAAAATAGTTCACATAATAATAATTATGTGTTCTTTTTTTCTCTCTTTCCCCTTTGAAACACGGGTTATTCTTGATTAAAACCTTTTTTAGTCTGATAAAAACATTTTCTCTTAAACATTTTTAGTCTGATTACTAAAGTTTTTTTTAGTTTGTTCTTTCAAATCTCTTAACTTGACTAAAATCTTATAAGCTTTAGTAGCATTACCAACACTTCCAACATAGTAATCTTTAACCTTATCACGCTTCCAAACCTGCAAGTATTCCTCACCATTACTAATACAGGTTTTAAAAAAGTATTCACCAATCTTCTTCTTCAATTAAACCACTCCTTGATCTTTAGTTTTGTTTTGAGGTTTATTATGCCATCACAATGTTTGTTAAAGCATTCCCAACACACCCATTTACCCATGTAAAGTAGTTCTCGCCTATTATGACAACCCCACACTTCACACTCTTTATACCTAACCATTCTATTGTTCTTTTTAGTATATTATTATACTTAAATACTATACTATTATACTTTTATATGATTTTCATATACTTATTACCTTTAAACTATACTATTATATCATTTATATATAGTAATGTTTAAACAATAATAACACCAAATTACTCTACCCTACGGGGTAGCAAACCAAAAACGACCAAGCCATTCACACGCCCCCCTCATTCTCAACAAAATTATTAAGCCTAGCCTTATTAAGATTTTGATAAAAACCCATCCTTTCCCATTTATAAGAATAAGTATTTAAATAAAACAATCTATCCTTATTTTTACGAGTTAATGAATCAACAAGAATAGCATTACGAACAGTTCCATAACTTAAACCAACACCCTTAGCAATCTTATTAAAACTAAAATATTTATTTTTCTTTTTAGTATCTTGAACACTTTGCATCCATAAATTAATCTGAATCATCACCTTTCTAACATCAAGACTAACCCAGAATTTACCGCCACCATTAATCTTTCTACTATCATTTTTAAGTCCCATGTTTAGTAATCACCTTTATCATCAAAAATAGTATTATAAACCTCCACGAAGTGATTAGTATTAGGAGTGAAAGGAAAAAAAGGAATAACATTATTATCCTTATCAATAAGTAACCACTGCAACAAGTGACGCCTCGTATCCTTATATAATACATCTGAGGCTTCAAGATAAGCAATAGCTTTCTTAGGAATATTAATCTTTTTCAAAGATTCAGGATTAGCAAACAAAGGAGAAATAATCTTAAACTTATAAGTAAAAGCCACATTCTCATCAATAATACCAAGTGATTGAACAGCTAAAGTATTATTCAAACCCATAGCCCTATAATTATTACCAATATCAATAATTTCCTGAGAAGCAAAATTAAACTTAACAAGTTGAAGATTCTTAGCATAATAAGAAGCATCATCAAAAATGAACATTACAGGTCTCCTTAATCTTCCAGTAGAAAAGTATCTAACCACTTGCCTAACCCTCATACCAATATCAAAAGTCATAAAGTGTTCATTAAACTTACCAGCATAAGAAACGCAAACACTCTCCCCTTTCTTCCAATACTTTAAAGGGTCAAAGATTTCATAACGCTTATTATTAACAAGATCATAATTCTCAATATCATCCAAGACACCCATAGCTCCCTTGTATGATTGAAGAAAGATTTGGTCATTATCAAGCAATTCTTTAAACTTTTTTCTAATAAGATCAATACTTATCTTTTTTCCTTCCATTTTAAGTTTCTTACATATCTGATCACACTTTAGTCCTGCTGAACTCGTCATTCCTAATCCTTGCCAGTAAGACCTTGTGTCAAACTCTTCAAGTTCAACACTATACAAGTGAAAATTGTGTTTTATGTGCTCAATCCTTTCCTTTGCCCAAGCAGGATAAAAATGTGTTAAACTTATAGGTTCAGGGTATAAGTGTGGGGGAATTTTTGGGCTATCCCATGCTCTTTTAGACCTTCCTGACTCATTACTTTTAGGATCAATATAAATAACATAATAACCCGCTTCCCATAACACGAACCAAATAATCTTAAGAATCAAAGAATTATGAGCAATAAAGTCATTACCAAGATAATTCTCATTATCTTCTACTTGTAAATCATAAGTTTCTTCCATACCAACATACCCAACTGATTTCACCCTATCCCAAAAAATATCGCTTTCTGATAATGTTTTATCATACTTCTTTGATCCTGTTCTACTAACCCAATACTTACCTTTTTTTATTGGAACTAAATCAAAATTAGTATTACTATTAATATTATATAAATCCTTACTCCACTTTATTTCCCTTTCATGTTTTTCTCCAAAAAAACCTATTCTTTCAATAAATTTTCTAATAAAATATGAATTCTGAATTTCAACATAATAATAATCTTTATCATAAGTTTTATTATGTTTAGCATAAGTATTTGATAGTATTCCAAATCGTAATAATAAATGTTTTATTTGCATGCACATTTCTTTATTACCTGAACAATATTGAACTGTATACCTAAATTTTTTTCTATTCTTTGAACGCCATATTGTCCCATCTCCTGAGAAAAGCCTATTAAGAAAAAGTTTTAGTTTAGGTTTTGTTAAAGAAATTATCTGTTTAGGTATTACTTTTTCAACACTCTTCTTACCAAATAAGCCATGTTTTTCTAGTAAGATTCTTATAGGGCTTTTCTCATACCTACCTCTTTTATAATTCATATTAATAGAATAAGAATACTTAGCACTTTTCTTGCTTATTAATTTACACCTAAAACTTTTAACTGCTTCACCTAATTCATTTATTAATTTTTCATCATTCTTAGTGTATTCACTATTATGTGAAGAACCATCAGATATCATATATGCTAAAACTTTTATTTCATCATCACTCATATTATTATTCCCAAAGAATGGAATATTCCTTGTTAAACCTATGAATTGTTTTTCTTTTAAATCTTTTATTTTTGTCCATTCACTTTTATTAGTTAAAAAAGGGTGGTTCTCAGAACATATTATTTCTGAACCAAATTGTGTTATTATTTTGTAACAAGGTTGTTTATATTTATTTTTTATTTTAATATACTTTTTTATCTCATTTTTTAATGTTGATTGATTAACACTAACAAGTAATCCTTTATTTGGAATATCTTTTATTTTTTTGTGTTCACCATTATTCATTAATATTTTAACAGAACCATGATTACATTTTCCATCGCCAGAAGCTCCTAAGAATAATATGTTTAATAGGTTTCTTTTATTAAAACTTGTTAAGACATCATCAAAAGGTATTGTTACTATATCACACATTGGTATTACTCTTTTTTTATTAACTAAAGGATAATTCTTATATGGTTTTAGTGTGCCGATTGGTATTCGTCTTTTTTTAGACCAATACTTAATCATTTCTATATCTTCACCGAAAAGTGTCATCCAGACATTAGGAAAACTATATGCTTGTTCCATTTTTAATGTTTTTTAGCCATTTTAGTTAATGCTTCATCTTTTTCTTCTGGTGTATATTTTGGTTTCTCATACTCCACTTCTTCTTCATCATCTTCTTCTTTTTTTGATAATTCCCTAAGGGTTTTAGCTCCTTTAACAAAGTTTTTTTTACTCCACTTAACTTTTGTTCCAAGGGCGTCAGTCATGACTTTTTGGAATCCTTCAACTAATTCTGTGTTTTTTTCTCGGTCATACCTTAATATTTCTAGTTCCTTGTTTGTTTCTATTTCTAATTTTAACATTCTAAGCTTATCTCTTTCTTTAGTAACATTGTTTAATTCTCTTATTAAAACTTCTATCTTTTTTTGTTTAGCTTTAAGAATTTGGTGTTTCTTTTCTGCTTCTTTTTCTAAACTTATTATACAATCCATAACTTTTGAAACAGCTATTTCGGATTCTTGAGGTAGTGTTTCAAATAAGTTAATTAATAATTCTGTTGTGTTCTTGTCAACGCATCCAAAAATGGTTTTTTGACCTATAATCTTGAGCATTTCTCTGTAAGTTATTGTTGAACCGTCTCTTAGTGTGAACTCCCAATTTTTTATGTCTAATTTTTTTAATGCGTTGTGTATTATGTTATTTATTCTTTTATCTTCTGCTTGTGTCCAATCGTCAAAGTCTATGAAACTATTTTTTTCAACATCTCTTAAATCAGTCATTCTTATTTCACCTCCTCTTTTTTTTCTGGTTTGTAATAATTAAACAAGCTCTTGTAAGCTTTTACCATTACCCCTTTTTGTTCAAACTCTTTAGCACTCTCTTCTAATTGTTGTCTCGTTAATAATCCTTGTTGATACATGCTAAGATAAGACTGCATTTCTTTTCTTATAACACTTGGTATCTCATTTATTATCATTATTAATCACCCATCACTAATTTTTTGTTTTTGTTGTAGCATTCATGTAAGGATTCAAGGAGTCAAGCTTGGGTTTAATCCTTGAAACGAACTCGACAGCGGTAGCAGGGTCAACAATACTCTTAACATCTTCCCTTAACTTAATAATAAATAATTGCAAGTTATTAATAGTGTCTTCTTGTGATCTAATCTTTTGTGCTATCTCTCCATTCCTCACTCCTGCTAATTCTTTAGGGTTGAAAACTTCGCCGTTTTGCCAGTTACGAAAAACGAGTTTAACATTTCTATGCTCAAAATTACCATTCTCCGAGTTAAAAAGTGGTAATTCCACAAAATCGTTCATTTCTTCAATAGTTAGATTGTTCAAGAATTGTTCTGGCTCACTCTTCTTACCAAAAAGTGTGTCGAAAAAAGATTTTTTTCTAACTTGCAGTATCTTACCATTATTAATAACGCAAGACATTAATCTAACACCCTTGTTATGAACGAATAGTCTAAGCTCTGTTCTATAATTATTATTAACCATTTTTTTTATATCCTCCCTTTGAAACCACTAATTCTTTTGCTTCTACGATAATCAAAATCTTCTCTTAACTCTTTAAGCTCAGTTCTATAATCATTAATCTTATCTAATAAGTTATTAACAATCTTTTGCACTTCTTCCAAGTTCTTACATTTCCTAATATTAATAATCATTCTTTTTCATCTCCAACTTTTTCACAAATCATACAAACCCCCATTTTACATAAAAAATTAGGCAACCAATCCGAAAACTTACCTTTAATAAAAAAATAAGGAAAAGAAAATAATAACAATAAACAAGGAATAAATCTTTCAAACCTAAGATAAACTATTTTAAGATTAAACATTAATGCGAGATTCTTAAAAGATTGATGAGTGAAATCAGAATAAAAATTCTTAGAATCCCACAAGAACAAGGTCTTAGTATTAGGTGTTACAATTATAATATACTTTTTTGTAACCCTTTTAAACTCTCTAATAAATTCATCCAAGTTATTAACATGCTCTAAAACATGTTGAGAAATAACCAAATCAAAATAGTTATTATCAAACAATAATTTATCACCACTACAATACTCAAAATTAATAAAATCAGGTAACATATCTCTTAAACCATTAGATACATCAACACCATACAATTCTATATCTGGTCTAATATGGTGAACATATTTTAAAAAAGTTCCCATGCCACAACCAACATCTAATAACTTAGCATTTTTTGGTAAATTAATAATTAAAGATATTTTCTTATTTAATGAAGGAAACTTTTTTATTAATTTCAACCAAGTTAAAGGCAGATTAGAATTAATCATTAAACCTTTTTTATTATGGTAATTATCATATTTTCTCATTTTATATTTCGCCTCCAAAACCGTTCAACCCATTATCTTCATGTTTACGCTTCCACCAAGCCCTTAACAAAAAGAATATTACTAAACCAATAAATAATACTAGTATAACATTACCAAACAATCCCCACCTCAATGATAATTTCTCCTTAACACACCTAGTATACTGAGCGAGAGCAGAACCCTTAATCAATGAAAGATTATTATTATAATCCTCCCGTAACCCGAGAAGAGACGAGTTACAAACCAACAATTTAGCAGAGTAATCAAGCAATAACAAGTCATTATAATCATTCCTATAAGAATCCCTGTCACCACGACAAGTCACTAGCTCAGAATAAGTCGTGTCATCAATAGACCCAGTAACGACATACTCAACCTCGCACTCCAACTCGCCATCACCATAACCCCTAGTGTAAGATTCCTCCCTATCCTCCTCGCAAAGATTCTCCTGCCTCTTCATCTCACTAATGAAATGTGACAATAAAGCATTAAAAGATGAAGCCCTAATCCAAGTATCATTATCAAAATAAGCAATATCCTCAGAATCAATAACGAAATCCTCCCACACCTGAATAATCGGAGCGATAACGAAGTGAACTGAGCTACTAAAATTAGTATAAGTATTATTAGTATTATTATTACTATTATTAATAAAACTAAAAATGACCACCTCATCAAAGACTCCAATAGATAAGTTAATAGGTAACAAGTAATGAACAAAGAAATCAGCGAAACCCACATTATTAGTGCTAATATTGTCTGGGCAAGATAAGACACCAGAACAAGAAAGATTAATCACTGAATCATTCAAGCCATTCAAAGCATAATACAAGTCCCCACTCACAGGCAATAAAGATTTAGAAACATTAATAGTATAAGACGAATTAATCAGTTCGATACTCCAATTATTAATGGTAGAACCAACAATAACATCATTAATAATGTTTAAAGAAACAAGGTATTCATAAGAGTTATTATTAAAAGAGTTAGTGATAATGAAAGACTCATTCAAGTGTTCATCACTAAAAATGGAGTGGTTACTAACCGAGTAATTAATCAATATACTTTTAGGATTAAGATCAAAAAAGGTGTTGTTAACAAAACTGATATTAAAATCGTCGCCAGACTCTAATCCTTGGTTAAAGTAAGCGGTCTCATTAATCAAGAGCGATAAATTAAAACTGAAAGAGTTACTAAAAGGTAGTTGTGACTCATTAATACTAATACTAAATTCTTGATCATACGCACTAACAAATCCTATAATAGTAATAAATAATACAATAATCATTAAACCATAAAACAATATTTTAAACAAATTCATCATAACCCCTCCTTAAAACTTGAACCAAAATAATTCTCATAAACGCTTCTCAAACAAGTATCACAAAACAAGCCCTTATAACCTATTGGTAATTGATTGCCACACTCAATACAAAACCTAACCTTATTAACCTTTTTTACCATTATTCTTTTTCATCTCCAAACAAAACCTTATTATATATATCCATAATTATCTTTCCCACAATTCAGGGTATTTAAATCCACCACTATTTTTTATTCTCTTTCTCAATTCCCTAAATATTGCTCTAATACTTGCAACACTTGGTTTTATTGCCATCTTATATTCTTATAATTTTTCAAACCATATACCTAATCCTAAAATAATCAAACCAATTATGCACAATGGTATCATTAATGATAATCTAGGTGATAATATCTTGTCTGTAATTGCTTTAAAAATAATAAATATAGATATGATAACTATAGCTATTCCTTCAATTTTAATTAGTCTTTTTATTTTTCCCATGATTTTTACTTCCTAATTTCTTTTGTTGTTATTGCCATTAGGATGCTTAATTGTTCTTCATCGCTTAAGCTTTCCCATCATATTCCTCCCCATTCAAATAATGTTTTCATTTTATTATGGGTATTTTCATAAAACAAAACCATTTAGTATTAGTTTTACCACTTCCACTAGTTCGATTAAAAACAATCGGTTCTTGTGGAATATATTTTAACACTTCTTTAAATTTTATATGATAATCACTAAATTTAAATAATAAAACTCCAAAATCATCCAATACACCCCATAACTCTTTAAACCCTTTTGCTACATCTGATTGCCAAGTTTCAGGATTTAAATTTCCAAACTTTTTAAGAAAATCCCCACTTATTTTTCTTGATCTAAGATGTGGAATATCCCATATAATTAATTTGAATTTATGATTTTTGATACTTTTTGGTAAATTTGTAAAATCACCAATAATATTTGGATTTATACAAAAATTTGGTTCTCTTTTAATATACCCTTTATTTTCTTTTCTAATATCCATATAAATAGTATTTGGATGATTTTTATTAAACCACATATACTTTCCACCACAACAAGCATCCAATATAAACTTATTTGATTTTTTACCCATTCTTTAATCCACCCCTAATAATCTTTATTTTCTTAATCATTCCTCTTGGAATACAAGTATGATATTTAATTAATCCATTTCCAAAATCCATATAACCTAAAATTATATAATCCTTTTCTTCTATTAATAAATATCCTATGCTTAATGTAGTTAATGGTTTCAGATCTTTTAATTCTTCAATAGTTAAAGATTCCATACTACTCTGAGCATCAAACCATTCAACCTCAACTATTTTCCTAATTGCCATTTTATTTTTTATAACTATTATTATGTATAGTTTCTTGTAATATTTCTAATTTAATCATACTATCTATATAACTTTGTCTTGTGAAAAAGTTTCTGATGTAAATTATGTTTACACCTATTTTATCTTCTTTTAACCACTTATTTTTTACAAATATTTTTAATATTTTTCTTATTGCTCCTCTATCATGTTTTAAGTCTCTGGTTATATCTTTATGTAAAAAAATACCTCTATTAGCATATTTAGTTACATCTTCTATTAATTGTAATGTTGATGATTTTCCCATTTTATTCATCTCCTCCACGAGCTTTCTCAATATCATCCTTTAAACCCTGCTCCTCCCTAGACAATTCATTACTAGGAGGTTCAAGACTAGCACCAGACTCAACCTGGACAACAGGGACAACACCAGAATCCTTATTATCCTTAGTAATAAAAGAAGAATAATCAAATTCTTCAGAAGTCAAAACCCCCTTAGAAATCAAAGCATTAATCCTCTTATCAATAGCGGACTTAGAAGTATGAAGAACTGGTTTACCAAACATTGAAGAATGAAAACCGCCAGTGACCTCCTCCACGAGACCAAAACTGTTATGCCACAACCAATCCACGCCCTCATCAATAGTTAAATGAAAAAAGTGCGAACCATTAACGCCCTCATCCATTGAACCAAGAATCGTAGCCCTAACAGATAATAATTGTTTACCAGTCCCCTTATGAGCATGTAAACTAGGAAAACCAAGAGATAAGCTAGGCTCATCACCCCACAAAACAAGGGGTGGCTTATCAGGTCTTAACCAATCACCCCTAGGAATATTAAAAGGGTTAACATTATTAGGAAGATACCTTTCAACAAGTCGATACCTCAGGATTTTTTCAACCATGTCCTGATCCACTACTTCAACAGGCGGGTTCGTGATCCTCTCATAACGCTTCTTCAAAACGAAATGAAACACTAAAAAAACAATAATCAGTAATAAGAACACTCCAATAATAACATAAAAAAAAGATTTAAGAACAAAAGATTCACCAAGTAATTGAAGCTTCATCAAAACATACAAAGAAACAATAAACAAGATAAAACCAACAAACCACCACACAAAACTACCCAGTTTCACTCTCGCAACCCCCCATCAAACCATTCCTTAATATTACCTTGTTCTAAAAAAGGTTTCAACCTAGCATTCGCTATATCACAATATTCTTGTTTATTATCAAAAAGTATGAACTTAAATCCTTGCTTAACACAAGCAATCCCAGTAGAACCAGAACCGCCAAAAGGGTCAAGCACGACACCACCTTTCCTTGTGACAAGTCTAACAAGATACTCCATAAGCTTCAAACTTTTTACGGTTGGATGTGTACATTTACTTATTATTTCTTTTATGTTTATTTTCAATTGCATTCCTAACACAACATTTTTTACACCAAGGGCTAATCCCATCTTTTCGTTTATAGTAATTGTTAATATGTTGTATTTCCCCACATTTTCTGCAAGGTTTCCACCATTCTCCATTGATTTTTTTACATCCACTATGTATTCTTGTATGAGTAAGTTGGTCAACCAATTCAAGATTTTTGATTGAGTTATCAAGTTTGTTCCCATTTTTGTGATGGTTTGAAAACTTTTTTGGAAGCTTTCCATAATGTTTTTCCCAAATAATGTTGTGTTCCATTCGTAGTCTTTTTTGTTTTTTATCCCATATTCTTCTATAACCTTTAGTTGTAATGTGTCCATATTTACCTGGAGCCGAACTAATTTTTCCTCTTGTATTAAACTTTTTTCTTTGCATTTATCGTCACCATTAATTATAGAAACTTCTATATTTATAAAACTTTTATTTAAACCCCTATTCCTTTCACTCTTACTTGCTTTAGCACAATAAAAGAATCTTGAAGCACCACCACTATCTTTATAATTGTTAGAATCATTAACTTGACCACCACCAAAAAAACTATTCTTACCAAAAGTATCTAAAGTTTTACCTAACTTGTTTCCTTGAGGACTTAAATCACCACTTTGTTCATCAAGTATTCTTCCAGCTTCCTCATCAAAAATTATGTTTGCAGGAAACCTACCTTTATGTTCAGGAGAAATGTAACCACCTTGTTCTGACTTACCAGACAAACCACCCATTAAAGAGGTATCGCCAGACTTATATTCCTTTATTATTTCATTTCCTATTCTACACTCATCAATATTTATACCACCAGTCCCCCATTTCAAAACATTCAGGGCAACACTTTTCTCAGATAAAGGTTTTCTACATAACCACCAACACTCTACAGCTGGTTTAAGAGCAGTCCCCCAACCATCCCACTCTTTAGCCTCAGCAGTTTTAGAAATAGTAATATCTACTTCACCAGAAACATTTTTACCACCAATATTTTGCATTACAGTTAAATTAGTTATTCTTTTTCCAATTATTTCTAATCTTCCTTTTTTATCTTTATCATAATTTTCTCTTGTAATATTTAATATCTCACAAATCTTATTCCATAATTCAATAGTGGGGGTTACTCTACCATTCTCATAATGATTAACCATTCCCCCATGTCCTGCATTATTTAATTCAAGTAAATTACAAAGTTCATCCATTGTATAACCACAATCATTTCTTGCTTCTTTTATGATATTACCTATTTCTTTTCGAAATTCTATTGTGTCTTGTTTATCAATGGATTTTCCAATATTTAAAGATTTTGGGAAACCTGTGCCAAAAATGTGATACACACAATCACGAATCTCAAACCCTGCTCTTTCCAAACCCATCGCTGTATGATGAGAAGTTCTCGGAATCGCCCAAACCAAACAATAACCACCTGGTTTTAAAACCCTGATTACCTCAGTAAACACTTCACAAATAAAATTCTGAAAATCCATTAAATCCGAATTATTATATCTTAGAAGAATATTAAAGTTTTTCTTAACCTTTAAATCATTAATCCCCTCTTCACCTTTCTTACCAAACATTTTTTTATCAAAAGTATCCCAAGACTTACCCATAAAAGAGATTCCTGCTGGAGGGTCAGTAACAACACTATCAACACTATTATCAAGCAATAACCGCATACCTTTTAAGCAATCAATACAATACACTTTATTTAACTCTAATTTTCTCATTTCATATACCATTTAATACAATTCTTACAAGTAACTTTACTTTTATCAAAAGTTACTTTCTTAGGATTAGCAACTCCTACTGCATGTTTACATTTATAATAAGGATATTCTAAATTAATAAATTTACCTTTTCTTTTAATCTTTTTTTGAAATACCCATTCTCCTAAATGTATAATTTTTCTTATTTTATTCACTTTTTCACCTCATCAACGAGTCTTGGATTAATAAAATACATAATACGATCACGACCATTCACGAGACTAACACGGAAAAAAATCTTAGCCTCCAACAAGGAATCCCTAACCTCACGAGCCTTATGAATAGACGGACAAACACTAACAACCCGCTTATTAAAAATAATCCCACGACCACGAACCATTAACCTGAAAACTCTTAACTCATAACCAGACATTAAATCCTTATCCAAAACATACACTAACAATTTATCGCCAAGAGCGTAATCCAACAATAATAATCTACGAAGATTCCTAACAAAACCTTTTAATGATTTAGATTTTAATAACTTAATATAACCATCATGATCACGCTTATGAAAAATCTTAGTAAGTAATTCTAAGCTATTACTCGTAACCAAATGACTAACCAAATTAAACCACGCCCCCAACATCATCACCATCATCCATATTATAATGAAAACATTTAACACCACTATTACCAGTAAAACAATAACCAGACTCATCATACAAGACACTCACACCATGAGAAGAAACCTTATCAACAGGGACAACCAAGTGATCAGCACCGAAACCCATACTCCTAACCAGTTTAACCCAAAGATCAGCCCAATCCTTACAATCACCACCAGAATCCCTTAATTGATCAAAAGATAACGAGACAAAATCAGGCGTTAACTTATACTTATAAAAACCCTCAATACGATTCTGTAAACAAAACACTGAACTAATAAGATCAGAAGAGTTACAATCATTAACCATAACTAACTCGTCAGCGGATAAGTCAGAATTAACAAAACCAGTATTAAAAAAGTAATAAACCTCATCGCCCACGCCAAACAAGTTAGAAAATATTAGGATAACTGTGAAAAGGGAAGTGATAAAACAAATAAGTAAAAGCTTAACTAAACCATAAAAGTTATTATTATCCTTCATCTTCTTCTTACCTTTCTTACTCTTCTTTTTCTTCTTTTTCATAATCTTCAACATCTTCTCTTTTTTCTTTTTTATTAATTATAACACAAAAAATGAATACCACACAAAAAATGAACAACAAAAGGATAGGTAACAATAATACAAGCAAACAAGTATCCAAAAAGTTAACCAATAACGCCAATATCATAAAACCACCATACCCTCATCATCAATGTCAATACCCAAAAAATTATAATCATAAGCTAACCAAAAAGACATAAAAGCAACAATACCAAACCCAACAATAACAATCCAATGAACACTAACCCAACCAAGAAGTATAAAAGATAAAACTATTAAGCAATAACAAAAAATAAAAAAACAACAATCAGACTTCCTATCATAAGACAAACTAATCATCCTCACTCAATCCTCCCATTAATCTTATCCCAATCATTCTTAACAAGCCTCATATAAGGTCTCTTATGACACTTACAAACACACCTTGCATACTCGCCCTCACCTGATTTTTTCTTATTAAGAACAACCATGTTACGAGGGTAATCCTTCTTACCACAAACAAGACAAAAAGTTTTAGACTCAAACTTGAACAAGGTTAAACCCATAATGATAAACCCAGATAAGACAAAACAAAACAAGCCAACGCCACTAAAACACCAACTTAAAGCCCTTAACATATCAGGTTCATTAGGCACAAAATAATTTGTCACACAAAAAGTGCCAACTAGAACAACAAAAATGGCAATACTAACACCAATACTATGCCAAAAGTATTTACCCCACTCAATACTTTCCTTAATCTCAACAATCATTCTCAATCAATCCTCTTTCTTCATAGGGTCTTTAATAACCCAATACTTCTTACCCTTACCAACAGGGTCTTGCAAAACGAGAACACACCTAACCAGTTTAGTTAAAAAAATAGGAACACCAATACCAGCCTCACTCTTCAAAATATCCGCATCCATACCCAAACCCCTAATAATATCTCTAACCTGTTTCATAACAACCAAGCCACCATTAGAGAATGATGTATCAATACCATCAAGATCAATGTTCAAAACATAAAATTCGCCATCAGCATTTTTTAGTTTAGCAACAGCTTTTAACAAAAAAACCTTACCTTTAACATTCTCACTATTCGTTAACACTGCTTCAAGAAATAAGGGTTCACGCTTCACAATATCGCCAAAGCTTGCAACACTTAAATCTTTTTCAGTAACCACTTTAGGATTACCACTTAAACTTTCAACTTTTTCATTTTCCATTTTATTCCATTCCTCCAAATAATTAATTTTTTGTTCACTCAATTATTTTCACAATACTCCAAGACCTCCCTAGACAAGCCCCGCCCATTACGAACACGATAATAACGCCTAGCAAAATCAATAAAAGTATCAACAAACACTACCTCAGTCATTCTACTACACACACCTCTTCTCTGCTTGTTATTAAACAAGTCTTTGATTCATCACCAAAATTAGATAATTTCCCAAAATAAGAATCATACTCAACCCCCTCTTCACAACGAAAAGTTTCACCAAATCTTAAGTAATAATAATCTGCAAACAAACATGTAGTGGTATTGAAGAAGGTAGGACAATATATTTCTTCTAAAACTATTTTATTAACCACCACTTCATCATGACAAACCGTCTTCGGAATCTTATCTAACTTATCACTTACCAATATCACATTCACCATTAAAAGTATTAACAATCCTAAAATACATACCACCACCACATTATTCAATGTTATATTTATATTATTCTCTTTGTTTTGTTTCATTTTCTATTCCCCCCTATATTTTTCTTATACACTTTTTACAAATATAACGATTATTAGCATAATCATCCCAACCAAGTCCAACAAACATTTTTTCTCCTTTCACAATCTTTTTACAACACACATCACACTGCTCATAACCTTTACTTTTTTCAATCACCATTATTCAACCTCCAATTCTAATTCAACCATATTATTCAATGGCTTGACCTCAACTAACACGACAAACTCGTTAGTCACATCAAACCATGCACCAAACACTAAACAAAAACACAAAACATGCTCCAACGACCAATCCTTAACATCAACGCCAAACACGACCATTACTGACCCCCCACATCACTTTTCACCACTTTATTCTTATAACCACAATATGAACAATCAATTCCATTATAACATAGATGACTACAATTTGGACATATTCTACAACTCATTCTTCTTTTCTTCTTTTTCATTCATTTATCTCCAAATTTATTACAAATAACATTTAATATCCATCTAAGACCTCGTTTCCTAAATATTTTCATAATAACTTCTTCATCATTAATCATTTTAATAATCTCCTATCCCTGTCCATAAACAACATTTCTCTTTTAAACATAATTCAACTAACCTATTCCTTTCTTTTTTATTCATTCTTTTTCATCTCCAAATTCAAAATCATTCTTTATCTTTTAGTTTTTTCATTTTATTTACCCATTTAATAAATTATTAACAAATTCATTATACTTCTTTGGTATTCTTGTTTTATATTTTCTTCTATTACCCCAACCATAAATCTGATAACCTACAAAATCTTTCTCTTGACTTAATAACCTATTTGGGTATTTATCTTTATATACTGTTTCTATCCCACAATCACAAGTTTCTAAACTTAATTTTATTGCTTCTTCCCATTCTTTACCTAACCATAAACTACCTTTTGTTATTTTCATTTTATTTATTTCCTCCTTAACACTTTATTTTATTCATCTCCAAACAAAACCTTATTATCTTTAATATT
>Ga0208769_1000649_pt1 | contig 16251 bp, 14 predicted proteins | sample AntAceMetag02UKC_FD_184768 | JGI IMG/M metagenome (GOLD analysis project Ga0208769, IMG submission 184768) | Saline lake microbial communities from Ace Lake, Antarctica- Antarctic Ace Lake Metagenome 02UKC (SPAdes) (version 2) | ecosystem: Environmental > Aquatic > Non-marine Saline and Alkaline...
AGAAATAGATGGTACACCGATAATATGGAACCCTACCTATTTAAAAGTACCTAATGGATCTTTAACTGTATCAGGGAGAATCGCCACACTTGACTACGCAGCTTCTTTTGTTCCCTATACGGGTGCAACAGCAGCTGTTAATTTAGGTTCTTATGATTTTACAACAACAGGCACGATAGAAGGGGCTACTCTTACCGAAGGTGGAGTTGGTATATATAATATTACTGAATCGGATGCGGCTTATGCTGCAGTTCTCGGAGCAGACCAAAATTACGTAACTGATGCAGACATTACTCTTTTAGGAAATACTTCTGGTTCAAACACAGGTGATGACTCCGGTACAGATGACCAAAAGATAGATGTTGCACAGTTAAACGGAACAGATCTTGAATTATCTTTAGAAGGTGATGGTGAGGCTACGAAGACTATTGACCTTTCTGGTTTGGGCGGAGGATCAACAGCACTTGATGACATAGGCGATCCTGATGCTGCAACTGGAATATCTTTAGGTGACAACGAAGCTATTACGATTACTTCCGCAGAGGATACAGGAACAGTATTATCTATAATTATGACGGATACTGATTTAAGTGGTGATACTTTTGGGTTAGATATTATCCACGCTGGCACTGCGAACTCTACTTATAAGTTTCTTAGATTATATGACAACACAAGTGATTTGCAATTAGCCATAACGTCAAATGGAAACATTGATACTGAAGGAACAATTACAACTGGAAGCTGGATGTTGTGTGAGTATGGTCTAATTAATAATAGAAAAATAAGTGACACCGCTGCAACAACAGCAGAGCTTGCCTTTCAGAAAAAGAGAGATGGCGCACCAACAGCTAATGTAGCAGATGAGGATTATCTTGGAAAGATTGTTTTTGAGGGTTATCATACTGACGAATATTCTGAGGGAGCTATAATAAGGGCTATTGTTGATGGCACAACAGGCGAAGATGATATGCCTACAAGAATAGAAATTTTAACTTCTCCAGATGGCACGGATGCTCCTGTATTGGCTGTAACAATAGACAGTAACCAAGATACTACTTTTGCAAATTTTCCTATAACACCAAGTGCTATGCCAGATGCTGACTATGAAGTATCGAATAAAAAATACCATGATGACAATGATGCAAATACGACCTATACCGGCACAGCTGATGAGATAGACCTTACAGGCACGACTTTTGATATTGCAGAACCTTATATTAAAGGTCTTGTACGAATGTATACAGTTGGAGGTAATATTTATATTACAAATTCAAATGATGAAGCTTCTCCTTGTACAGGATATATGTTGAAATCTCATGGTACAACTACACCTGATTTCAAAATGGGATTCGTAGGTGGAAATTTACAACAAAGGGTAGATGTTGGATGGAATGAAATAGGTCAACCGGGTGCTAATATATCTTTCTATGGTGATGACCATTCAACCAATCCATCAGACTTACAATTAATGTATGGAAGTTTAGCTGATGCTTCTGAAGGACAATTAATTGTATATCATACTGCAGAATTAGCAGGTGACCAATGGTATGAAGTTATGAGGTTTGATGCGGATGAAGATATACATTTGAATCCAGATTGCCATGGTGATGTATATTGTTTCTATGATGAAGACGTTGCAGATGGTGCTAATGGAAAAATTCTTACTGGATATAGAAAAGCATCAGAAGGTGATAAATATTGGAAAATGCTTATAGACCAATATCAAGGATTTCATTTACATTCAGACGCTTCTTATTTTTGGTTACAGGCAGGAGTCTACGATGTAGTAGATGCGATTATTGCAACTAAAGATAATTTTTATGTAGGACACGAATGGTTAGCAAGTGCTGATGCTCCTGCATTTAGAGTATATTCATATCCTACAGGCGAGAGTATGACTTATGTACAATTAGTTTTAAATGATACAACAGATAATTATGAATGGACAAGAGAATCCGCACAAGTGGGAGCTATGGATTTTCAAATGCCTACATTGTTTGATGATGTAACAGTTGGTGGAAGTTTCTTCCCGAAACAAGTTACTGATAACGCTATGGATGCCACAAATGGAACAGAGGGCGAAATAGTTTACAACTTACATGATGATAAGTTTTACGGATGTACAGTAACAGGAACACCTGCAACTTGGGCAGCATTTAATTAATATTATGATAGAAAAAGACAAAAGAAAAAACAACATAGGTGACAGGTGCAAGCATCTTTCTATTCAGATGGGAGCTACAGAAAAAACAATAGATGTAGCGATTGAAGCTCTTGTTCTTGCAAAGAAAGAAATACAATTAGAAAAAGCAGATTTAAAACATTTAATGGATGATATATACGGAATAAAAAATAAGGAGGAAAACAATGGCACTTAATATTATAGGCGGATATCCAGAAGGATATGGTGGTAGTTCATTTAAGGGTGGATCTGTTTTTCCATCTTCATTTATAAAAAATCCTCCGAGTAGAACATCAGCACCAAAACGAGATATTTTTCCTCAGATTGGTCTTTATGACCCACCTGTATTCGATTCTCCGAGACGATCTGTTGATCCATACAGAACACCGGGAATCTATCCAACACCCAACCTCGACCAGAATAGACCCCTTACGCCGGTGATTCCAAGCCTTGCACAAACATCAGACACTCTAACACCAAAGACTGATGTTGGTGGTCAAAAGGGTCTTACTCCTGCTCAACAGGGACAAGGTGGTGTCAATACGGCTCTTATGACTCAATTGCTTCAAAATCCACAAATTATGGAGATTTTAAGAATACTTCTTTCTAAATTTAGTTCCAGACAATCAGGATCGGAGCTTAGTACGGGAGGTTATAATGCCACAACCTAATGTATCAGGAGAAAATAGAGCACCTTCGGCAGTTGATAACTCAGATGTTATTTTTCCAGAACCGGGTGGACAGGCTAACCCGCCAGCCAATGAAGACTTAACGATGGGCGCCGGTACAGAGTTACCACCCATAACTCCGGGGTTAGGTGGACAACAGGTGGCGCCCATCCAGCAAGAACAGGGCTTTGATATTGGTGAGTTTGAGTCTGACAGAAACATAAGAAAAAATATTGAAGGTGCTTTTCTTGAAGCACTACTTTTAAGCGAATTTGGTGGAGGAAATTTATGAAGGTAGAACATTTACATAAGAAATAGAATTTTTAGGAGGATAAAATGGGAACGACCACACTCCAAGACTTACATGATTTGCTAGATACTATGATCCGCGAGCCGTATTCGCAGGGTAACAAATGGACTCCGCATGAACGACTTCTATGGCTCAACAAAGGTAAAGACAAAATTGCATTTCATTTAAAGTGCTGTAAATATCAGGACACAATGACTATTTCTGGATCTGTCGGAACATATAATATATCAGGATCACTTACATATCCTAGAATATTAGATATTGATGCTGAGCGTGGAGTAAAACTTTCAGGTGTAAGACTTAATAGAAAATATGAATCACAACTTGACATGGGTGGAACAGGTTGGCAGACAACCAGCGGTACACCAACAAATTATCTATTCAGAAAGTTTTCTAAACAGATAGAGTTAAGCAATATACCAGAATCAGACTCAAGTGATCTAAGAGTTTCTTATACATATATGCCAGATGATCTTGTAGATCTGACTGATACAATTGACATACCTGATGAACACGCAGAAGCAATTGCTTTATATGCAGCTTGGAATTTATGGAGAAAGCGTGGTAAATTTGCTCAGGCAAAAGAGTTTAAGTCTGATTATTATGAAACTGTTAAAATTGGTGTTGCTGAGAAGTTTAAGAACAATGACGGTCAGGTTGTGATGACAGGATATACGGAAGAGGTAGACGACATAGGGGACGTATACTAATGGCTGATGAATATAAAAGTCAAGAAGTAGAAGAACTAGATGCCGTTGATTTTGTAGCAAGATTAACAAAATTTGATGGTGGTCTTGTTGACAACATAGAGCCAGATTTATTGAAGCCAGAAGAGTCTTCTCTGGCAAATAACGTAATGTACGATAATCATATTATTAATATGAGAAAAGGTTCACAATATTTTGGAAACGAACTTGATGATCCGTTTTTATCATTGTATTATTTTGTGAAATATTAGGAGTAGGAAATGGCTTGGACAAATACAGGTGGCGGAGATCACGACGGAGCAAATTGGACTCCCGTAAAGAAACTTGAAATAGCAGGTAATCATTATAATGTTGGTATATTCACTGTAGAATCAGGGTATACACTATACGTCAAAGCTTATAATGGTTCATCTTTTGGAAATGTATCTGTAAGAGCTAAAAATATAGTAGTGAACGGCGATATAATAGGCGATTATCGTGGTTACAGGGGTGGAAATGGTGGTAAAGGAAGTCAGGGCGCATCGGGTAATGGCGATAATGTAAGCGCATCTGGAGCAGGAACAGTTGGTGAAGCTGATAATACTGCAAGAAAAGCTTCTGGCGGTGGTGCTAGGGCTGGAGTAAACTACGGAACAGCTGACCCAAAATATTTGCTTCATAGATACCATAAAGGGTCTGCTGGTGTTAATGGTTCCAATGGTGGATATTATAAAGCCAACGGTGGCAACGGAGATACTTCCGTAGACGAGACATTACAGATGGGCGCCGGCGGTGGTGGTGCATCTGGTGGTACGGGTGGCGGCGGTTTTGGTCATAGCTTCAACGTAGGCGGAGGCGGAGGCGGAGGCGGTGGCGCCGGTTCAGAAGGTGGCGCGTACATTAGATTATATGGTTATCAAGAAATTACTGTTACTGGAAAAATTTATATGCGTGGCGGTAATAGTATTGCAGGGAATGGCGGTGATGGCGGATATCCTGTATCAAGATATCCCGGCGGCGTAGCTGGTTCTGCTGGTTCTGCAAGCGCATCAGGTTCGTCTTCTGGCGGAAGTTATGGATGTGGTCTTATGCACACTCCGGGTGAGCCAGATTCAAGTATTCGTGGTGGAAATGGTGGTTATGGGGGAGATGGAGCCGGTGGTGGAATCCTTCTTAAATGTTATAGATCTGATGGGTGGACGATTGCAGGAGCAAATCTAAGGGTTGATTCAGTTGGTTCTGGCGGTGGCGGTACTGTAAAAATTTTCTATACAGGTGTAAATCCTTCTAGTGATGCCACAATAACATCTGGCAGAACATATACAGAGGATTTTGGTGATGGAATTGATCCTCCAACAGACTTTTTTGCGACAAAATCAGATACGGCAGATACAATAGATTTAAAATGGACAGATAATTCAGGTGGTCAATTAACATGGTATATAGAAAGAAAAATAAATGAACGCGCATGGGAAACAATAGTATCAGGGCAAGCGGCTGGAACTACAACATATACAGATTCAACCGCAACGGAAGATGCTTATTATTATTATAGAGTAAGGGGATATTTCGGCACAACTCCAATTTTCCCGAGAAAGTGGGATCTGTTAGATGAAGGTTTTACTAACTTGGATGATTGGACAAACATAGATATGAATGGCGGTGAGACAGTAATATCTCCTGCAGGACAACTCTATCAAGATGCAACTCCACTTTCAATTTGGCAAGCGACAGCAGGTATAAATCAGGATATTGGAAGTATGCCAGCTGCAGGATTTACTGTTGAATTTAAAGTTTATATAGACTCTGTAGTTGGTCGTGATAATGAAGGGTCTTATCTCTCTTATCTTTTTGCCAGTGATGTTCTTCGGCTTTTTGCTTTTATAAGTGAGGATGGATTTGAAATCGTTACTGGTGGCGGCGGATATGAAGTATATTCTACCGGTATGGTGGAAAATTCTTGGCAGACTTGGAGAATAGGATATAACTATGTCACAAAGGTTTGTGAGGTTTATTTAGATCATGAATTAGAACACTCCAGTACAGTCAATGCTCCCGGTACCTATACTGATGGTTTAGTTCAGTTATTAGCGTATGGTGACAATCCTTACGCAAAAGCTCATACTGATTATATAAAACTCGCTACAGGTGTACATGATCCAACCGAAAAGATCTATGCTTTTTATACTGATTATGCTTATTCAAATTTAGTAGATACCACAGCAGACACGAAGTTAATAGGTTTCTCGGGAAAAGAATTTTTCTCACTTGAACCAAACACAATACACGGTATATGGACACCGCTTCGGGTTTATAATCAAGGAACACTTCAAACAACAATAAGCGGTACGCGTGTTAAATGTTCAGGGACAGGCACATTATGGGGATCGGCAACAGGACAGGAAGCCAATATTGCTGTTGGTGATATTCTTTATGCGCCTCTAACTTCAGGTACAGGTAAAACTTTAGATTATGACAGCAAGTTTCCATTAATTATTGTGTCAGGTACAGGTAAAATAGTGGTATCAGGTAGCGTGCCCACATTAGTTACTGGAACTAATTATGTTATTTCAAAGGTAATGTCTGAAGGTGAATTTGCTGATTATTGTCCATACAACCTTAATCTCTATATAGCAAAATTCAGCGATTATCCTGTTCGTTATGATATGACTAACGTGAAACCTGTCGGCTGTGCTATTCCGTCAAGTGCTATTACAGGGGCAGTAGCAGACACAGATGGAGCTCTTACGGAAAGTAAAACATATAAATATATAGTTACTTTTGTTTATGGCACTTATGGCGAATCAAACGGAAATGAAACTGCAAAAAGTATTACTCTTGGCGCCGGTGAAGACGCGGTTGATCTGAGTGGTATTCCGAAAGGGGATCAGTTTGTAACAGCAAGAAATATTTATAGGACACAGGCAGATGGAACAACTTATACTTATGTTGCACAAATAGCAGACAACACCACAACTGTATATGCAGACAAAATAGCTGACGCTACAATAGTAAGCAATACGGCATTACCTACAATTAATGATGTTCCTTTAAAACTTCTGACTATAGCGGAAAAAAATACAAGAATGTTTGGTGGTGGTAATTATGAATATCCATATACTCTTTATTATACACCGGCTAATAAACCTTACGCATGGGATTCTTCTTATAGTACAAACCGTGATGGTCTTGGAAAAATAGTAAAGATCTATAATGCTTTTGAAGCTATTGTGATTTTATTTGAACGTGGTTTGGAAATGGTAGATGTTTCTAATGCCACACCTTCAAATTGGACTTTTGAAAAAATACCTTCAAATGTAGGACTTGCAGGAAACCAAGCATCTTGTTTTGGTAATAAAGGAATTTTCTTTCTTGGCTTAAAAAATGAGATACCTGAAATTCATTTTCTGCATCGGGGCAGTGATACTGTTGTCAATGCAACTTTTGATAATATTGTACCGGACAGTTTAAGTGAAAAAATAGATACATTTATGGGGGAAATCAATATAAATGCCATTCATAATAGTCGGCTTTTCTTTTATGATAATAAACTATATGCTTCTGTGCCCCATAAAGATTCAATTCAACCGAACAAGACGGCGATTTATGATTTTAGACGTGATGCTTTCAGTGTAACCCAAAAAGGATATACAGCATTTACTGTTTCAGTTGGTAAATTTGTTGGCGGCACTTACGATGACAATTATACTCATCAGCTTGAACATGGATATACTGAGAGTGATGGCAGCGATATTACAATGGTTAATCAGGGCGGGTATATGAGTTTTGAAAAAGCTGACATCACAAAAGACTTTGAGCTTATCAGGGTTAGACTTGAAGGTGTGAGTGGGATAATGAATGTTAGGTGGGACATTGATCACGAAAACATAAGCGGAAGTTACGATTTTGATATGGCTGATGGTAATGTTTTTGAAAGATATTTTCCAGAGGAAGCAACAGGTAAATCAATACGGATAAAATTCAGTTGTACAAACTCTGTTCAAACAAAAGTAGTTGACTACGAAATAGGTTTCCAAACATATGAATTTGGAAGTTAGGGAGGAGGTTATTATGGGTCAAGGAGCCGCAAAATTTACAGTAAATCCTGCTGGTGGAAGTCCAGCCCCAGCGGGTTTCAGTCCTTTTGGAGGAGGAGTAACTACAGCCCTCACGTCCGATTGGAAAGAAGATCCAGAGAAAAGTGTAGGAGCAACCGCTGGTGCTGTTATTGGAGGTTTTTGGGGACCAATTGGGGCTGCTGCTGGGTCGACGATTGGTGGTTTTCTAGGGAGTCAATTTAAGAATAAAGACCCTGATAGAGATTTATGGGGAAGAGAGGTAATGGAACTTACAGGTAATAATCCTGACGGTTGGGGTTCTGGTGGCGATTGGTCACAATGGCTTCAAGGCAAAGGTATAGATAAAGAGACTGCTGACAAATATGGTCGAGCAATCAGGTCTGGAGGTATGAACCCTAAGACCGCAGCCAAAGAGCTTGGTATATCAGTGGGCGGGAGTACGCGTGAAACTTTTGAGGTTCCACACGTATCTTCAACGCCGTCTGCTTTAGAAAATGATCTTGTAGCACAGCTACGGAAGTTAATGCCGATGGGTCTTGATGCAATGTTTGAAGGTGAGGCTGGTGGTCAGTTAAAAGATCTAATGACAAGATATCTTGATCCAGAAAATGAACCTGTTGATGTTCAGATGCTTCGAGATAAGGCAACTCGCGAGATCCTTAGACCCGGAAGAGAACGAGGTATGGACTTGGCAAGGTCAACTATGGGTGGACAAGGTTTTAAAGCAACAGGAGGCACACAGGCTCAGGTATATACAGGTGTTGAGGAGAACTATCAGGCTGGATTGTTAAAGGCTCTCACAGATGCCATGGTATACAATGATCAACAGAAGACAGAGCAAGCTAAAATCGGTGCACAGATAGGTGAAATGGGTCGTTTATATTATCAGGCTATAGTTTCAGAAGCCAACAAACAGATAGCAACCAGAGGAAGCCTTGACCTTGGCGCAGCAAAAGCTAACGCTGCAAATGCTGTACAGAAATATATGGCTGACTTAGGTTATGATGTCAATATGCAGAAACTTGAAGATGACTTATATAGGTTCACAGAGACAAACAAAAGGACTGATGAAGCTTCTGAAAACAGTTATTTTGATGAGCTCTTAAAATCTGTAACTGGATACTTTGAGGGAAAAGATCCTGTAGGAGGATTTGTAGATCTGTTTAAAAATGCGTTCTCTGGTGGAGACAAGTCGTCATCAGTATTTCCGTCAACAAGTGATCCGGTATCAACAAATATATCCAGCGTATTTCCGCAGTATGAAGATAACAAAAGCGGATTTAATTACTCTGGATCGTTTGTTCCACCAACAGTATATCCCGGACAGAATCCAAATATGTTTTAATTAAAGGAGGTAAACAATGCCACCATATAGCGGTATAAGAGGAGCAGCAACAATACTCGGTGAGTTACGTCGCCTCCAAGATGAAGACAAAACTCGCGAAAGGGCTGCAGCTACTAAAGCCGGTTTTGTTCCGTCGAGTATCTTCCCTGCTGGAAAAGAAGTAACCGGCGCTGTTGACGAAAGTTCTGTGATACAGGGAAAGGCTTTGCCTATAGCACAGGCAGGAGGAGATCCATATGTTCAGTTCCAAAGTGAATCAGAAAAGGTCATAAACGATCTTCGTAAAGCACAAACTGATTTAGCAACATCGGGTGCTGAAAAGAATAGAGCTACGGTTGCCGATAAGTTCATTACAAAATCTGGTATTTCTCAGGATAAGATGATGACAGGTATTATGGCTTTACAGAAAAACTATTTCGATAAACTGCAGTTTAAGTATAAAGAAATGACACCACAGCAACAGCAATGGGCTGGTGAACTTGCAATGAAGAGGGCAGTCAAGGATTACGTTTCTGGTTCAAACAAGCTTGGTGTGCAGGGTAATGTCCTACTTGGTGACGTTATGAAAGCTTTACCAAGAATAGGCGGCGGAGCGTTTAATGCAGATACTATAGAAAACTTAGACTCAGTAATTGACAGCATATCCGCTACACCAAACGCTAGTGTTGAAGATATGTTTGCTGCTGTCGAACAGGCTTCTGGAGATCCCGGCTATACCGAACAAGAATTAACTATGCTTCTTTCTGGTGTATCAGAAGAAGAAGTTTTAGAAGCAAGGCAACCCACAAAGCAACCTGATGTGCAGGATAAGGAAGATAGTACAGTTGTAAGTGGTCTTTTATCTGCTGCTGATAAATTTAAGGGTAAATCTGCTGCTGATATTGCAGAATCAGCAACGCGTGGAGGCATTGAATTTGCACAAGACCCTAGTAATATAGCTGGTTTGGGAGGTGCTTTAAAAAGTATTGCTTCTACTCCATATTCAAATTTACCCAGTGTAGCTGGTGGAGTTTATAAGGGAGCAACTGACAGAGATCTCATTGAAGATCTAAGAGTGCTTTTAGAAAGAATTCAACCGGGAGCATTACCTTATTCACCAAGACCAGAATTAGATTATGGTGGTGGTGGCGGTGGATTCGTTGAAGGAGATCAACGTGGATTGCTTGAAGCTCTTATGCAACTTATCCAAACAGACCTTAGAGGGAGTGGGCAAGCTCTTCGTACAAGTCCGTTAAGAGAAATGGTTCACGGAAAACCAAATACCGGTATGCAGATGCAACCACACAGGAACCCACAGTTAAATCCAGAGATGGTTGACGAATTAATGAGAATGATACAAGGACAAAGGTAGGCGATAATGGCTGATGTATTTGAAGGAACTGATATTGTTGATCAGGAAAATCATTTAAACAATCAGGTTGAGAAGAAGACTCAAGAGGTTGAGCAACCGGAAGAGTCTGTCTGGATGAAAGCTCTTGACCTTCTTATGCGTACAAATTATATGTCTGCAGAAGCTGTTCAAACTGCGCTTGAAGGTGGGGAGATTGGTGACGTTATAAGTAATTCACTTAAGGGTCTAGCCGGTAAAGAGAAGACAACATACAGAGATGTTCTGACAACAGCTGGTTGGAAAGATGAAGACGATATTAAGATGAGTCAGGTCTTCCCGGGTCTGTATAATAAGACCGGAGAGGGTTTCACAAAGTTTCAAAAAGGCGGAATAGCAGATCCCGGCTTAAAAGGAACTGTTGGTCTAGCCGGTGATATCTTTCTTGACCCTCTTACATATACTGGTTTTGGGTCTTTTGATGAGACAGCAAGAGGTCTTGCTGTTGGCAAAAAGGGAATAGACCGTTTAGCTCGGAATATTGCTTTTAAGACAAAACCCGGAATTATAGAAGAATTACTTCCTCTTGCCAAAGGAACACACGCCGGTAAATGGGTTGAAGAACTTGCTGAAAAACTTATTAAAGATAAAGGTATGCCAAAGAAGATAGCTGATCAGTTGAGTAAACATCTGGTACGCAGACATACAATAACTTTTATGGGTAAGAGAGTCCTTCCTAAATTTATAGATGATGCAATTGTTGATACCACAGCTAAGATGTTCAGAGCCGTTGGTGATGTAAAAGGCATCAAGCAGATGCGGGAAACCATAACAGATATGTTTAATCTTGGAGGCTCTGATGCTTCACTTAAAGCTGCGTACCAGACAAGGCTAAATATGGATTCATTCACAAACTGGAAGATGGAACTGTTCGCAGATGAAGGGGCAAAGCTCAGAAAAACATTTAGCCCGAAACAGCTTGACGAGTATCACCGAGTTTTTGAAGAGGGTATACCATATCACCAGATACAGGATAAATCGGTAAAAGAGGCTGTTGCATATACACAGAGAGTAGCTGAAACCTTAAATACAGAGTCAGGAAAACATGGCGTAAAACACGCTATGTTTAGTTTAGGTGATAAGTTTGATCCGTATGAACTTCCTAAAGTAATGTCAGAGGAAGGTAATGAACTATTCAGAAAATATGTAAACACTCTGGAATCAAGGCAACTTCGCTCAAAAGCATTAAAACTAGGTCGTAAGACAGGGCTTGTCAATATGCCCACAGATACTAAAGCAGCCAGAGAGCTAACTTCTGATTGGGTTTTTGATGTTGTTGGTAAAAGTCGTAAAGCTACAGACGATCTCATGGAACACCTCGGGTCAAAGGGTGTAAGGAATATGAAAATAGATTCTGACGGCATACTTCGTGTAGGTCGCATGGGTCAGCCAGACTTTGTGACACTTCAATACCTTGATGATATAGCTACAAATAAACAACTTCAAGGCAAGCTTGCTCCGTGGAGTATCAGAAGAGCAAACAAGACATTGCTTGCAGATATGAAAGCTATAGGAAAAGCTAGCGGAATAAAAGAACTTAGTAATTTACCGGATAATTTTAAATTCTTCTATGATGAATTTGACAAATTTATGCCGGCACGGTGGGTTCAGGGTATGGAGAATGTGCGTAAACAGGCGTTCATGGATGACCTGTTGGGTAAATTCGCGTACAACGTTAACGACGTTTTATCTCCCGCAGAAATGGCAAAAGGAGATTTCCTGTTGCAACCTCGACTCACTGATGTAACTTTATCAAAAGCTAAGTTCAATGAATATAAAAACTTTGCAGCAGACGTTATAAGAAAAGACGCACCAAATCTCACAGACAAAGAGGTGAGTAAAATATTTGCTGGGATTAAGCGCTCATCTCAAAAGACTTTCATTGGTGCAGGAAAAGGATTTGATGCACAGGATCTCATTAATTATATAGCAAAAGGTAAAGGTTCTTTTGATGACATTGTCCCACAGATACAAAAAGTTGTCGGAGATGAAGAAACGGCTATGAAGGTGTTTGAATCTCTGCGTTCGTCTTCTGCCAATTTTGCTATTGATGAAGCCAAGATAGCTCAAGATGTTATCAATCAGGGCGGTAAGACATTTAATCTGAGCCGTATGCAGGAGTTAAATAGAGGTTTGAGGATTCTTGAAAAAGAAGGTGCTGATGTAGGGGTCTATGTAAGTAATGATCAATGGGTTAAGATGTTTAAGGATTACGGAATTCATGGCTCTGACGCTGCAAGGCTTAAAGGTGTCATGCAAAAAGATGGGTCTGTTGCCGTAAAAGAATTAGAGAAGTACTTTAAAGATTTTCCTTCTGTATCTCGCAATATAAAAGCCCATATTGTAGATCGATCTGCGTTAAAAGAAATGACTCGCGGATATGAAAAGATCAGCGATTTTAGAACAGTTAGACACATAATGGGTTTATATACGAAGTCACTTACTTGGTGGAAAGCAAATGCCTTAATAGCACCGGGATATCATTTTAGAAATATGTTCAGTAATATTTCCTTAAATTACCTTGGTGATGTTACAAATCCTAAGTGGTATAAAGATGCTTTTAATCTGCAGAGGAAATACTTCCTAAGTCCAAAATCATTATCAAAAGCTGAGAGAAAGGTTCTTGATGAAATGGCACGTGAAGGTGTGTTACGTAGAGGGTTCTTCTCTGCTGACTTACAGCGCACGTTTTATGATGTGTTTCATAAACCAAAATGGTTTAGTAAAGATGCTAAAAAAGTTATGCTTGGTGATAATCCTGTCGGAGCATTATTTGGTACACGCGGGCATTTTCCAAAACTTAACTTTGTTGTTGGTGAGGAAGTGGAAGCTAATGCCAGAATAGCTCATTACCTTGCTAAGAGAGCAAAAGGGTTTGATCCGAAACAGGCTGGTCTAAGTGTTAAAAAATTCCTATTTGACTATGCTGATCTGTCTGAATTTGAGCGCAAGATTATGAAGAATGTTATTCCCTTCTATACTTTTATGAGGAAAAATATTCCATTACAGATGGAAACACTTTTAAAAAGACCCGGGAAGCAAGCTGTATGGGCAAAGTTAGTAAACTCAGTACAGGGTGATCTAAAAACAAAAACGTTCCTTCCACAATGGATGAAGGAGCAGGGAGCCGTTCAGGTTGGAGAAACAGCAGATGGTATGCCAATGTATGCTCCACTTCAAAGTTATATGCCGATGGCTGATGTACTTAAAGTCATGCACCCTTCTGAGACGCTTTTACAGAATATAAATCCCGGCATAAAGGCTTTATTTGAAAGCGTATTGACACCGGGAAGAGGACATAGTTTCTTTACCCACAGACCTATTGAAGGTTTTGAGGGTGAGAAGGTAGATTATGCTGGGCTATCTAAATTAACCGGAATGGATATGTTCAGGGTTCGTAAAAAATATGCCAACTTGCTTAATTTGGTTCGTATAGGATCTGAGGCTGATAGATTCTTAGGCGATAAGAGTGATAAATTCGATCTTGGTGAAAAAGTAATGAAACTCTTTACAGGGTTGAGAATACACCCTCTTGATGAAGATAAAGAAATCACTTTCTTTGTCAGGAATGTTGAACGTAAGATTAGAAATTTGAAATCAAAAATCAGATACAAAGTCCAGAAAGGGGATGAGGCTGGTGTTGAGGAAATCACTGGCAAAATAAGAGAAATGGAACAAGAGCTTGAGAAAAAGTTCTCTGACTATGCAAAGGAGTAGCAATATGACACCGGAACTTTTAAGGACAGGAGCAAAAGAGGGATTAGGATATATATTAGCCATTGGAAGTTTTGTTTTATTGGGTTGGGTTATAAAGTTCATACTTACCAAGATGGTTAGATCCATTGAAAATCTTATTAATGCTGGCATAAATCTTACAGCTTCCATAGAAGAGTACAGAAAAGATCAGAAAGTAGTTAATGAGTTTCAGAGAAACGAGCACAAACAGATGATAGAATCTTTAGGCAGGATTAACGGATATCATAAAAAATGAAGTGGTCGGCAATAGATCAGGGACATATCAATTTTCTACCGGCTGATATAGCTATAGTTCATTCACCGGGTAAATTCGGTAAGGGAGTTAGATACTTTACCAGATACCGAGGTGAAACACCCTCTATAGCAAGCCACACGTTCCTCATACAGAACGCAGAGCCTTGGAATGAATACTCCATAGTAGACACATGGATCAGGGCTCAGAGGCGTAATTTGAACCACTACAGAGGCAAGGGCTACGGCATAGCTATATGTCGTGACAACACTCTCACACCAGATGAAAGAGTTCAGATAGCAGCACACGCATCAAACTACATAGGACGGTTCTATTCCCCGGCTAAAATATGTGGACAATTGAGTGATGGACTGTTAGGAAAGATATTTGGAAAAGACTTTACATTTTTTACTAAGTTGTGTTCAGCAGATTTTATGATAGTCTGTTCTTTTTTGGTTGCAAAATCCTACGCAACTAAAGGCAGACTTTTTGGCGTAGACGCTGGCGTAGCTGATCCAGACGACATTCTTGATTTTATATTAGCGCATCTTAAAAAATATAGCATAATATTCTACAACGATAAGATGGATGATCTACTTACTAATCGACACCTTTTAATTTCTTCCCTTTACGAAGCTCGGAAATTATCATACGTATCTTAGTTTTCCATACTTTTTTCATTACATCATTCATTTGACATCCCTGATACAGGTCGATTTCGCGCATAAGGTCGTTCATTGAGCCCATAGAAAGCATTAAAGCTTCCTCTCCATGATAACACCTTGCTTTCCAATCAATATGTGCATCAGGTACTCTAACTTGATTTGTAGCGTTACACGTTTTGCAGACATATTCTATGGTCTGTATGTAGCTTGGATTAATGCCGTTAAGTTCATGCTTTCCTTTTGTCATTTGTTCCCTCCTGTTTCGGCACGAAGTACGCTCCCAAAAAGAATATCAACATCTTATCGTCTTCGTATGGTTTAAATGGTTTGTTCCATCGTTCTAAAAATTCATTTACCATGAGCAATCTTTTGTATGGGCGCCGGTACGTCTTTATATCCATACCCAAGATTCTACTTGCCTGAATTACTATGTCTGGATCTTTTGGTGCTCCATCTCTTGCTTCCCTTAAAAATTTCAACAATGCTTCTAGGTGCATCATGTCATAAGATTCTTCAGGGTCACCTAAAAAAGTTTGATCAGGGAACTCCTTTGTTATAAGTTTTCTCAATTCATGGACAACCTTACAGCGCTGACAGGTCGAACAGTTGTCTCCCTGAAACATTGCTATTGCCTCCGGTTGCATCTGGTTATGTGTCTCATTTACAAACGCATCCCATATGCAACAGTTACTTTCTTTATTGCACCAACCCGGGGAAACGTGTGTCTCCATTCATAATCTCCTTGTAGTCTTTCATTAAGGCACCTTCGTCCACACCAATACCTGAGTCTGGCGGTATTACTGCTTGAGTCCTATAGTTTTCTTCATCAATCATTCCAGCCAACAAGCCCAAATAATTTCTCGCGTCGTTAATCCTGCCAAGTAATTGAATCCATGTGCTTTCTCAGGTAAATCCATAAGATTTTCTTCGGGTCTATCCCT
>Ga0208769_1000650_pt1 | contig 16245 bp, 17 predicted proteins | sample AntAceMetag02UKC_FD_184768 | JGI IMG/M metagenome (GOLD analysis project Ga0208769, IMG submission 184768) | Saline lake microbial communities from Ace Lake, Antarctica- Antarctic Ace Lake Metagenome 02UKC (SPAdes) (version 2) | ecosystem: Environmental > Aquatic > Non-marine Saline and Alkaline...
CACTAGCCTTTGCAACTCTCTTCTTAAATTTCTTTAACTTATACAAATATTCTAAAGATTGATGAACCATGTCCCCCATAAACGCTTCAATTGTCGTAGGGCTATCTGGTTTTTTCTTATCTATATATCTTAGTTTATACTGATAAGGACAATTTTCATAAGTACTTACACGAGAATGGGAATATGTTGCCATATAAAATTAACCCTAAAGAGATATTAAAAACCTTGCTTTAACTCTTTCCTACTTCTTCCTAGAAATTAAATATGTAGCTAATAAACCTAATCCAAAACCAATAAGGAGAAATCCCCAAACCTGTCCAGTAATAAGTCCTAAGCCCAAACCAATAAACAATCCTGCTGCTATAAGCCAGTCGCTTTTATCATGTTTTTTCATTTTATTTTCTCTACAATAAGAACAGATCTTACTTTTGCACCATAACATAAGAATAATGATTTAACATCAGGAATTACAGAGATTACTTCACCTTTTAGATTATTAAGGAAGTTCTCTAATACATCTGATTCTCTTTCTAATTTAATATTTAATTTGTGAACTTTGTATTTCATTTTGAATAAATCATATACTCTATAATTAAAGTAAACAAAGGGAACAAAATACTTAGAGTTGTCTTTGTGTCTGTTCCAATGTCTGTCAATCCTAGGAGAAAAAATACAATCAATCCGAGGGTCATTGTTTGTAGTGATCCGAAAATCCAAAATACCTTTTTGTTTTCCATATTTAATAAAGTAATAAACTATTTTTAATTCTTTCCCCCAAAAAACCTAAAAACCCTTTCTCCTTTCCCATAAAATGATTTCCCGCTCTGAAGCTTTAGAACTTTTAAATAAATTTCCACAAAAAGAATCTGATATGAATCATTATTTAGAGAGCGAGGCAATTATGCGTGGGCTTGCACAACATTTTAATGAGGATGTAGATTATTGGGGAATGCTTGGTTTATTACATGATGTTGATTGGGCTTTGACGCGGGAAAATCCCTCAGAACATTTAACAAAAACTCCTGAGATTTTGAAAGAAGCGGGTTTTGACGACGAGTTTATTGAAATTATTTTGTCACATGGTTGGGGACATGAAATTCTTCCCCAATGGAAAGACAAAGCGCGCGAGAAAAAAGTTGAGCATGCTTTGGCTGCAGCAGAAACAATGACTGGAATTATTTATGCATACGCTTTGATGAGAGGAAAAAGAATTTCAGATATGGAAGTTAAAGGTTTGAAAAAGAAATTTAAGGACAAAGCATTTGCACAAAATTGCAACAGGAAAATAATTCATGAAATTGAAAAAACAGGTTTAGAACTAAATGAATTTTTTCAAATTTCAATTGATGCACTGAAAAATATAAAAAGCCAAATTGGTTTAGAATAATATGACACTGATAGTTAAATCAAATATAAAAAAAGTTGTGAAAGAATTGGATAAAGAAAATTCTGTCTCGAGTGTTGCAGAAGAAGTTGGAATGGCTTTGGAAAGAAAGACAGAAGAGGTTTTGCGCGAGGCAATAAAACGTGCAAAAGAAAACAAAAGACGAACTTTGCAAGCACGTGACATATAAGTCACGTCCATTACTTCGCCCAAGCGTGGTTAAAGTAAGGCAAGAGAAATATAAAATGTTATTAAAAAAAGGGCAGTTACCAATATTTATTGTAAATTTAGTTTTACTTATTGTATTTGGAAGTATTGCATTTTCTAAAGAGAATTATGAATTTATAGGATATCTTGGAGTGATAATTTTCTTCTTTGTTTTGATATTAGCTACAAATAAAAAACATAATTTATCAAACGGGATTTTGTGGGGGCTGACTACATGGGCGCTAATGCATATGATTGGAGGATTAATTATTGTTAAAGAACAAGTTGTTTACAAACTTACTTTAATTAATTTAATTGAAACATCTAATTTTGTTATATTAAGGTATGACCAATTTGTGCACATGATTGGTTTTGGAGTTGCCACATTAATAGCATATAGTTTACTAAAATCTTACTTAAACAAAAAGACAAATATGAAAGTGTTATCTGTTTTAATTATCCTTATAGGAATGGGGTGTGGGGCATTTAATGAAATAATAGAATTTATCGCAGTTCTTTCACTTCCTGAAACAGGAGTTGGGGGATATTACAACACAATGTTCGATATGGTATTTAATACAATTGGTGCAATTCTTGCTATAATCTGGATAAATATTAAGAAAGGTTAAATAGTTCTAAAGTTTTGTTTCTTTATGAAAAAAGTTTCTGAGAATAAAGAAAAAATTATGGAGATGATTAAGAAGGCGGGAAGCGAAGAGTATGAAACTGAGTGGGATTCTGAAGGTAAGATAGGAGAGCAAAAGAAAAAGTCTAAAATAAAAAAAGGGAAGTTGTCAAGAGGACAAGGGGCGAGATTTGAATTAAAAGTGCGAGAAGATTTGGAAACAAAAGAATGGATTGTTGATAAGTGGAGTAATAATGTTGACTTGGAAGAAGGAAAATTAATCAAGGCCAAAAGGAAATATAACCCTTTCAAAAAAATGCTTGTTGTTGGGACAGGTTTCCCAGACTTTATTGCGTTTAAAAAAATAGGTGAAGAAAGTTATGATGTTATTGGAGTTGAAGTTAAGATGAATGGAATTCTTTCTAAAATAGAAAAAGAAAAATGCAGATGGTATTTGAAGAAAAAAATTTTCTCGCAGATTTGGATTGCAAAAAAAGGCAAAAAACGAGGGCAAATTGAATATATTAATTTTGAAGAGAAATACAACAAAGCTTAAATTTAAATAATTCTTTAAGTCCTTATGAAAATATTAAGCCCCCTCTTACTTGTTTTCTTAATAGGATTTGTGAGTGCGTCGTGTTCTGAAAATCAAATTGATATTAATTCTGCGTCCTTGGAAAAGTTAGATAAATTAAGCGGGATTGGACCTGTTAAAGCACAGGCAATAATTAATACTCGAATCTTTGATTCTGTAGAAGATTTAATAAAGGTTTATGGAATTGGAGAAATTACTTTAGAAAAAATAATAACGCAGGGTTTAGCGTGTGTTAATCATGAAAAAGATAAACCAGAAGAATTAGAACAAGGAGAGGTGCCTTTTGATTTGAAAAAAACAGAGCCTTTAATTCCAAAAATTATTGAAACTAAAAAAGAAGACAAACCAAAAATTATAACCTTAAACTCTCCAACAAAAGATATAAAAAGCAAAGATGATAAAAAAAATTTAGACAAAAAAGACTGGGCAAAATATGGATTTATTGGTTTTTGTGTTTTGCTTGCACTTTTGTTTATTTTAAAAAAGCGAAAAGTTCGCAATGAATTTGATTAATAATGGAAACAAAAAAAATTACCGCAGTTATGATTTTAGAAATTATTGGAAAACCTGCAGAACATTTAATAGAAACTTTAGAACAAATAATTAAGGAGATGGGTGAAGAAAAAGGTGTTAAGATTAGTAATAAAAAAATTAGTGAACCTACAGAATTAAAAGATAGAAAAGAATTTTTTACAGCTTTTACAGAAGTTGAGGTTGAAATTGAAGAAGCATTACAACTTGCAATTTTAATGTTCAAATATATGCCTGCGCATGTTGAAGTTGTTTCTCCTAAATCACTTGTTTTGACAAATAATGAATACGGAGATATTCTTAGTGAACTTACAAGACGACTCCATAAGTATGATGAAGTAGCAAGAGTAGTTCAAATGGAAAAAGATATTTTAGAGAAGAACTTAAGAGGAATGTTAGAAGAAAAGAAGGAATGAAATGCTATATTCCAAAATATAAATCCTTAAATAACTGACATATTATCTTTTCTTATGAGTAGAAAAATAAAAAAAACACTTGCAAAAACAGCATTAACTTTATTTACTTCAGCTTCTATATTCTTATCCAATGCAGGATTTGCCTTAGCAAAGGACAACAAAATAAGTACACCAAAAGCAGAATCTGCAGAAGTATCATACAAATCTAAATTAGAAGACAAAATAAAAAAATTTGGTCTAACTGATGTAGGTTTTGACATATTTTATGGTGAAGATTCGAATTGGAGTGGTAAATTAAAATCAAAAGAATATGACTTCAATGTTACAGGATTTATTCTAAGAACAGGTAAATACTTAAATAAATCAGAGACATGGAAGTTGGATTTTGACTTAGTATTAGGCTTACATAAAGCAGAGGGTTTAGGATATTATCGCGAGGTTCGATATACAGATTGTCCTTTTAGCAGAGGTGTAAAGCAGGGTCTAACCTTTGGACCTGAAGTCTATTTCAAAAGAGAATTCAAAGATTTAGTTAGTTCCCTAACTCCATACATAGGTTTAGGTATAGGCATTTCATGTTTAATGCCACGCAGTAATCAACCAGAATGGATGGATTCAGGAATGTTAATCAGATTTGGAGGATGTGCTGGAGTTAATATTCCAATCACAAAATACTGGGAATTCAGACCTGAAATGCGAATCACGCACGCCTCTTCTCCTGGGAGTGATTTTGGAAGAAACCATCTAATAATTTCAAGTGGTGTTACATATAAATTTAAGTAAAACTAAAAATCATTTCTTCTTCCCAATTCCAAAAAAATCAACAGTTCTTTTTGCTCCTTTATATTTTGTTTTAAAAAACCAAATTAAAAAAACAGCTACTATTCCGACGATTGTCCAGCCAATTATTTTTCCTGTTGAACTTGTTGGTTCTTCTCTTCCACATATTCCTAAACAGCACTTATTGTCTTTTGCATAAATATAATCTATGTCACATTTTTCATCTAAAGAACAAACAACCCCGTTTAATTCTGCACATGTTTTGGTTTGGTCACTATGGGCATATGCATATTCATCAATTGGAACATAATCTTCAATTATATTTAAAGAAATTTCAGACAATGTGGATATGCTCTCTTTTGCAGTTAGTTTTCCTTGAACTTCAACAGCTTTATCAAATGAATAAAACATTAATTCAATTTTTACATTAGAGTCTGGTTCTAATTCATCAATTTCATCTGTTGAAAGGATGACATAATTTTTTAACTCGCCAGAAATTTCCAAAGAAATATTTTCTATTGTTTTTTCCCCTGTATTATAAAGATAAATTTCTCTTATTGTATTTGAATTAGTTGGCATAGTAATTTCTAATATTGATTGTTCAAAGTTAAAACTTTTTTGCTCATCTATCTCTTGACAACAAGTAGAGAAAAGCCCGCAGTCTAATTTTCCTAAATCTTGTGAGTCTTCACTGCAAGACATTTGACAGATTCCAACATTTTCGCAAACAGTCTCTTCTGTAATATTTGAGATTGCACTTCCTTTTACTCCAAAAATATAAACTGGAATTTCATATTCCAAATTTGCTGTGCTTAATTTTATTATTTCAAATATTGAATTTGTATTTGCAACAGAAAAATAAATCTTTTTTGTTTCTCCTGTTCCTAAATTTATTGGCTCTACAGTTTCTAAATTAATAGAAGAGGTAACAACATCAATAATTATTTCAGAGTTCTGTAAGTTTTCTACTTCAATAAAAAAGTCTTTATTAATATAAACAAACCCTGGCTCTATTGAAAAATCTGCCTTGTTGCTTGTAATTGAAAAATTTTTTATTAAGTCTTCTTTAACATTTAAACCTCCTTCTATATATTCAACATTTTCTATTTTAATTGAATAATTATTTTGTGGTTTTCCAAATAATTGTGCGTAAATATAAAAGTCGTTGTTTATCTTCACAACAGAAGTAAACATTGGTTGTCTGACATTTTCTCTATAGAAAAAAATATCTTCTTTTGCAATTGGTTCAAAAAAGTTTCCTGAAACTTTTGCCATAAATGTTTCTCCTTGGTCAAATTCTGTCTTCATGTCAATTTCAACTGCCATCAACAATGGGAATAATAAGAATATAAAAAATATAATTAAAATTTTTTTCATAAATAAAGAAAGGGGAAAGGGTTAATAAATGTTATTTTCCAATCTCTTTTAACTTTTTAAGAACATCATCTACTTCTGATTTTGGTCTTCTTGAAGGCAAAGGTCTCCTAGAAGGGGAAACCATTTTATGAAGCGGTCTTCTCATATTAGTTTTTATTAAAGGGTGTCCTGGAGGGGTTTTTGGTTTTTTCTTAAATTTAGATTTTATTCTCAACCAAAAATGCCTTAACTTATCTCTGAAAATTATTCCCATAACAATTAAAACAATTAATATTAATAACACCCAAATCCACCAATAACTTGCTGTAGGTTCTGGTTCGTCTTTATCAACACAACAAACTTCCCCAGGATAATCACAATCATCTGAATTTTCTTCTTCGTCACTTAAACAAGTATCTTTGCATGAGCCACCCCCTATAACACATTCTGACTGAACAATAACAACCTCTTCACAATAACCAGTACAACAATCATAAGTATCTAAAGTTTCAGTAGTTGAAATGCTACATGTTTCATCTGAAGCACAAATTTCCCCGCCAATTTCTTCGCAAGTTTCTAAATAAGGGCTTGTGTCACAACATATTTTTGTTCCAGAACAACTAAAACTATAAGCACTTAATTCACTCCCCCCAATATCTGTACAACTTGTTTCAAAAACACAATAACCATCTACATCTTCACAGTTAAGAGGAGAAGTTCCATCTCCTACTCCACCAATATCTTTTGGCCAAATAGAATATAAAATAAATGCTGTGTTCCGAACATTTCCTTGCCAACATCCTTCAGAATCCTGCACCTCTAAAAGCCAGTCTTTAGAGTTTATTTTTTCTTGGGGATTTTCATTTTGAAAACCAAGTAATGCCAAAGCAGTATCATAATATTTATCTCCTGAAACAGACCACCATTTACTGCTCTGCTGTTCTGATAATAATGTTGTTCGAGAAGCTGTATTTGAAGGGTCAATTAAATATAAAAATGATTCTGGAATATATTGAGGATTATCTTCTACCATTGTAATTAAATAAGGTAAATATTTAGAAATGTCTTCTCCTAAAGAATCCAGTACAAATGCTGCCCATAAGCTTCCTTCATAATCACAAGTGTTCCCTTGTTTAAAGCAAGAGAAATCAACTTTCTCAGTTGTTATTCCGCCTTCAGATGCAGAAGACATTTTGTCTGAAACATAGATTGTTGTTGGAGAATTTACCCTTTTATATAATAATGTTGTAAAAAAGGATTTATCACAAGAAATTTCAAACTCATTATCATAACAATTTGGAGAAATTTTTAACCAATAATCTGCATAAGGAGTTTCAGATAAACTTAAGCAATTTCCTGCTTTAGTGTTTATTTTTTTATCTGTTCCAATTTCTATTGAATAAGAATTATTGCTATATGCTATTGTGCATGTTGTTGCATCAGGGCTTTCTATTTCCAAATACCAATCAATATCAGCAGGAATTGTATTTTGTGACAATAACCACGACTTTGCTTCTTCCACATTAGAATTCACATTATCCAAGGCTAAAATTGCTTGGGCAGTTGTTTTTATAGTGCATCCAGACGAAGGCCAACATTCATTATTTTCTGAATCAGAAATAACCTCCTCTTTACATTCTCCAATTGCTAACAATGAAAAAATTTTTTCTTCAGAAGAAATAGAAGAACAAGATTCATTTACTTTATTTGTAAGACAATTATATGCTTTGTCTACTTTATCTCCTTCTTCATCTGCAATTACTAAAGGAATAAATATTAAAGATAAAATTAAAATGCTTAGTAATACACTTCTTTTCATAAGAAAATTAGTTAATTGTTGTTTATAAAATTATCTTTGATTTTAGAACTATTCTTGATTGGTTTGTTTTGTTGGTAATTTTTTCTCACAACATAATTCACAGGGTTCTTTATCATTTTACAAAGATTATCTGGTTGGCAAACCCCGATTCCTTCATAAAACTCTTTACAATTTTGAGGCATAATTGGTTTTCTTGCATAACTCCAAGAAAGCTGTGAATTAATGTAACCTTGTTTAAGAGGAGGATTATTTTTTTTATTCCATTCTTCAATCTTCTTTTCAAGTTCTTCTTTGTCCATCCCAACAGAACGAAATAAGTTTATTAAAACAAACAAAGCTCTTTTTTTTCCATCTACAAGTCCTTTTAAAATATTCTTAACGCAAGGCGGAAAGTTTTCTTCAGATAAATTATCTAATTTAATTGGTTTAAAATCTGCGTATTTTCCTTTAAGTTTTTCCTTGTCTTCCCCTGATTCAATTTCGTTTTGCTTTGCCCAATCTAAAGCTTGCATTAAAAGTTCAGAAGCTTCTCCTTCTTCAGAATCTGGCATAAATTTTTTGATTTTTATTTTCATAGGGTCTGCGTCTTTTAGTTGAAATTCAGAAATCTTATCTGGATTTAAAACAACACTTGATAATGCAGTTTTCTCATGAAGAGAATAAGGCATTCTAAACAAATGTCTTGAAGAAACTAAAATTAAATCAGGCATTACTTCTTTTGGAGCATGGAAGTCTTTTACATATTTGTTTGGTCTTTCCAAATCGCTAATTTTTTCAATTAATTGGGTTTTTGTTTTTTCCATAATATATTGAATTATTATTCTTGGATATTCTGGAAACTTGTCTGAAGTTTTTACTTCATTAATCTCTTTTGGGAAAGCTTTCCATGGGACAATAATATGAAAACCTTTTGAACCTGAAAATTTTATTCCAATATTTTTTATTCCGTGGAATCTCAACATTTTGATTATTACTTCTGCACAGATTTTTGAATAATCAATGTATTTACTGTCAATATCAAGGATTAAATCCCATCCTGTTCTTAATTCATTTAATTGTTGTTCGTTCATACCAGTGATAATATTCAAAGGTTCTTGCCAAATTTCTTCTGAGCAATGAAAAGATGTTGCTCCTTTTTTTACTAATTCAGAAATATCTCCTAAATATTGAAATGTGTCTGGGCGTTTTCCAAAACCTTCGAAATATCTTGGGCATATTTCTCTGTTTTTTGAGAATTTAAATATTGCCTTTTGGATTTCAAGATTTGAGTAATACAAATTAGTTATATTTTTTATTCGCTGTTCTTTGTGTGATAGCATGTTAATTAGAATATCTTAAGATTTATATTAATTACTATATTTAGAACAACAATATTTAAAAGATAAATTATATTTTAACTTAGATGTTAGTTAAATTAGAAAATCCAGCTTTGTTGTCAAAGGCAATTGATATTATTTCAGAACTTGTTACTGATGCAAGAATTAAGGTGAATGAATTTGGGTTGAGTATTACTGCAATTGACCCTGCAAATGTTGCAATGGTTAGGTTCAAATTACCTAAGAGTACTTTTTCCCAGTTTGAAACAGGCAATGAAATTTTAGGAGTTAACTTGGATAATCTGAAAAAAATTTTGAAAAGATGTGGGATTGGAAGTTCTTTGGTTTTAGAAAAAAAAGAAAACCAATTAGAAATTAAAATTTATGATAAAATAAGAAGAAATTTTAGTTTAAATTTAATTGAAGTTGAAAGCGAAGATAAGGAAATGCCAAGTTTGGATTTTAGTTCGCGGGTTGAAATGTTGTCAAATTATTTTGTTGAGGCTGTTGAAGATTGTGCTGTTGTTGATGATGCGTGTTCGTTCATTATTGAAGAAGGTAAATTCATAATAGAAGCAAAAAGTTTGAATTCTGCGCGTTCTGAGTTTTCAAGTGATGAAGTAAAAATTAAAGCTGAAAATTGCAAATCAAGGTATAGTTTAGAATATTTGCAAAAATTTGCCAAAGGGGCTAAACTTTGTGATAAAACAATTTTGAATTTTGCAGATGAGCACCCATTAAAAATAGAATTTAGTACTGAGCATTTTGAGTTAAGTTTTATTCTTGCTCCAAGAGTTGAGACTGAAGATTAGCTATTTAAGTATCTAAAAGTATTAATAAAAATCGCTTGTCCGAGTTGAAAACTAGCACGAGAAAGACATGTAATCCAGTGACAAGTGCTGGTTTGAGTAGAGAATTAGATTAATTCTGACAAAATTCATAAGAAACATTTATATATGCTAAGTATTACTTTATATGATAAAATATACTAAATAATACAAAGTAATACTATGAAAAAAAGGGTTTCTGCAACTATTGATGAAAAGACTTTGAAGATAATTAATTTGCTTATGGAAAAGGGTATATATAGAAATAAATCTCATATTATTGAAGAAGCAATTAAATTACTAAAAGAGGAAAATGCAAAATAAAAAAGCACAAGTAACTATTTTTATAATTGTGGGTGTATTATTAATCACAGCACTTATGCTTTTTTTTCTTCTTAAAAAAGATATTCTCCCAGGAGTAGGTATTAAACCAGAAGAGAATCCTATTGGTTTTTTAGAAATTTGCATAGAAAATAAATTAATAGAAGGAACTAAATTAATTTCTTCACAAGGAGGAAACATGAATCCAATACTTTATAAAAGATTTAAATTTGATGACGAAGATGATTTTGTAAATATTTCTTATTTATGTTATAATCAAAACCATATTTTTCCCTGCATAAATCAGGAACCTATGTTAATTCAACATTTAAAATCAGAGGTGAAAAAATATATTTTAGATAATGTTCAAGAATGTTTTGATAATTTAGTTTTAAGTTTAGATAAGAAAAAATATACTGTTGACGCGACATACAAGGGATTTGAAGTTAAGCTAATGCCTAAAAAAATCGTCATTGAAATAAATGCTGAGATGACCTTAACAAAAACAGAAGAGTCTTTGAGATATGAAAATTTTACAATAATTTTTGGAAGCAGGTTTTATGAGATGGCTATTGTTGCACAGGAAATTATAAATCAGGAAACAAGATTTTGTTATTTTGAACTTTTAGGATTTATGCTGTTTTATCCTGAGTTTCACATAGATGTACTTCCAATAAGTGACGCAACAAAAATATATACTATTAAACACCAAGACAGCGAAGATAAATTTAGATTTGCAATAAGAGGTTGTGAAACTCTTCCAGGATTTTAAAATGAAATCAAATAAAACAAAAAAAATAGAACTTATATTATTAATTGTTGCAATATTTCAGATTATTTTACTAATGAATATGACTACAGCACATAGTTATATTATTCATCAAACTAATCCTTTAATTGAAAACTCAAAAATAATTGAAAATAATAAAGAGAATAAAATTGAAAATTTGATTAATTCAGGAATAAACTTGTTGATAGGAGCTTTGTCAATAAAACAAATAAGAACTGTTTCTGCTGAAGAGATTGAGGATACAAGCTTTGAATGTTGTCCTGAAACAAATGAAGGAGGAATTTGCCAAAATGTTGCTTCTATTATTCCACATGATGACCCAATGAGTTGTGCTAATCCCTTGCCAACAAATTGTGACTATGTTCCTGATTGTGAAAAAGGATGCTGTTTTGATACAGAGCAAGGAACATGCACCCCAAAAGCAACAAAACAAAAATGTATAAATGATGGAGGAGAATGGCACGATGATGAAGATTGTAATATTGCAGAGTGCCAAAAAGGTTGCTGTGTTTTGGGAAGTAATCATGTTGAACCATTAATTACAAAAAGGAGATGTGATTATCTTTCTGGAGAAGAAAATACAGATAATTTTAGAGGAGATATAATTACAGAACCAGCGTGTTTAGCACTTAGTGCAACTCAGGTTGAAGGAGCGTGTGTTTTGTTAGAAGTCTGCAGTAGAAAAACAGAAGCAGAGTGTTTATCATATGATGGAGTGCCTTATCCAAATCGTTTATGCTCGAATCCTGATTTAGAAATGGGTTATGAAAAGCAATCCTACATAGGTTGTGCAGAAGACCAACTTAATAACCCTGGGATTTACTGGTTTGATGACCATAATAACAGAGAGAATATTTACAGTTCTGATAAAGATGCCTCTTGGAATAATGGCTGGATTTTAGGCAAGGAAAATAGTTGTAATCCAAATTTAGAAAATATTGATTCTACAACATGCGGGAATTGTGCTCCTTTTGTAAGTGTGTGCTCTGAAACAGAGGCTGGGGAGATACATGTTGAGGAAGGAGATTTTGTTTGTAAGAATTTAAATTGTCCAAATGCTATTGCAAATGGCCCTCCTGGAACAACACAGGACAGAAAAAATGGAGAAAGGTGGTGTCTTTATGATGGTTATATTGGTGATGGAAAAGATACAGTTGGAAGCGAGCACTGGATAGCATATTGCCATGATGGTAAAGTGGAAGTAGATAAATGTCCTGGAAATTATAGAGGATATATTTGCACACAATCAGTAATGGAAGAAGATGGAAAATCCTTTTCAACAGCAAGTTGTGTAGTAAATGAAGCAGTTATATGCAGAGGTTATAATTCAAAACCAGGCATGGCAGAAAATTGCAAAGAAAACAAGGACTGCATGATTAAAAATATTCATGTTGATCAATATTTCAAGTTTGATATGTGTGTTCCAAGATATCCCCAAGGATTTGATTTGTCAGAACCTTCTGTTTCCTGCTCATTAGCAACTCAAACATGCATTATTTCTTGTGAAAAGGGTTTTTTTAGTGGTTGGGATTGTGTGAATAGTAATTGTAGAACAAAAGCATTTGCAAATCAAATGAATGATTTATGTATTTCATTAGGTGATTGTGGAAGTTATGTTAATTATATTGGAGATGGAACAGATAATGGAGGAGTTAAAACTCCATGGTTAGAAGCTAAAATAAAAACATGTGAGGAACTTATGGAAAAGTGGGGAGGAGAACCAGGTAAGTTATGCTCTTGGGGTGGAGGCACGGGCGGTTCAGAAGGAGATCCAGGAAGTTGCAAATCTAATTGTGAAAGATTAAGAGAATCATCGTGTAAAAAAAATGAGTTATGTTCTTGGGAAGAACCTGAATTCCATGATTGGGGGAGTGTTGGACAGTGTCTACCTAAATCACAACGTTGTGAAATATTAAGCGAAGAGTTATGCGGGTGTAGTGAAACATATGTAGATGAAATTAAAGAACAAAAAAGAGCAAGACAAGTTTTATGGGAAGAGTATGTGAGTTATGCAGAGCCAGTAGAAGGACAATATGCAGAGCCAAAAGATTTGAGAGAAATTTTAGGCATAATATTAGGGGGTGGGGGTGATTATGACCCTGATAATGAAAATGATATGAATAAAGCACTGGAAAAAATAGGCACTATTTCTGGGGCATCAGGGACATTAATTCCTATGGCATCTTGGCTTACAGGACAAAGTTTGTTTTATGCAGGAGGGTATGGCTTCTGGACAGCAAGTAGTGAAATAAGTGCAGGCTCAGGTGTTACAAATGTTGGAGGAGCATTTACAGGAGCAGCAATAGGTGCAGTTATTGGTATGTATATAGGAAGCTGGTTTGCAGAGGCGCTAGGAATATCAGGAAATGCAGCAAATGCAATGGTTATAGCAGGAGGAACAGCAGGAGCATTAGGATTTGTTTACTTATTCACTCAAGGAGCTGCTTGGACAGGTTATGGTGCTCTTATGGCATTAGGTGCAATGTTTATTATTGCAATTAGTGGATGGGGGAAAACAAAAACAGAAACAGTTACATTTGAATGCTTGCCTTGGACAGCACCTTTAGGAGGAGAAAATTGTACGAAATGTAATGAAAACCCATTAAGACCCTGCACAGAATATAGATGCAGTTCTCTTGGGCAAATGTGCAAATTATTAAATGGCCATATAGAAACTGAAAATCCTGAATGCATAAGTATGCCATATGAAACAGAACCTCCTGTGATTTCTTTAGGAGAAGTGCTGACAGAAGGATATGAATTTCAGAATGAAGAAGAAAAAAGAGTTAAAATAAGAGAAGAAAATGGGGATTGTATCCAAGTAGCCACTCCTATTTTATTTACATTAGAAACAAATGAACATGCTCAGTGCAAATATAGTTTTGCAAGAACTGATCCGAATTACGAAGACATGGAAAAAAATTATCCTCTTGAACAAACCAGATTTACAACAACCCATACTTTTGGATTTGAGATGCCGCCCTTAGATAATCCAGAAGTTCATGATGTTATTGAAGATTTAATGGAGAGGTATGGAAACATGAATATGTATATAAGATGTCAAGATGGTCAAGACCCTCCAAACTCTAATATAGAAGAGTATGTAGTAAATTTCTGTATTGATTCAGGACCTGATATGATGGCTGTTAATCATGGACAAACGGTTACAGAGCCAGAAAATGGAGATTATTTAATTTATGGAACAACAGAACAAGTGTTAAACATGTGGATAAACAAACCAGCAGAGTGCAAGTACGATGTTGTTGAAGACAAGAGTTATGATGAAATGTTATATCCAATGATATGCAAAACTGGGTTATTAGAAAGAGAGTTGCATGGCTGGCCTTGTAATACTACTTTAATAGGATTAACAACAGAGAATAATTTTTATATTAAATGCAAAACCAAACCTTGGGTTGTAACAAATGAAGATATAGAAAATTATGGAGAGAGAATTGTCAATGCAGAGGATTTTGTTTATACTTTAGATGTATCAGAAAGTGAGTTGGAAATAGATTCAATTAAAATTAGTTGCGGAAGTCAATCAATTAGTTCAGGAGAAACAATTACAGGTGGTGGAAGTCAGTCAATTTCTGTGGAATTAGAAGTTGAAACTTCTGGAGGAATGAATAATGGAATATCTACATGCTATTGGGGGAGTAATTTCGCAACACCTCTTTGGGGAGATTATGGAGATTCAAGTTCTCACAACCAACCACTCATAGACCAAAACAAAGGAGATTATAATATATCTATAAAATGCGAGGATAAAGCTGGAAATTCTGTTGAAGGAAATATTACTTTTACAATAGAGATAGATTCTGAGCCACCAGTTATAACTGACCAAACTCCTGATGGAAATAATCTTATATTAACAACTGACGAAGATGCCATATGTGCTTATAATCTTACTGATTGTAATTTTGCTTTAGATGGTGAAGATGCAATATCAATTTCAATTATGTATTCAACAGAGCATACGATTTATAATTTAGATTCAAAATTAAATTATTATGTGAATTGTGCAGATATGTTTGATAATGCAAATTGTACAACTGTTGAGGCAACAGAAACAGATGACGGTGTTCCTCCTATTGTTGTCAGGGCATTTAAGGATTATGGGGATTTGAAAATAATAACAAATAAAGATGCCAAGTGTTATTATGACTTTGACGGTTGTAGTTTTGTTTTAGAAGATGGGAATTTAATGACAAATACATATGAGGATTATTCAACAGAACATACTGCAGATTGGACTACAGGACAAACTTATTATATAAAATGTATAGATGATTGGGGGAATGAAAATCCAACTTGTGCAATTAAGGCAAAACCAAGTGGTTAAAATAAATTTATAAATGACGTTATCATAAAAAGAATATGAGGTGTATAAAGAAGAAAGAAGGGCAAGTTACAATTTTTATTATAATTGGGATAATAATTATTGCATTAGGTGTCGTGATTTATTTGTTTTATCCTCAGATTAAAACAACATTTAGATTTGAGGCAGATAATCCTTATTCATTTATTCAAGAATGCTTAGAAGAGAAAATTATTAATGATTTAGATGAGTTATCTTTGCAAGGAGGAAGTTTAGAACCTGAACATTATATTTTATATGAAAATGAGAAAGTGGAATATTTATGTTATACAGGTGAATATTATAAAACTTGTGTTGTTCAACAGCCAATGTTAAAAAACCATATTGAAGAAGAGATTAAAAATAGCATTAAGGAAAGAACAACAGAATGTTTTGATAATTTAGAAAAGAATTATATTGGGGAACATTATGATTTTGAATTAAGAAAAGGCGAGGTGAATGTTGAGTTGCTTCCGAAAAGAATTATCACTACATTTAATTATTCTCTTGTTTTGACCAAAGATAAGACAGAAACATATGATTCATTTGATGTGATTGTTCACAATAATATTTATGAACTAGTTAGTGTAGCAAATAGTATAATAAAATGGGAAACAAGTCTTGGGGATTCAGAAACAACTACTTACATGAATTATTATCATGACTTGAAAGTCGAGAAAAAGAAACAGACAGATGGTTCAACTATTTATATCTTGACTGACAGAAATAATTTAAATAAATTCCAATTTGCGTCGAGAAGTATTGCTTGGCCTCCTGGATATGAAATAAAATAAAATGAACAACCCCGCCCTAAAGGGCGAGGTATCAATATATAAAAAATGTTAAAACTAACAAACCCAGGGTTGAGAAGAAGTAATGTAGTGCTGGACAGCTTCGGTAGTTGTGTTGCCGACGCTC
>Ga0208769_1000652_pt1 | contig 16234 bp, 16 predicted proteins | sample AntAceMetag02UKC_FD_184768 | JGI IMG/M metagenome (GOLD analysis project Ga0208769, IMG submission 184768) | Saline lake microbial communities from Ace Lake, Antarctica- Antarctic Ace Lake Metagenome 02UKC (SPAdes) (version 2) | ecosystem: Environmental > Aquatic > Non-marine Saline and Alkaline...
GAGCCATTAAGAAGATAAAGAAAATACCACTCAAGATGTCCATTATAATTTCCCTTCTTCTTTTCTTAATTGATTGTCTATGCTTGAAGGTATAGTATTTAATGTTTTTCATAATTATTTGTTAGTTAGTAATGCGACCTTTTTAATAAGCTGAATTGCTATCACAACATAATCGGGTATATTATGATAGCTATCAATTTGTTAAAGAATTATATTTTATCTTGTTTAATTAACATTTTATCTAATTCTTTTGAATGTTTTTCTGTATCAACATATTCTGTTAACCAGTCCCTGATAATCTTAAGTTCTCTAAATCCCAAGTCTGGTGAAGTCTCTTCGTAGCCTAACAACCAAATAAATGCATATCCAGCGTCAGACGGCAATACGGATTCGCTTTGTATCTCTTCAAAAAATTCTTTAGTTTCCATAATTTTAATGTACTGTTCCCGATAACAGCGGTTAATAAATAAACCCCTCAAAGGGTTAGCCCAATTACTACTAACAATAATTGAGCTAACCTTTCAAAGGGTTCATTTACACGGCTTATAATTTAATAATATATGCGTATAAATAGTTGAACCGCAACGAGTAGTTAATAGTTTGTTAGTATATCGTTGAGCTAACCTTTTAAATTGTCTATTTCAATGTGCTATGTTCACTTTAGCATACCAGTAGAGCTTGTCAACCCCTTGAGTTATCCCCTGTTTATAGTCGTGATTTCATTATCTTTATACTATCATATCTAAAGCAGGTTGTCCAGCATAGTTTATCCCCTGTTAGATAATATCGCCATAACTTGACACAATATAGCCACAAGGTATAATAATAGAATATAATCACAAGTTTATTGAATGATACCAATTTATAACGAACAAGGAGCAGTCATTGATGTATCTGATGAGGGTTTGTTTATAGCAAACCTTGAGAATAAAATTGATAATGATATAGCAATGAAAAGGCTAACAAATCGCCAACAAGCAATCGTTCGGTTAAAATCAGAAGGTTATTTTTACAATGAGATAGCAGAACAACTGGGAGTGAATAGGAAGACTATTAAAAGGGAAATGTCCCAAATTGCCAACAAAGTTAGTATAATATAGTAAGGAGAATGAAAAATCCTAAAAGAAACAACGCCAAATAATAAGTTTCTATCCTATAACATAGGCTTTTTGGTGTATTAAAGAGGTACAAACATACCAACTAAAGTATATAAACGGCTTAAAATAGCTTGTAGCAAGCCATTATTCCGCAAACAATAAATAATCGTAGGTAATAACAGGGACATACACTTATGCCGACAGCACAACAAGAACAAGTATTCAATAAGAAATTAGAAAAAATAAAAAACAATAAACCAGTAATAATGGGCCGTCTTATGCGTGATGCAGGTTATTCTAACAAAGCCAGCGGACATCCTAAACGATTGATAGAGAGCAAGGGTTGGAAGGAGCTTTTGGCAGATATACAAGACAGCCCGCTTATAGATAAACTTAAAGAAATCGCACTTGATGATAAAGATAAACGAGCCAGTATTTCCGCCATAACAGAGTTAATGAAGTTAAAAGATAGATATCCTGCTAACAAGATAAAGCAAGAAGTATATGAACAAAGAGATGCAATGTTTTTAGATTCCGATGACGCAAATTCCGCAACAAAAGAAACTAAAGAAGTAAAGAACATAGATGTATAAAGCGTAGCCTAAGCGTGTGAACAGATTAAACCGCCAAAAGAAAACTATATTAAAAGAAGAACAAGGAGCGTATGTGTCAATAACTATATAGATAACCATAAGTGCAACGCAAGTGCAACCTATATACCTATTACATAAAGTGCAACATAATACCTGAAGTGCAACATACCTAGTATCCTCCCACAAACAAACTAATCTATACAATCATATGGTTATCTTAGGACTAACTGACAGATTAACCTATACATAACCCATAGATAGATATAGAACATAATAGATTAAGGGGGGGAGGGGGAGCTAAAGTCCAAAGGGTTGGAATTATATATATAGTCATCAGACAGAAAATAGTAGAAATAGACAAGAACCCAAAAGAACTATGCCTAAAATATTAAATGATGAATTATTACAGAAGAAGATAGGTTGGGTTCCCCATAAGAACCAGCAAGTAATAATAGAAAATAAATCAAGGGAAAAGGTTATATGTGCTGGTAGGGGGTTTGGTAAGTCAGCGACTGCGGCATATATTGCCCTGAAGTACCTTTTAATACCGAATAAAGAAATAGCTATTATTTCGCCTACATACGACTTAACAGATAGGGTTTTTAAATATTTAGAAGAATGGATAGCAAAGGGTGTTCCTGCTTTAATGGGAGGGGTTACAAGTAGGGTTCCAGCCAGCATACATACTACTTGGAATACCAATTTACTTTGTAAGTCAGCGGAAAATCCAACAGGGATATTAGGTAAAAGATATGATTTAGTCATCGTTGATGAAGCTTCTATTATAAAAAGGGATGTATTCAATAGACATATTTATCCAACAACAAGTGCTGGGGGTAAAATAGTCTTCATATCAACGCCATTCGGGAAGAACTTCTTTTATGAGGAATGGTTATCAGCTAAACGAACAGGAGGGGCTTTTCACTTCACAAGTAAGGATAATCCCTATGTTAAGCCAGAAGAATGGGAAAGGGCTAAAAATAAGTTACCTGAACAGGTTTTTAAGCAGGAATATGAAGCTTTGTTCCTTGATGACGCTGCAGCTGTGTTTAGGGGAGTAAATAGGATTGTTAATGAGGATTGCCTAACAGATAGCATCCAAGGTCATTTCTATATTATGGGGGTGGATTTGGCTAAATTTAATGACTTTAGTGTAATAACCGTTATAGATACAGCCACAAAGGCAGTTGTATTCATAGATAGATTTAAAGATATTGATTATCCTTTTCAAAAGAAGAGGATTATCGCAACAGCAATGAGATATAACAATGCGAGGATTGTTGTTGATAGCACAGGGGTTGGGCAACCGATTAAAGATGATTTAGAAAGAGAAGGGCTTTTTATAGAGGATTTCCACTTTACAGGAAAATCTAAAAAAGAACTTGTTGAAAAGTTAAGTATATTCATAGAGCAAGGAATTATCACAATACCAAACGACCTTACGCTATTAGATGAATTAACCAGTTTTGGATACCAGCTAACCGATGCTGGGAATATCAAGTATTCGGCTCCACAGGGGCTACACGATGACTGCGTTATGTCTTTAGCACTGGCTACTTGGCAACTAACAACAGAGAAACCATCAGAACACAACGCTTTAAAGGAGAAATTAAAAACAAAAGTTAAAAAGAAACAAATTAAATCATACATCTAAACAAGAAAAAATAAATGGAACTATTTGATATAATCGAAGACGAGGTTAAGAATTACGAGAATACACCTATAAATGTAAATCCTGCTTTTGCTTTAAGGCAAGGCGAAATTTACAGCTTAATAGATAATTATTGGTCATCAAAATTTAGAGATGGCGATAAAGATAGCTTGGGGTATAAAAAGGTGTTCTATAACATAGTTAATTTTCCAACAGAGGTGGCTGCGAAGATGTTGGATATAGATACAAAGAATATCTTTTTAATAGCAGAAGAAAATCAATCCTATTGGGCTTCGTGGCTTATGGGAATGGAATTAAAGCATTGGATGAAAGATAAGTACTTTGGTAGGCAACTGAACGAATATGCCCTCCTATGGGCAAAATACGGCGATTTATGGGTTAAAAAGGTAGGAGATGATATAAAGTGGGTTCCGCCACAGAATATGATTTATAGGGTAACGGCTACCGATTACAAGAATATTCCTTTAATAGAAAAACACGAATACGGATTAGACGAATTAAGGGTTGTAGGAAAACAAAATGGTTGGAATAACGTAGAAGAAGCTATAAAAAAAGCTGATAGCGGACCTAACGGGGAACGGGACGTTAAAATGACGATTTATGAAGTATATTTTCCAAAAGATTACCTTAATGGGGATATTAAACGGGCAATTAACACCAAAGTCAACCCAAAAAGCAATTACTTTATTATTCCAAAGGACCAAACTACTATTTTGGCAGACGCTACGATGGATTGTCCTTATAAGAAGCTGGCTTGGGAAAAACTAAACGGCAGACTGGCTGGCAGAGGCAGAGTTGAACAATTATTTGAAGACCAGATATATTTAAATAGATTAGCGAATTATAAGTCAGAAGGATATCACTGGACTTCTAAACATAATTATCAAACAAAAGACACAACTATCGGTAAAAACCTGATGACAGAGGTTGATAATGGGGAAATCCTGATAGCTCACTCCCCGATAGAACCAATAGTCAACGAAGAAAGGAATTTAGCCGCATATAACTCAGACGAACAAAGGTGGGAAGATAGTGCCTTAAGAAAGACATTTGCCAGAGAACCTATTACTGGAGGTAGAGCCCCAGCAGGAACGCCACTGGGTTCAACTATTCTACAAACACAAATGGCAACTGGGTTCTATAAGCAGAAGAAAGAGGATTTAGCAGACTTTTTAAAGGAAATTATGTGGGATTGGTTAATTCCTACCTTTAAGAACCAAAACCGCAAAGAACATAAGTTGTTATTTAAAAATCTGTTAGACGGAGATGAAATGAACGCTACACACTTCTTTAACATAAAGTTGAACCAAAAGATGAACACGCTCCGAATGAAGTCTAAATACCTATCCCCAGACCAATGGCAGGTAAGAAAGGCTAATATTGCTGGAATGCTAAAGAATGAAGATATTGAGATACCAAGAAGTCTATACGATAACTTAAAGTATAAGATAAACATAATAATTACTGGAGAACAGCTTGATACTGCTTCAAAGCAATCAACACTGAATGTAATTACACAAATACTTGGTTCAAATCCAACAATACTTGACGATAAAAGAATAGAAAGAATAATATACAAGTCGCTTGACTACGCTGGTATAAACCCAAAGGAAATCTTTGACGACCCATTGCCAGACCTTCAATCAACGTTGGGGGGTATGAGGCAAACACAGGTTGGCGGAAGCGTGGCTTCACAACAAGCACCAACAATGCCTTCAATGGGACAATCTGAAATAAAAGTTTAAATATGAAACTATCAAAAAACGAACTATACTTTATACGGAAACACCGACAGACACTAAATACTATCCTAAACAAAAGGATAGAGGATTTGAAAGATGAGATTTTAGATGTATTGCCAGAAAGAAGAGAAATACTTATTGCCTTTATAAAGGAATACAGAACAGGAATTGGACTATTAAAAGAAATTGACCACGATAAACAAGAAGAAGATGTAACTGGGATATAAACGAGATAGTAAGGTCGTTAGTGGGACTAAACCCGCCATAAAAAAGAATTAAGGACAAAACCTTTTAAAAATGAATTATTCACTAAAGAATTAAAAAAGAAACATGCAAGATGCTGAAATAACCGAAACTGAAGTTGAAGACCTGAAAGGGTCAAAAGATACTTCAGATGAGGTATCAAGAGAGTCAGAAGAAGAAGTGGAACCAGAGGGAACCTCTGGGGAAGCTGAGCCAGAAAAGGCTATAAAACAAAAAGATTTAGAATCTACCTTAGCTCAAACAACAGCCCAAAAAGACCGCTATAGGAAAAAGTATTCCGAATCCCTTAAGAAGATAGAAGGTCTGGAGAAATCAACTAAAGTATCTCCAGATATGCCATCACCTACCAGTCCAATGGAGGTGGTTAAATTGGCAAAGGCTTTAGAGGGTTACAATGAAGACGAAGTTGATTTCATTGTTAGAAATGCGTCTGACAAATCCGTTAGTGGCATCATAGATGCTACGAAAGATGAGTGGGTTGAAACAGCCATAGGTGCAAAAAGGTTAAAGGTCGAAGGAGAAAAAAAAGCTCCCTCACCTTCCTCACCTTCGCAATCGTTAGGTGGAAAGACTGGCGATGACGTTGAGAGTATGAGTGATACTCAATACTCAAAATGGCTTCGTGAAAATATGTCTGTTCCGAAGGGGAGAATGGGAGTATAACACGAGGAAACAATTAAATGGCAGTAGGACCAGGTTACGACGCTGATAAGTATGATGTGTATCGACCCGAACTCTGGACGCCAAGAATAACCCGTTTTATGAAGGAAAAGCTGTACGCAGCTAAATTCTTCAAGGATTATTCGGCAGACATAGTTGGGGCAGATACGTTACACGTTCCACATATCAGTGATACTTTCACAGCAACAGCTATCCCGACAACAAGTGGTAGCGTAACTGCGGAAGCAATTTCTGAAACGAAGACAGATTTGACAGTTGATAACTGGTACGGAAAAGGTTACTACATAACCAAGTTTGAAGAAAGGGAAATAATGAAACGCCCGAATATTATTAACGAATATTCGCAAGCGATTGGTTATAGGTTAGGTAGATATGCCGAAAGAGCTATACTTGATAATATAACAAGTATTACTCCAACAGCAGGAACCACCACAACCAGTTTAGTTGCCACCAATCTTGAAGCGGCACTTGGTATTCTTGAATCTAATAGTGTTCCAAAGGAAAATTGCAGGTTCTTTTTTGAGCCTAAAGTTTACTGGAGCGACATTATGAGCATTCAAAAATATTACGATGCAAGCCAGTTTGGTAAAGCTACACTTCCACACGGCATACACGATTACCTTTATGGTGTTCCAGTAACACTAACTCCTAATGTTCCACATAGCTTAGGTGTAAAGAATGCAGTCGTTCATCCAGATTCAATTATATTTGCGATGTACGGACCAGACTTTACTACCAAAGGTAGTGAGCATTTGAGAAAGAAGATTATTGGAGACATTATGTATGGTGATGCGATTATGCAACCAACTTGGGGTGTACAACTATTAGCAACATCGTAGAGTAAGATTGAATAACTGAAGGATTAAAAAGATAGAGACTTTTTTTAACCATATCCTTGTAATGGTCTGCGTGTTTAGCTCGGTGGACATTCTGCTACAGCTAAACACCAGAATGTCGCAAGACCATTAAGATTTATGAAGACTTATGAATGCTTATGAAAATAATATATTTTGCTAATTTCAAAGAAAAACAATCAGATAGAACAGAACAGCACATTAAAAAAGCATTAGAAGAATTGGGACACGAAGTTATTCCTATTCAAGAAGAAGAATACGAAAAAATATCACAAGTAAAGAATGCAGACCTATTCCTATTTCACAAGGCTGGAGTTGGCAGGATTTTAACAGAACAACAATTCGTCAAATTATTGTGTTATATCTCTTGTCCAAAGGTTTGCTGGTATTTTGATAAGATTTTACCAGAAAGGGAGGAATTTATCGCAGTAACCGTAAACTATGCTGATTATGTTTTTGTAACCGATGATACTTATAGAAGAAGGCACAGGTTTAAGAATATGTTTTGTTTAAGGCAGGGGATAGGAGAGAAACACAGCACGGTACAACTAATGGACTATGAGTGTGATGTTGCCTTTGTTGGTGGTGTGTATAGTCAAGAAAGAATGGATTTCGTTACAGAATTGGCAAAATACTATGGAGATAAATTCAAGGTATTCAATAATGACTTTAATCAAGATTTAGCAAGTTTGTGTTCAACAGCTAAAGTAATCGTAGCCCCACCATTTTTAGCTAACGACTTTTACTGGTCATCAAGGATTTATATGATATTGGGGTCAGGTGGTTTCCTTATCCACCCAGAACTATACGGGTTAAAGGAGGAATTTGAAGAAGGCAAACACTATGTTGGGTATAAACGCTTGGAAGAGCTTATACCAACAATAGATTACTTTTTAAGAAGACCAGAAGCAAGAGAAGCAATTAAAAAACAAGGCTTTAGACAATGCTGGTCAGTTGCCACATACAAACATAGAGTTAAATCAATGTTAAAAACTATCAATGGAAACAAAACATCTACGGGGGCTATCAAGCACCCTAAACAAACAAATAAAACAAAGAAAAAGGGAAGGGGGACCAACGAAAGCATTACGAATGGCTAAAACAAGACCAGAAAGAAGACGAGATGGTATTTGCTTTATAGGAGAAGGAGCCCCAGAGTTTCAACCAACAGAAAAATGGAATTGGAAACCAAAAAAGACATCGTAATACTTAATTATCATCGTTTCGGAGATTCATATGTTTAAGCTTCAAAGAGTTCCAATTGGGAATAAAAAATATGCGAATATCACTAATAATACCACCAAATAACTGGCTATCACATCTTGTTCCAGAGTTAATGGAACTTCGGCACGATGTTGTTGTGAATAATTGCGATGACAAGTGTGATGTAATTATCAGTATGAGCCATTCACAATGGCAAGCCACAGAAATTGTCCATAAAACATACCCAGAAATTCCGCTAATAACATATAACTGGGATTGGTATGATTATGTTAATAAAAGTTCTATTGAATGGCGAATATACATAGAATTGATGAAAGCGTCAAAGGTTGTATTTTCTGCTTCAAAGATAACCGCCGATAAATGTGAAAATGATTTAGGTATTAAGAGTAAAGATTATTTATATGCTTTTATTTTACCGTGGGAATGGGAAGGCGAAAACAGGGACTGGGGATATACTATGATGGCTTCACGACCAAACCCAAACAAAAGATTTGACTGGTATGAAAAGGCAACGATAGAAAATGATATTTACTTTAAGTCATATAGTCCACAAGAGAATTCAAGACCAGATTATATTAGAACCCTTAAGAATTGTTCAATAATGGTGTCTGCCAGTAAAGAAGAGTCGCTGGGAGGATTAACGATACTTGAAGCCGCCTATAACAAGAAACCAATATTAGTTGGTGACCACGAAGGAGCGATAGAAGTATGGGGAAATGACGCAACCTATTTCAAGGTAGATGATTACGAAGACTTTAAAAAGCAATTAAAATGGCTATTTGATAGCAGGAATTCAAAAGAAGTTCAACAAAAAGTCATTAGGGCATATAACAAAGTGAAAAATAACTTCTTGCCAGAGCATATGGCAATAAAAATAAATGAAAGTTTGCATCGCAACATCAAGACCAATAGGTGAAAGATGTCAAGAATGGGCAAAAGAACACTTACCACACGAATTTGAGCTTACCGATAACTACGACGAAGCCGAAATCTTTATTTCTGTTTTATATGACAAGATTATATCTAAAGAATTTATTGATAGTAAGCAAGATTGCCTAAACTTCCACCCTGGCATACTTCCTGGATTTAGAGGGGCTGGAGCATTTAGCTGGGCAATCATAAATGAGGAAGAGAAGACAGGAATTACGCTACACAAAATAGATGTTTCAATAGACCACGGGGACATAATAGATATTAGGAAGTTTTCAATAACAAATAGCGATACTGCTTACAGCTTATTTACCAAAGCAGAAGAAGTCTTATTCCAAATGTTTAAAGACTGGTTTATTCGGCTAATAAATAGACAATACAAAATATACAAACAAGATAAAGGAGAGGCTGGAATTTATTACAGAAAAGACCTTGAGAAAATAAAAGACCTTACAAGATATGTTAGAGCTTTACATTTTCCAGACAAAGAGTCGGCTTATTACTATAATCGCAAAGGTAAAAAAACATACATAAACTATGAAAAGATTAAACAAAGAAAATATAAATTGCCCAAAACTATCTAACGACATATTTAATGATAGGTGGGGCAAAGAATTACAATATATCGATTGGAATAGGTTTGAATTATTAGCCAAGAAATACAATGGTGGAAAACTTATTGATATAGGGGTATTTAATTCGCCATTGATTATAGAACTTAAAAAGGCGTTTAATGGTTCAGAATTTGTTGGATTAGACTATTCAGAACCGATTGTTGTTGAACTACAAAGACGACACCCAGAAGTTAGATATATTACAGGGGACGCAAGAGGAATACCATTTGAGGACGGACATTTTGATTATGTTGTAATGGGGGAATTGATAGAACACTTGGAAGACCCAGCCAAAGCGATAAAGGAAGCAATGAGGGTTTTACGAGAAGGCGGGACATTAGCACTATCAACACCAAAAGACGAGGAAACACAGGGGTTAATTTCAAAAGAACACTTGTGGTCATTTAAAGAAGAAGATATTAAAGATTTATTAAAGCCATACGGCGAACCAGAGATTTCTACCTATAAAGACACGGTAGAATATTTTGTCGCCTATTGCCAAAAAAGATGCGAATAGGAGCAATTTGCAGAGTCGATAATGGAGGATTGGGAAGTCTTACTTACGATTTCTGGAAACACATATTAGAAATTAAAAAGGAATTAGTTATTACTATCACCGATAGGGAACACGAGGAAGATTTAACAAGATATCCAAAAGCAATCTTTTGTAATGGATATCCTACGCTTGAGCAGATAGATTTTTTCCTTGAAGATATAGATATAGTTCTGATATTTGAAACCGCATATAACTGGAATATTATTTCAAAAGCCAGAGAAAAGGGAATTAAGTCTGTATTAATGCCGATGTATGAGTGGTCGCCATATAAACTACCGACAGAGCCAGACCTATATTTATGTCCCAGTAAACTTGATTATGATATATTCCCAGAACCAAAGAAGTATTTACCAGTTCCAATCGATAGAAAGTTATTCAAATTCAAACAAAGAACTAAAGCACAAACATTTGTGTTCAATAATGGACACGGAGGGTCTAACGGTAGAAATGGATTAGAGGAGTTGTTAGAAGCAATTCCACTTATTAAATCAGACATAAAGATTTTAATCCGTTCACAATTACCAATTTTAGAGATAAATGACCCAAGAGTTGAAACCAGAGTTGCTAACCTAAAGAATAGGGCTGATTTATACCAAGAGGGCGATGTATTCTTGTTTCCACACAAGTTTAACGGATTATCTTTACCAATTCAGGAAGCACTATCTTGTGGTATGCCGATACTATCAACAGATTTTTATCCACACAATACATATTTACCAAAGAAATGGCTATTTAAAGCAAAAGGATTTGAGAAAGGACAAGTTAATCCAGCGTCAAGGATAATAGATGTAGCCCAATTAAGCCCAGAAAATATCGCCTTAAAGATAGACGAATTCGCCAACAAAGATATAACAGAGGATAGTCAAAAGGCGAACGAAATAGCAGAAGCAATGAGTTGGGATAAATTACACAAAGATTATATTAAATTATTTAAAGAATTACTTAAAGAATTACCTAAAAAATGAAAGCTTTAATTCTTGGAATTACTGGAATGGACGGAAGTTATTTAGCAGAACAACTTCTAAAGAAAGGATATGAAGTTCACGGACTTGTAAGAAGGTCTGCTACTTGGAATAGAAGTAATATAGACCATATATCAGAGATATACAACAATCTACACTACGGAGATATGACAGATTTTGTAAGCATTGTTTCCGTGTTAAAGAAAGTTCAACCAGACGAGATATACAATTTAGCCGCACAATCACACGTTCAAGTATCGTGGGAAATTCCAGCCTATACGGCACAGACAACAGGGTTCGGAGTATTGAACCTTTTAGAAGCAGTCAGGATACTGGGATTAAAGACAAAGATATATCAGGCTTCCACTTCAGAGATGTTTTCAGGCGACCCAAAAGAAGCACCACAGAATGAACTAACACCATTTAACCCACAAAGTCCTTATGGATTAGCCAAGCTATACGCACACGAGATATGTGGGATTTACAGAAAAGCGTTTGGAATGTTTATCTGTTGCGGGATATTGTTTAATCACGAGGGTGAACGAAGAGGCGAGAACTTCATAACAAGAAAAATAACAAAAGGAGTTGCTAACATAGTTAAGGGAAAACAAGACAAGATTGAATTGGGTAATTTGGCAGCGAAAAGAGATTGGGGATACGCACCTGAATTTACAGAAGCAATGTGGCTAATGCTTCAACAAGACAAACCAGACGATTATGTAATAGCCACAGGAGAAACCCATAGCGTTAAAGAATTTGCCGAACAAGCCTTTAAAGAAGTAAACCTTGACTGGAAGAAGTATGTCAGGGTTAAAGAAAAGTATATTAGACCGCTTGAAGTTAATCTACTTCAAGGAGATGCCACAAAAGCCAAAAAGATAGGCTGGGAACCAAAAACAAAGTTTAAAGAATTAGTTAAATTAATGGTCAAGCACGACTTAAAATAAAATGATACACGTTTGCGAACCATCAACAACTAAAGCAGAAATTAAGTGGGTTAATAAAGCACTTAAAGAGAATAAAATATCTTCGGCGAGTGGGCTTGTTGAGAAGTTTGAACAAGCATTTGCCAAGAGAATAGGCACAAAATACGCAGTTGCTGTTAATTCTGGAACTTCTGCCATATTTATAGCCTTAAAAGCACTTGGAATTAAGGAGGGAGATGAAGTCATAGTTCCAGACTTTACAATGATAGCTACCGCAACAGCAGTAAGCCATTGTGGTGCAACGCCAGTATTCGTTGATGTAGAGGACGATACATTTAATATAGACCCAGATTTGATAGAGGAAAAGATAACCACAAAGACAAAAGCAATCATACCAGTTCATTTATACGGACAACCTTGTAAAATGGACGAAATAAGGGCTTTAGCGGACAGATATGGACTATTTGTCGTAGAAGACGCTGCGGAGGCACACGGAGCCGAATACAGGGGAATTAGGGCAGGTTCTATTGGGGACGTCGGGTGCTTTAGCTTCTATGCCAATAAAATCATAACAACTGGAGAGGGAGGAGCTATCACAACCAATAATAAAGAGTTGGCAGATGAGATGCGTATGATACGAGCTTTTTACTTTCCAAAGGCAGGACATTTCTGGCACAAAAAGATTGGATATAATATGCGTATGAGTTCCCTTGAAGCCGCTTATGGATTGGGACAATTAGAAAGGTGGAACGAACTTATAAATAATAGAATAAAAAACGCCCAAAGATACATTAAACATTTAAAGAAGTATGTAGATATTCCAATAAGTGTACCTAATAATAAAAATGTATTTTGGATGTTCATAATACACACAAAGTATAGGGACGAGTTAATGGAATTTCTTGAGAAGAAAGGAATTGAAACCAGAACTGGTTTTACTCCTTGTCATCTACAACCGCCATACAAAGAAAACAAAGAATACCCAGTTTCAGAAGATTTAGCCAAGAAAACAATGTATTTACCTTCAGCTTCCAGTTTAACAAAGAAAGACCAGAACAAGGTTATTGATGCTGTTAAGGAGTATTTTGAAAAGAATAAGATAGATGATTACAATTTACACGGGGAAATAAGGCTTCCTGCTGGCATAACATATACCCTTAATCCACCACAAGACTTACAAACAGATTATTACAATATATGAGAAAGAAAATATACATAGCGATACTTAATCAAGGGTCTGTTAGAACAGAAATGGCACAACTGATATTGGATTTAGCTAAACAGGATAAGTATGAAACTTTGGTAAGTTATCCAGCCGATAAACCAATCACACAAAATAGGAACAAAATAGTTAAAAAGTTCCTTGAAACTGATTATGATTTTTTGCTAATGTTGGACGGGGATTGTATTCCGCCACAGAATATATTGGAATTAGCAGATTATAATAAAGATATAGCGGGTGGATTATGTTTTGGCTTTTTAAAGAAAATGATAATCCCTTTTTGTATGAAAGATAGGGGTGATGGAAAATATGATATGGCTGATGTATATGAAGACGGAGGAATGGTTGAATGCGATGCTATTGGCACTGGCTGTATAATGATAGCCCGTAAAGTATTAGAAGATATGCCTTTTCCGTTTAGAAATGAATACGACCCAGAGGGAATAAAGATACAGGGATTAGACTTTAACTTTTGCCGCAGAGCCAAGAAAAAAGGACACAATGTATTTTGTAATACCAGTATGCCAGTATCGCACTGGACAATTATTGATTTAAAAACGATGTGGGCAAACTTTAATCAATTAAAGCAAGTCGCAACAAACACCCTAAACAAGGAAAACAAATGACCAAGAATGATTTTTTAAACTTCAAAAAACAACTTAAAAAGTTGATAGACAAAGCGGAAGACGAAGCACTTGAAGAAGGAGTTAATATAACTTCAGTAGAATTTCAAGAGGTTTTAGCAATGATAGAAAACAAACTATTGAAGAAATATAATATGACAAAGGCGGAATTTAACGAATTGTCGCAAGAGATAGAAAATACCGAGAACGAAGTTGGGCAAGATATTGGAACACTTGCTTCAGCCCATACACTACTTTCAAAGACCAAAAAATCGCAAGATAAGATTTATCAAGATATTGAAAAGGTTAAGCAAGAAATAAACACCGTTAAGCAGAAACAACTGACAGAACAAGATGTATCTAAACTTATCCCAGAAGCCCCCAAGATAAAAGACTATACTAAAGATATAGATAGAATAGAAAAAACGATAACTGGAATTGATGAGCGGATTGACACCATTGAAATTCCAGAACAGATAGATAATGCTAAAGATATAGAAAACCTTAAGTGGCAAATGAAAGAAGATGTTGATGATTTGCGAAAAGAAATACCAGATACAAATAAATTTACCAAAGAACAAGAAAAATCGCTAAAATCGCTACGAAAAGAATTAAAAGATTATGTGAATAAAATCGCAACAAGTAATACCCCAAGCAGGGTATCAGATAAAGGTGGCAGATTTTTTAACTGGGGTATGCCAGATAAGGGAAGTTATGATAAGGCGATAGCAGATAGTAGATATTATAAAAAAGCAGAAATTGACGCTTTGATAGAAACAGAACAGTCTGCACTAAACATCTGGGATAGAACTGGAACAACAATAACACAACATACAGCAGGTGATACTTTGAGTTTAGGAGATGCCAACATAACCAATGTAGGAGATATATCTTTAGACTCTATATCCTCTGACGCAGGAACTTCAATCAATGTAGTTCTTGGCTCTGACGCTGGTGATGACTTTACAGTTGATACAGATAAACTGGTTGTTGAAGGGGACACTGGCAACGTCGGCATAGGGACGACGACTCCTTTATCTAAACTTTCTATCAATGGTGGATTGCATGTTGGAGGCGATAGTGATGCTGGAGATAATAATATTTTAGCGGACGGAACAATTACAGGTTCAAATCTTTCTGGCACGAATACAGGCGACAATACAGTCTGCACTTCGGGAGATGCTACAACAGCAGTAACAGCAACTCATTTAGCAGGTGGTTCTGGTGGACAAATACCTTATCAGTCAGCAGCAGGAACTACAGTACTATTGGCAAACGGTTCAGCGGGACAATTTCTTCAAAGTAACGGCACAACGGTCGCTCCCTCGTGGGCGGATGCCGCAGGTGGTGGCGATATGCTTATTGCGACTTATGACGCAGCAGGTGTTACAGAACAATTAGTCGGCTTAACTGCTATCCAAACTTTAACAAACAAAACTTTAACCGCTCCGACTTTAACAACCCCAGCTTTGGGAACTCCAGCAACTGGAAACCTTGCTAATTGCACCTTTCCAACTCTTAACCAAAATACAACAGGTTCGTCAGGAAGTTGCACAGGAAATTCAGCCACTGTAACTAACGCCACTTTAACTACTGCTTTAACAGTAAATACAGGAACATTAACATTAACAGCAAATGCTGGTAATACTTCTGTTCTTACTGTCGGAGGTGGAGCAGTAAGTGTTTCTGGAAGTAATACAGGAGACAACACAGTATGTACTTCAGGAACAGCGACAACAGCAGTTACACTTGCCACTGCAAGGGCAATAAATGGTGTAGACTTTGATGGTAGTGCACCTATCACTGTCACAGCAGCAGCAGCTACACTTACTGGTGATACTCTTAAATCAACTGTAACTGCCTCGTCATTAACTTCCCTCGGGACAATCGCTTCCTTAGTAGCAACTACAGCAGACATCAACGCAGGAACAGTAGATGCTATCACTTCTCTTACGGTAGCAAATAGCGTAGACATAGGAAATTATACTCTAACTGCTAATGGTTTAACTATAGATGGAACTTTCACAGACGGCACAGCTTCTCTTGTGGGTGGTTCTCTGACTTCAGTTAAACTTGGAACACTTACCGATAATGGATTTATTAAAACCTCTGGTGGAGATGGAACTTTATCAGTAGACACAGAAGTATACGCACCAGATGACCAAACAATGTATATTGGAACTACTGGAGTAGCCATTAACAGAACAACCGCAGCCTTGACTTTAGCAGGGATAACCCTTACGACTCCTGAAATTGGAGCAGCCACAGGAACGT
>Ga0208769_1000655_pt1 | contig 16226 bp, 18 predicted proteins | sample AntAceMetag02UKC_FD_184768 | JGI IMG/M metagenome (GOLD analysis project Ga0208769, IMG submission 184768) | Saline lake microbial communities from Ace Lake, Antarctica- Antarctic Ace Lake Metagenome 02UKC (SPAdes) (version 2) | ecosystem: Environmental > Aquatic > Non-marine Saline and Alkaline...
AAATCCTAATATTCCTTCATCTTTCGCGGCAACACCTTTTAATTTTAGGACAGTCCCTAAAATAACAAAACTTTTTGTGAGTGCTTTCAGGGCTCCGTTTAACAATTTAAGGGCACTCGTTAAAAGGTCAGGTGCAGAAAAAGCAGCGGCTATTTCAGTTGAAAGGACTTTAAAAATTCCAGTTGTAAGAATTGCTTGTGCCCGTACTCCTTCCATCCTATCTTCTAATCTTTTCCCGAATCGCTCAATAGATGTACCACTTTTCTCTACCTGTTCTATTATTTGATCAATGCCACGAATAGCAGCTATTGCGGCTTTTCCTGCTCTCTTGCCAAATATTTCATATTCTGCACCAAGTTCTCCGGCTGTTAATGCTCCTGACCCTAACGCTTCATTCATTGCCTTTAAAACTTGAATAAACTGTACTGTTTTATCTGGATTGATTACAAGACCAAATCGTTCAGCAAGTTTATCTGAATTTTTTATCATGTTTACAAGTGCAGTCTGTAATCCTGTTCCTGCTTTAGATGCTTTTACAAAACCTGTATTTAAAACACCTAATGTAGCAACTAGAACTTCTAGGCTTATCCCTGCCTGAGAAAAAACACCAACTGTAAATTTTAATCCAGACGCTAATTCTGATAGTTCAACTTGTTGATCAGCAAACGTATCTGCTAACAACGCAGTTATCTTTTCAAATTTTTCGCTAACTGATAAACTGTCACCTAACTGTTCTTTGTAATTATTGTAAATACCAGCAACAACTTCTGCTGTTTCTCCTGCAAGAGCTGTTTGGTTGCGTAAGTCTTTTGATGTAATAACAACAAGCTTCATTACTGATTGCAACGCAGCAGCCGCTTCTGCTGAATCCAAACTTGCAGTTGATAGTTTAAATAACGCCTCTGTCGTTGCTTCTAATTGTGTTGGAATATTTACAAGAATTGATTTAACTGATTGTTCAAGACTTCGCATTGACCGTTCAATATCGCCACTAGCAGATGTTGTTACAACTCTTATCCTATTCATAGCAGCTTCCATCTCTACCATTGCATCTACTCCACTACCAATAGCTTGTGTGACTCTACGGATTACAGCATATAACGCAGTCCATAAAACAGCCCATATTGCTACTTTAGCCATTGTTTTTCCAAGATTATCAAACATAGACGCTTGCGCTTTCCCCATTTTATTGAGAGATGACGTAGCCTTATTTACGTTTTTATCTACTTTAGATAATCCAAGATTAACATTTTTAGAGCTTTTAAGGGCTTCTTGTCCAACCTTTTTTGATTGAGCAGATAATTTGCTTAAGTCGAGTCCGACTGACAATAATAAATCTTCTTGTCCTGGCATAATTATATTTCCTTTGTAATATAATTAAAATATTGATAAAAATCTTCTAATCCTTGAAACTCGTATTTAACCCAATCGGGATGATTCCCCAACTCACCTAATCTTTTTATTAATGGACGACCTTGTCCGTCTTTATCCGATCCTAAAGATTCTTTATCGGCCCATTCTACCCATGCTTCATATAAAGCAGGAGTATGTATTATATATCTCGGTGGTCTTTCTAAATTGTCATAACATGATATTGATTCATTAATAGATTCTAAATAAAATCTATACGAAATAACTTCAAAAAAATCATACGGTAAATCAACAATATCTAACTCATTAAATTTGGGAAGCCTCCCTACTTTTCTCGCGACTCCCCAACTCCCAAAAAAGAACTGCTCTCAACTAATGCGCGGACATCCTTTGACGTATTGACTTTTCTGAATTCATTTAATTCTTCAATTAATTTATCCACAATATCTTTTTCAGTTAGTTTTCCAACGTCTTCATGTTTATCAAAAACTTTTTTTCCGTTATCGTAAAAACAGCATATAGATAAATGCATAAAATCAAATATTTGAGCACATTCAAGAGTTGCAAGACCAGATATTACTTTTTCTCGCAGTTCTTCCCTGATAGCTTCAACATCTTTTTTGTTTAATTCTTTTTTTCTTTCTTTTTCCCATTTAATAAATAATTCTTCTTCTGCTTTTTTTCTATCTTCTTCTTTTATTTTTTCTTCATTTGCATTAGGATATAAATCGCTTAATTGTTTTCTTTCTCCTGTCTCATATTCAACAATACCTGAGATTAATTGTTCTTTTGAATAAACGTCAAGGGCTTTTGTATAATATTTAGTTTTTTTATCTTTATCCGCATATTCATCTTTTTTATCTGCAAGTATTCTCATGTATTCAGTTATCAACTCACGACGTTCATCCTGAGTTATTTTAACCATTATAATTATTACTTCATTTTTATCATCATCATTAAAAACAATTTTTTTTTCTTTTTTGTATAAATCAAATATGTTTATATCTTTTTTTTTATTTCTTGATGCCATTATCTTTCGTCCTTTTTTTTAAGTGGGGCAAGAGGGCATTGCCCCACTTTTTTCCGTTCGTTTATTAAATATTTTCAAACAATCCATTCGATTTAACGGTAGGATAAACTCCATTTCCTGCCGGATACAAAATGTTTACATAAACATGTGTAGCCCACGATAAAGAATTTAAATCTCCAGTTGGAGATGCCGCTCCATTAATAACTACTGCGCCACCTGATGTAACCATATCAGCAGTAATCGTTAAATCTTCAGCTTCGAAATGCGTCAGTTCATCTCCACTTCGTTGTTCGTTAACGGCCATAACACGAATTGCATATTTTGTCGTTGTTGTTGTTCCTGGTTCATCTGTTGGAGTCGGAACAGCTTCTGGTACCGCTTTTGTTAATGTTGCCGTCCATGATGTACCACTCGCGCCAGTAACTAATGCTAATTTTTCTCCTAAAATTGGAAGGTTATATTCCCGAGGCAAACCTGAATTTCCCGCAAAAGTTCTTGTCCCTTTCGCAGAAGCATCACCCGCCGTCACACCGGGAACAGGTAACCAGTTTTTGTACATAATTGAACGCGTATATTGAGAATTAGCGGTGTTGAATCTATTGGCCCAAATAGTCGTCTCGTATACATTACTCCAATCATATATCCAATTACTAGAATCATCAGGATCGATCCGCTGCAAAGCGTCAAGAAGTCTGTTGTTCTCTTTTTTGTCATATACACTAATTGTTAATGTCCCATTATCAACAGTAATGTCAGTAATAGGATCATCTTGACCGTATACATGAATAACTTCTTCAGAAGCAGCGGCGCCACCTGTAAGTTCTGTAGCTACATCAATGACGTATCCTTCGGCATAAACTTCTTCTTTTTTTCTTTTTACTAATTCAGAAGCAAGTACAGGCATTTACAATCACCTCCTTTATATTATTAATTATTAAAACTAAAAAAACACTCATTCATTCATTATATTTTTTTCATATACTCAACCTTAAAATCAATCACAAATTGATATCGAGCTTCTACTGCTTCATCCGAGGGAGGCAAAGGACTCGATACAACTTCCATAACAGCAATATCACCTGCCGTTGTAGAAAAGTCAGGCGCTTCGTACAAATTTATATAATCACTTCCTTCTATTAAAGACTCAGTATCTTGATTTAATTTATCTCTCAACTTTAAATTATCACCATGCGATTCTTGTCTTCCTACAAATCCAAATAAAGAATAATCAAGGACAGAAGAATCTAAATGGTTTCCATATCCTTCTTGAATATTATCTTTTGAATTATATACTAACGCTAATGTCGGTAAATCTAACGCATCTAAATTATCAGGCCATCCTAGTTGTATCTTTAATCCAGAAAAATTATTCAATAACGTATTAACAGAATAAGATGATGCTCCTGAGCGCGCATAAGTAGCAGTCTTTAAAAAATATGATAATGATTCAGTTGTTCTTTCAATAGCTTGCATACTTACAGGTGTGCTCATTTTACTCTCCTTGCAGCATTTTTAATTGACTTTATTACAAAAGCTTTCATATTATTACGCTTACTAAAATAACCTCTTTGAACCATTCTGAATGGAGGTATCCTTTTTGTCATGGTCCATTTAAATACAGAAGGAGCAGGATTAAGAGGATAACTATTACCTCCTCTACTTCTTACTGTATACATCGCTCCTTCTTCCCATTTATTGATTAAATTTGACCAAAATAAAGACGATACTGCATTTGTACTATTAGCAGTTGACCTTAACTGCTGATCAACGCGCCAAGAAAAACCTATAAGTCTACTTAACTTTTTTTGGTTTCCATATCGTGCCCATATTTGTTTAACTTTAACTCCGCCAAACTTTTTTATTCTCACTGGTTCTAAAGAAAGAGCTGTTCTAACATATCTTTGTCCACCCGTTTTTAAAAAACGACCATCACTTCCAACTCCAATACCATCAACATCACTTGAAAGGATAGCTCTCTCTTCACTCGCTGACGGTGCCTTCGATATGATAGACGGCTTTATCACTCTCTTCATATATGAAGATAAACTTTTTTCAGAAGAAAGAAGAACAGCTTGTTTAAATCTTTCTATTTTTGAAATTCCTGCCGTAGTTATTTTACCTTTAACTTTTATTCGTGACATCTTTTGGCCTTGAATCAAATTGTTTTTTGTAATGTTGGCGATCTTGGCCACGATCAAAACTATCTCCAAAGGGTTCTATTGTTCCCCCTGCTTGTAATGATGAAAACAAAATCCCAATACTTAATTGAACCTGGCTTAAATCATTATGTACTTTAGCCTTTACAAACCCCAAAGCTTCACCTATTTCATTATTGTCTTTATATTTACCTCTTAATGCATCAATGTAATCCAATAAAGCTTTTTTGTGGTGTCCGCATATAGTGTTTATCCCCTTTACCCAAATACAGTCATTAGAACGTTCGCTCGACATGTTAACTCCTCTCATTAAGTATTCATTTTTTCACAATAAATTACCATCTCTTCTGTTTCCTTTGTTTCTACAATTCGTACAATCTTTAAATTCACTCCTTCCGTTACTAAATATAAATTTTCATTCTCTAAATTTATACCATCTTTATCTTTTTCTGTTAATGATGCACCTATTCTTATTTCTCCTTTAGGATAATAACCCCCGGCAGTATTTTGTCTCTGGATTGTACTTTGCCATCCAATAGCACCAGAAAAACATCTACTGCCGCTCGTTATTGATAGGACAGAACCGTAATAATCATTTGGATCATCAACTAATGTTTTTTGCCATGCTTGTATAGTTGTATACCTATACTCTTTTCTTACGTTAGCAACCGCATTAGTTAAATATGTTTCTAAGCTCATAGTTTTACACCGTCTGTATTATTATTGTTTCTGGTAAACCTTCGACTCCAATTAACGAATCTTCAGAATCTTTATTTCTTAATTCCATAGAAGCATCGTCATCATACATCTCATCATTAACAAGTCTTTGGTCTCTCTGCCCTTTTATTTTTTCTATAAAATCATCATAATATTTTATAGTAGCACGCATCTCTTTTGCTCTCCCGCCTAAATTTGTTCTACCAGACGGATTCAAATGGTCAACAGCTTCCCTTGAAAACTTATTAAGATCACCGCGCGATTTTGCCCTAGCAGAACATAAAATCAACAATCTCTTGTCAACGTCAGGAGGTGTAGGACTATAATAAGCGCTTTCACCACTTCCAAGTATTGCGTATTCTTGCGCCATATCATCTTGATTATAATCTTCAAGTCCATCATAAAGAGCGTCAGCTATGTCATCATTATCATAATAATAATTGCTGCTATCAGTATCACCTAATTCTCTGCGTAATCGGGGAGAAAGGTCACTAACTAAAACAGTAGCCATTTTTTATGTCACCTCCTTATTGATGTTAATTTAATGGTGGTAAAAATCTATCTATTTTCCTATCTATAATATCTACTTTTTTGTCAATGCTTGCTGTTTTACTATCAATACGATCAAATCTTTTCAAATTATCATTGTGTCGTTCATGCCAATTTTTTTCTTTTTCGTCAAAGACATCTTTTTTCATGAATTTTCTTTCATTATGCATTCCGTATCCCCATAATCCTCCGAATACAGTAACGCACATTGCAAAAAAAGTTTTTAACTGTAACCAGTTAACTCCGCTTGTATCCATAGGCATAAAAACTCACCTCCCTCACTATTCAATTGAAACAACAATTTCGCCTTCGTTTAAATTCATTGTCTTAACTGTTATATTCTTCAACAAATCTTCTTTCTCAAAATATGAAGGTAATAATAAATTTTGTAAATCATGAAGCTGTTTTTGTGCTAATAAAAAATTAGCAGAAGCTTGACTTATTCTTTTTTCGTCACGGTCATCTAACTTTATCGTTCGTTCTTCACTTGGCATTTTTTTCTCTCCAGTAATTTAATAAATCCAATAGCATTTCATCTAATGAATATTTTGGTTGCCATTCTGTAGCAGTAATAAACTTTGTCGCATCTCCTTGTAATATATTTAAATCAGATGGACGCAACCTATCTTTGTCTTGTCTTATATCTACATTATCAAAAGAAGAAAAGCTTAATAATTTATCCAATATTTCTTTTATTGAAATTGTTTTATTACTTGCAATATTATACGGTTCGCCGTAATTACATTTTTCTATTGCTAATCTGTATGCTACAATTATATCTCTTACGTCAGTAAAATCTCTGAACGATTCTAAATTACCAACTTCAATAATTGGTTCTTTTAATCCTTTTTCTATGTCAGCAATTTGCTTTGCAAACGACGAGCATACAAATTCTTTACCACGACGAGGTCCACCGTGATTAAACGTTCTTGTGATAACGGTTTTTATTCCGTAGCTCCTATGGTATTGCATTGAAGCATGGTCCATAGCAAGCTTGCTTATAGCGTACGGTGATATCGGGCACGGTACCATTTTTTCTGTTATTGGAACTTCTTCTGGTATTCCGTATACTTCACTACTGCTCGCAACATGAACAATACAATCTTTCGCAAATTTTTTTACAGCTTCTAATATATGTAAACTTGCAAGTAAATTAACTTCTATTGTCGCAGCGGGATTCGTAAAGCTTGCCTTAACAAAAGATTGTGCTGCTAAGTGATGAATAACATCCGGCTTAATTTCTCTGATTACTGATTCTATACAATGCGCATCAGTAATATCAACATCAAACCACGTAACTCTATTTTTTATATGTTCTACATTATCAACATTAGAGCGCCTTCTCTTTATAGAAAAAAGTTCGACATTATCATCTTTTAAATATAAATCTAAAAGATGACTACCAACAAAACCTGTCCCACCTGTAATAAATATCTTTTTCATTCGTTCCTCATTTCCATGTTATTGGCGCCTTATCATTGTACAAAACTAATTTTTCTTTCGTCCATTCTTGCGGACCTTTTTCCTTAGCCCATTTCGCCATTTTACGTATTCCCTGTTCTAATGAATACTTTTCTTTATATCCTAATATATCAATTGATTTTTGATATGATGCATATGCTTTAAAAACTTCACCGTGTCTTTTGGGTAAATGAACAACTTTACCTTTATAATTTGGAAAATTTGAAATGATCATATCAACTACTGCATTAATTGTCTCTGGAACCATGCCACCTATATTAATAAGTTCTCCATCAAATTTTGGTTCTAAACATTTCACATAACACGGTAAACTGTTCTCTATATAAGAAAAAGAACGTACTTGTTTGCCTGTTCCGTAAATAACAACATCTTCTCCGCGCATAATATGATTCATTGTTATTCCAATAACATTGCGAAAGCGATCATTAAGCGACTGAAACGATCCATATACATTTCTCGGAACAATTAATGTCCATTTGAATCCATGCACGTCAGCTAATTGCTTTGTAACTTCTGCCATCGATACTTTACTTACAGCATAAGGATCAACTGGCTTGAATTTATACGTTTCATCAAATGGTGGTTTTTGATCTCCATATATAGACATACTCAAAAATGTCACTATCTTTTCAAGTCCATTACTTATCGATGGCTGTAACACATTCATATACGCAACTATATTTCTTTGCATTACGTCTAATGGTTGAAAAAATGATGCACATTCACGCGCATTAGCAGCTAGATGATAAATATAATGAGGTCTTACTTCATTAATTAAAAACCTACTCGCCCTATCACTCCTTAAATCAACTTGAAAAAATTTTAAATTATCTATGTCTTTAATATTATCTTTTTTCCCACCAGATAAATCATCAACACCAAACACATCATATTTATTCATCTTACAAAATTTTCTTGCAATATGAGATCCCATAAATCCAGCAACCCCAGTAATCAATATTCTCTTTCGTTCTTTCATGACTCTTCCTTCTTTCTTAACAATATATCAAAGTCAAAATTATTTCGATTACTATCAAAGGTTAATATTTCATATTCATATTCAACTATACGCGATAATATAGCTTTCATCTGTTCTGGTACCATCTCATTCGGTGCAAGATCAGGTTCAGCAATATCAGGACCATCGCTATGGACAAAATGCCTTAAATCGGGCATTATTATAGCGATGTATCCGCCCTTTTTAAGAACTCTTAACATTTCACGTAACGTCATCCATACATTTTTAACATGTTCCATAGAATGGCTAGAAACCATAAAATCAATGGATTCATCCTTAAACGGTAATTCACATGCATCAGCAACAATATCACAACCGGGAACAATATTAAGTCCCATTACCTTAACTCCATTACGCGAAAATCCAGGTCCGCCAATATCAAATCCTATTGGACCAGGAGCAATTTTTGATACAATATCAAAAAGCTTATCTCTTTGAATTGTCGATACCACATTACGATTTACATATTGATGTTGAGCCGTACTATCCCACCACCCTTTTTGTGACGCATATACGGTCATTTGACCTTTTCTTGTGTCTTCATCCATTCAATCCTCCGATCTTTTTTTTAATAATGTCTAACATGTACTCTGCTCGTTTTTTAGACGTGTGGTACTTTAATAAATGTTCTCTTCCGTTCTTTGCAATTTCTTCGCGTTCTTTATCGTTCTTTAAATAATAATCAATTTTATCTTTTAAATCACTTAAATCTTTTTTGAAATAGATACAATGTTTTTTATCTTCAAAATCATTTGGTATTGTTATGCCGTGATCACATATCAACATTAAAGTATTATACGCGCATATTTCCCAATGCCTTACCGTATCATAGCCATTCCCCCGTATACTTATTGCAATTTTCGACTGTGCTATTTTTTCTAAATATTCGTTATAGCCGAAGAGTTTACTATTAAACGGTTTGAAGTCTTCTCTTATAGCCTTCGTATCAATTCCAATAATAGAATTATCTTGATACCCCAGTTCAAACAACTTCTCTGTTAGTTGTAACCGTAACGGCCACGTCATTCCAAAAACAGAAAAAATGTCATACTTTTTCTGCGTATCATCAAACTTTGGAAAACTTTCAATATTACAAGAAAATGGACATGGAAAAATATTGTTATATTCATTCTCTTTAATAGAATCACGCTTAAACATCAAAACTATATCTTTATATTTATCTATGACTTCAAAATGTATATTAGCTCCGTCTTCTCCATCACAGTAAATAACAGGAAGTGGAGAACTGCCATCAAAATCTTTGATTAATTTATCAAGATATTCTATTGCATACTGACGATGAGATCCGAGAATAATAAAATCAAATTCTGTTATTCGGCTTATAATTTCTTCGTAAGACCATTTGTTTTCTTCGCGCGCTATCATTTGAGAAGCCGGAGCGGTCATACCGATTTTTCCGTCAGGGAGCGTATATGACGTATCTACTTTTCCATAATATGAATATTTATAAGGGAGTGTCACTACGTTCTCCGACCCTATTAAATCACAAAAACCTGTAAAAATGTTCATTTCTAAATAGTCAAGTTCTGGATTTGCTAATAAAAGTATTTTCATGCCATTACCTCACACTCGTTCATATTCTTGTCTAAATATTTAATCATTCTTCGTGGAACGGTATTAACTAACTGTTCATGAACTTCAACTTGCGGAGCTGACCAATAATCTCTACATCTCCAAAATTTAGCGAATAAACATCTACTATAATCCATCCTATATGCCAATCCTTTTTCTGCTAATTCTTTATGCTGGTCAATACTTAATGCAAGTTTTTCTGGATGTTGTTTTAATATAATTAAATATTCATCTTTGCTCATATGCTCATTAAATTCTGTTGTTGATAAACATGTATTATTACCAAAAGTCTGAGAACCATAGTGTTCAAAAGCTGGATATGGGACATGACAAGACATCAATCCTTGTTTCCATTGCTCAAAATTAAACCACGTCTCTTCGTAAAAACTTCTTATTACAGATTCAGGGAATCCAACTGTTCTGTCAATACTTACTTTAGCCCAGTTCTTCTTTAAAAAACCAAAACAACAACCAACGGGACTTCCTACTCTACCAACAGGTACGTCATAATTAGGTAACGTATAGTTTGAATTCAATTTATTTGTTTTTGGATCAATTTGTATAAGGTTAAATCCAATGCTTCCAATATTTTCATTATTCTCAAAAACATAAACTAATGCTTTTAACCAATTTTCATTATTGATCATAACATCATCATTACATAAAATAACAATATCGGCATCATAATACTCAGTTAATCTATTCCATGCATGAGGTATTCCCATATTTTTTTCATTTTCTATTAATGGAATATTAAACTCTTCTCCCATTTCCCTCAACTTTTCGACATGACTTTTATCAGGCGTTCCGTCATCAAGCATAACAAAACCTACGTTCTCTTCTCCACCAATACACGAAAAATCAGTAAACGTAAATATTGAAGTCCATAAATTTCTTATACGTTCATGATCATTATACGTAGGCGCTCCAATCGCAACTCTAACTTTTTTGTTTCTCATTTAAAATTCTCCTTTTAAAATACGTTCGTTCGTTCTTATTGATAAATTTCTAAATGTTTCTTTACAATATTATCCCAACAATTTTCTTTTATGAATTCGTTCGATCTATCAACATGTTTTTTTCGCATTGCCGGGTTTGAGTATAACTTTTTTATTGATTCCTTTACGTAACTTACACTCGTCCCTTTCATCCTAAAAACTTCATCTTCTAAATCAGCAAAATAAAAAGTATCACTTACAATAATAGGTCTTTGCGCACGCATTAACGTCTTTATTGCTGCTGAATTACCACCGCCAACACGATTCGGTTTGTAATTCAATACAAACATATCAGCACATGATAAAACCTTTAGAAGCTTTTCTTCTTCCATATACTCATGTATTATTACTATTCTGTCTGAAATACCAATATCTTCAATATATTTATAAAAATTCTCTTCGTAAGATTTACTTCCGAATTCATGTTTCGGAGCAACAAGTAAAAACATTATATCTGGATATTCATCTTTTAAATCTTTAATGGCTAACCCAATCTCATGATAGCCTTTTTGGTCACGCATAAAACCAAAAGATCCTATTACCGGATGTTTATCTGAAATGCCAAGTTTTTTTCTCGTTTCTCTTACGTCTAAACTTACTTTATCTTTACATCCTAACTTAACAACATTTATTTGTTTTAAATGTTCGCCACCTTTTGTGAAATTGTTTTTAAAATGATCACAATGAAAAATAATTTCATCTGATCTTTCAAGTAACATTTCATTGTATACTTTGATTGGAGAAAAACTGTGTAACTCAAATACTATTTTTACATTCTCTTTTTTTATTTCAGTTAACGCTTTTTCTAATGTAAGTCTATCTTGAAAAAAAGAATATTCATGTTGAAAAACGACAACATTGAAATTGTTTTCCTTTATAGTTTTTACAAGATCAATTAAATCATTGCTCGGAAAAACTGTTACTTTAATACCTGTCTTTTCAATTCCTTCAATTAACTCTTTCGAATATTCCGCTATTCCACAATTTTTACCCCACGAAGGAACAATTTGTAAAAGTTTTATATCGGTAATATTAACTTTTTCTTTAATCCAACTTCTATTAGTTTTATCTTCTAACTCAATAATCTCAGATAATTTTTCTACCGTTTTATCCCACGTATTCTCATCAACAAAAGAACTGCATTTATTTTTATAACTATTTATTAATTCTGAATTATTTTTCCAATCGTTATATAATAAATTCAAAGCCTCAACTCCACTTTTTTTAGAAACAATAGCGCGTCTAACTCCAAACTGTCCATAAAACATTGCGCCAATATCAATAACTATTCCTCTGTCGCCAACAGTTTCAACAGCAGACGCATAATTACCAGTTATTGGTATACATCCACATGCTTGTGCTTCTAAAAGAGGCATTGCAAAACCTTCTCCAATGCTTGTGTTTATAATACATTTACCCATATTATAAATCATATTTAAATTTTGATCAGGCAATGATTCGTGAGGATTCGCGTCTTTTGTTATTAAAACTTTTTCTCTCTTGCCGTGTTTATCTATTATGGCCCATAAATTATAGCCAATACTATCATGCGCATTAGTAACCATAAAAAGAAGAACGTCTTCTTTATCTTCTTGAAACTCAGAGAAAATTTCAATAGTAGCGGGCATATTCTTTCTGTCACAGTTTTGTCCAATAGCAAGAACTATGAATGTATTTTTTACATCAATAATATTTGTCTTACTCCAGTCATGTTCTTCTCCAAAATCATAGAATGATTTCTTGTTAATCCCCGGCCAAATAACATCAAAATTACGTTCGTCAGATGATATCTTTTTAAGTTCATTAACGCCGAACTCACTAAAAGTCGCAACATTATTAAAACTCCTGAGGATATCACCCCAACTAAGTTCTAAATATTCGCCATCAACCGTTACCCATAAAACTGTTTTTAACTTTTTAGCTTTATCGCGATAATCTGAAATAGTTTGTAACAAAAAATGAAAATCCCAAATGTCTCCAATACAAAGAAAAACATCCGGGAGGAAATCTGATAAAATAATTTGTAACTGTAAATTCTGATCGTTTTGTGCTTTTCCAATTGGGTATATATGGTACCCGACATCATTCCTGCGTAATGGTACATGATGCCAACCAGCAACTGCAACTTCGTAACGTTCTTTAAATCGTTCAGATATCTCTTTACATATACGTCCTAACCCTGTTGAAATTGTAGGCGTATCTGTCAATATCAATAATCTCTTTTTTTTACTCATTTTATCCTCCGTTTACATACATTCATTTTATATACATTCATTCTCGTTTACATTTTTTGTTCAATGTAGCTTGCAACATTCCTAAATTGCTTCTTTTCAGAGTAAACTAACATTATAGCTAACGTGTCATCATCGAAATTTCCACCTGCAATCATTTTCATTATCACGTCAGGATGTTTACCCTCAAACAAACGATCGACTTCTTCATTGTTCATTTTCATTTTATTCATATTTGGAATGTTTTCACCATGAGAATCAATTTTACAAATATTATTAAAATGTATAAGCCTTGCAATCTCATTTGAATCAAGCTCGGGTATCCTCTCTCCTGGACCTACCGTAACCCATTCCTTCTGTTTTGCTTTTCCGTCTTCACCTTTATAAATAAAACTTTTAATTATCCGATATCTTTTTTCAATGCTTTTTGCCATTTTTTTTGCCTTTCGTTCGATTTTTAATGAGTCGGGAGGAGACTTCGCTCCCCCCAACTACACTAAATATCATTCACTCTTGTTATTTTTTTACTACTCTACAACATTAGTCGTAATAGCAGTTGGATCTGCCCATACCGTATTAAGATAATACACGACTCCTGCGCCTCTATGAAGAACCTGAGCTGCAAGATAATGTAAATACGTAGCATTGATAATTGGGTATGTTGGATCAAATGCACCATTCATTAACAATAACCCTTTCGCCATATCCTTTTTCTTCTGAATAAAACGAACTGGATTTGATTGTCCAGCAGTAGTTCCAATTAACATAAAATAGTCATCAACAAACCATTCAGTATTAATCCAGTCAACTCCTAACAATCGACCCTGAAAACCATCAACAGAAACACTTGCCTGAATAGGTGTAGGGATAGCGTACGTAGCAGTTGTGCTCCAGTAAAAACCTGCCAAATCTTCAATTTTATTGTAAAAATCAGCATTACAAAAACCAAAAATACGTCCGTTGTATCCATGCTCCTTTAAATGTTTCTTAGCTGCTGTAATATCAGACAACGATAAAGTAGTAGCTCCTGATGCGACATAATGAGAATGCGACGTTGCAAACGTACTTGTTCCATATGTCGGCGGTCGATCCATCTTTTCATCAGATGAAAAAGATCCGTTATACCAACCATCAGTCGTACTTTGTACACAAACATCCATAATAACAGATGTTTGTAACGCTCTGTCGCGTTCAACAGCTAATGCAGCCATGTTTGCAATTTCAGTCGAACTTGCCATTTCAGAAAGTAACCAATCATACGTATAATCAATATCAAGACCATATTTCAATGTATCTTTCTGTCTCTTACCGTATACCTTCTTTTTAGAAGTAGGTTTTTCTGCTTCGCCAAGTATTTGAAATTTCCACTTTCCAGCAGCATTGAATTTAAAATAAGACTCGTCACCGTCTACCGTTATCAATCCACGCATATCAAGCTCTTCTTCTGTGTTATATAACTCAATAATCGGTAAAACAGTTCCGTAAAGTACTTCATTTAAATCAATACCATCGGTTGTGGTAAAACCTTTATTCGATACTGCCATAATCTATTCACCTCCTATCATATTTCTTTAAGTAGTTGTTAACCCTGTCGCGTCTAAATCAACAAAAATTGTATCAGCTTTTAATGCAAAACCAACTGGCTGATTTAATGTTCCACCAGAAGCTTGTGTATATCCACCATTTTCACCGAGATAAACAATACCTCCTATTGTATAAGCAAAATCTGAATTATACACTTGTGCAGATCGATAACAATTAATGTACTGAGAGATTCCAGTAGCTTTTGTTCCTGCACCAGACGTTAATGCTATCCCGTGCGCATGATATGAACTTGTATCGCTACCAACTATTCCCGTACCACTTGAATCAACATTTATCAACGTGCCCGGAGATGAAGTTTGCCCAGCGGCAAGTTTTACTCCAAATTCACGACTAGTACTAATTATATCCATCTAAAATCACCTCCTTTATTATTTCTTTGCCTTAATTTTTAAACCACCCATCTTAATTAATTTGGCTCTTTTTTCTTCGTCCATTTCATCAGATTTTTTTGTTATTGATGGTGTTCCGCTTGGCAACTCAGACGTCATTTTCTTTTCAATCATAGTGTCAGCTTCTTCTGGCGTTAATGCAACACCAAGCGTACTCTTTTTTAAAATACCTTTAATTTCATCCGCATCTTCTTCTGCGTACATTCCAGCATATTTTTCATTCCATTTTTTTTCTATTGCAACATCTGCTTCTTTATCTTCTAACTTCTTCTCTAAATCATTAACTCTATCTTCAAGTTTAGAAGTTGCTTTTCGTTCTTTCTTTAATGCGTCACCAACTGCTTTATCAACATCTTTCTGCGTAAACTTCTTTTCCTCTTCTGCTTTTGGTGTTTCTTCAACAGCAGGAGTCTCAGGTGCTTTTGGTGTTTCTTCAACAGCAGGAGTCTCGGGTGCTTTTGGTGTTTCTTCAACAACAGGAGTCACGTCTGCTTTTGGTGTTTCTTCAACAGCAGGAGTCTCAGGTGCTTTTGGTGTCTCTTCAACAGCAGGAACATCTTCGTTTTTCTTTATTTTCTTGTCCATAGGTATTTCACCTCCTCCTTCTTCAAACTTATTAAGAGCCTTCTCAACGTACCAAGCCATTGCCCGCGCCCTCGGATTTGCGGGAACCGATACTAAAGAACACTCAACTAGGTACATACTATTAATTACACGTACAACTTTTCCAACTTCTTCATCCATCTGTTTTACAGCATCTAAAATACGCCCTCGGATAGAAAATTTATTTAAGACGCCTTCCTTAATTTGTTCCCAAATTTCAGGGACAGTTTTAGAAATTAAAATTTTTACCCACAATCCTCCGTCCTTAACTTCGCTCGATTCAATCTTTCCTATAGTAACATTATCGTCATGATTGTATAACACAGTACTGTTCTCAATTAAATTCTCTGCTGCACCAATTAATGCTTCCTCTGTTATAATATCATCATGCAAATCTAAATCGTCAGTCGCTACATTCCCTTCAACAAACCATCTCTCTTCTTTTACCTCCTCATTTTCATTTTCACTTTTTTCTGTATAAGAA
>Ga0208769_1000656_pt1 | contig 16212 bp, 11 predicted proteins | sample AntAceMetag02UKC_FD_184768 | JGI IMG/M metagenome (GOLD analysis project Ga0208769, IMG submission 184768) | Saline lake microbial communities from Ace Lake, Antarctica- Antarctic Ace Lake Metagenome 02UKC (SPAdes) (version 2) | ecosystem: Environmental > Aquatic > Non-marine Saline and Alkaline...
TTTTCTAAGAATTTCGTGCATGTAAATCTCCTTTTTAATTATTAGTTTGTTGATCCCCAAGTTCCCGGTATATCGGCATAGTTATCTAGACTTGTCGTGCTATTCCCGCTCCCTCCGAAACAATCCGTTTTAGTAGAACCAGTCATCGTGTAGTCCCAAAGTTCAGGAGCTGTGCCTTGCGTTCCTGTAAAGCTCGCTCTGTTGAAGCATTCTGTGAAGTCGATAGTTTGTCCTGCAAAACGTGTTGCCTCATCTCCTGCTGTGCAGAAGAGATCGCTTATGAGCTGTAGCTTAATACAGTTTTTAAAAGTATTTATAAAGCTTAATGCTGAGGTGTTATATTTAAATAATTCTGAAGGTGCCGTAGCTATAGAACTACATCCGTAGAAAGTAGTGCTAAACGATGTCGTACTTACAGATGTATTGTATTGGAATAGGTTAGCGACGATAGATGTTAGTCCTGTACAGCCGTAGAAAGTGTAGTAAAACGCACTCGTACTTACAGCAGTATTGTATTGGAATAGGTTAGCGACGATAGATGTTAGTCCTGTACAGTTAATGAAAGTGCCTGTCAAAGCACCAGTACTAAGTAGTGTATTATATCGGAATAAATCAGATACTATTGAGGTTAGCTTATTACAACCAGAGAAAGTATAGCTAAATGCTGTAGTTATATCGACATTGAACTTGAAGAGGTCGGCAGGTATCGACGTTACAGACGCGTTATCACAATAACTGAATGCAGCAGAAAAAGCTACTGTTGTTACGTCTACATTATAGTCGAAGACATTCGATGGTATAGCAGTCAACCCAGAGCAATCACTAAATACACTTCCGAAAGCAGTTGACGTCATTAATGTTTGATATCTGAATAGATCAGCAACGATAGAAGTTAATTTCGAGCATTTCTCAAACGTAGCTTTAAAAGCTGTCGTTGTTACGTCTACATTATACTTAAATAAATCGGCAGGTATCGACGTTACAGAAGCGTTGCTAAATCCATAGAATGTTTCTGTAAATGCTGTTGTATTAACATCAATATTATAGTCGAAGATATTCGATGGTATTGCTGTAATTCCTAAACAATCACGGAAAGTATTGTCAAATGCTATAGTAGTCATTAGCGTATTATATCTGAATAGATCAGCTACAACAGAAGTTAGTTTTGTACAGCCATAAAATACACTTTTGAAAGCACTTGTAGTAAGACCAGTCTGATACTTAAATAAATCAGCAGGTATCGACGTGAATGAAGCGCTAGTACAACCCCTGAATGTTCCACTAAATGCTGACGTTGTAAGATTTACTTGATAATCAAACAATCCTGATGGTATTTCTGTTAATGATATAAAGCCTTTAAAAGTGTAATCAAAAGCTGACGTTGTAAGATGTGGCTGATAGCGGAAAAGTTCAACTGGTATTGAGGTTATTGAAGAACAACCTTCAAATGTTGCATCAAATCCACTTGCTGCTGTCATACCAGAGCAACCGTCAAACATTCCAGACGGTATTACTGTAATAGGTGTACAATTTCTGAACATCTCAGTGGCATTAAGTAGTGATGTCATTGTTCCAAGAGAACATATAGTATGTAATGAATTACATTGCCCGAATGATAGTATTTTGAAGCCCATGTCACCCGTGAACTCGTTGAGTTCAACTATTAACGATTTATCAACATAAGCATAATTAGAGAAAAAGTATTCGCATGTTCCGGACATCACAATAGTATACGTTCCTGCTCCTACGTAGCTATGTGTTCTGTCAGCATCATCGTATGATGTTATAGTGCTAGAAGAAGTGTCGCCCCAGTCTACTTCAAAGTCTTGTGTGTACGTTGCGCCACCAGATAGTATCGGAAGCTCGAAGGTATCGGCTCCTGCTATTGTTATGTCGAAGGAGAAGGTCGCCGCAGGCTGAGTTGCTCCCCACTCTTCTGGAATGTCAGCGTAATTATCTAGACTTATTGTGCTATTCCCGTCTCCTCCAAAGCAATCCGTCTTAGTAGAGCTTGTCATCGTGTAGTCCCAAAGTTCAGGGGCTGTTCCTTGCGTTCCTGTGAAGCTCGCTCTGTAGAAACAATCCTCAAAGTCTATTGTCTGTCCTGCAAAACGTGTTGCCTCATCTCCTGCTGTGCAGAAGAGATCGCTTATGAGCTGTAGCTTAATACAGTTTTTAAAAGTACGTGTAAAGCTTAATGCTGAGGTGTTATATTTAAATAATTCTGAAGGTGCCGTAGCTATAGAACTACATCCGTTAAATGTTGATCTAAACGCTGATGTACTTACAGCAGTATTGTATTGGAATAGGTTAGCGACGATAGATGTTAGTCCTGTACAGTTAATGAAAGTGCTGTTAAACGCTGATGTACTTACAGCAGTATTGTATTGGAATAGGTTAGCGACGATAGATGTTAGTCCTGTACAGTTAATGAAAGTGCCTGTCAAAGCACCAGTACTAAGTAGTGTATTATAGCGGAATAAATCAGATACTATTGAGGTTAGCTTATTACAACTAGAGAAAGTGGCGTAAAACGCAGTCGTTATTCCAGTATTATATTTGAAAAGATCAGCGACGATAGACGTTAGTCCTGTACATCCATAGAAAGTGTTGCTAAACGCTAATGTACTTACAGCAGTATTGTATTGGAATAGGTTAGCGACGATAGATGTTAGTCCTGTACAGCCAGAGAAAGTGTTGTTAAACGCATTTGTTGTTAATTGTGGCTGATATCTGAAAAGCCCTGCTGGTATTGATGTAAGAGAAACATTATTACAGTCAACAAATGTATATCTAAATCCATAATCAGCTTCCATTCCAGAACAGCCATCAAATAGTCCTGATGGTATTGCTGTTAGCCCTGTGCAACCATTGAACATGCTTGTAGCATTAAGTAGTGACGATTTAGTCCCTAATGCACAAGCTGTATGTAGAGCAGTACAACCGTAGAAATCAAGATACTTGAAGCCCATGTCACTAGTAAATGAGTTGAGTTCAACAACTAGAGCTTTGTCACCACCATTATTAAACTTAAACCATTCGCAAGTACCTGTCATAACGACAGTATACGTTCCTGCTCCTGAGTAGCTATGTGTTCTATCAGCATCATCATACGATGTTATAGTGCTAGATGATGTATCACCCCAGTCTACTTCAAAGTCTTGAGTGTACGTTGCTCCACCTGCTAATATAGGAAGCTCGAATGTGTCAGCTCCTGCGGTAGTAACATCAAAAGAAAATGTAGCAGGAACAGGAGGAGTATAGACTATTTCCATAATCTTACTTATGCTTGACGCTGTAACTCCAATGACTTTTCCGAGACTGTCAGATAAAACTCCCATGAATTTCGATAGCGTTGGAGGTGGAGGAGGCGCAGTAAATACCCACCCTGAGTTTCCAGACACGTCTGTTGAGTTAGCCCCAGCGTACCATGTTGTAGCCTCAGTAGCAGTGCTGTCCTTGATGCTCATATAGTCTACACTTATCTGAGAAGAACCTGTAGTGAGCGTGAATGGTGTTCCTGCTGATGATGATAGTATCTTTGCTAGATTTCCAGATGAGCCGTTAGTAGTTAAGTCCGTTACTGTTTGAGTTGTTCCTGCTGTAATTTTTAAACCAGTATCAAGTCCTGCTGTATTGACGTTAAAGTTTGTAAATGTATTGCCACCTGTTAATGTTATTACATCTCCAGAAAAAGTCATATTTGCATATGTGTATCCCCTTCCTTCAACTGTTTTTGCTGTAGATGTTGTATTTGTAAATGCAATCGTAGAGCTTGCTGGGGTAACTGTAGTTACAAGAGGGTCGAATACAGTTCCTGTCCCTGTTATAGTCCACGTCTCGGTGTCTTTCATTTTAATTTCTTTCGTGGCAGCAAGATAACGTATAACGCTAAAAACTGTTACGTTGAAACCGTTTGAATAGAGAGTTCCGCTTGTTATAGTTAATTCTCCACTTACAGTAGATAATAACATGGCATCTTGTAAGTTCCATTGACCTGCAATTCCATTTACATCAAGACTATCTGCAAGTTTCTTACTATTGCTTGTTATAGTTTTTGTTGATGTTGCAGATAATATAATTGTACCATCATACGATGCAGTCATTCCAGAACTATAGTATATATTTCCTGAAATAGTCATTGTACGAGATCCAGATGAAGCAAAAGTTCCAACATAGTTTGTTAGATCAAAATCTAATAACTCAGGAGGATTAACATCTATAGTTAGATTTCCGCTCGTTCCTGTTGCATCTATACTATCACCAATTATAGGTACAACACCGCCTGTCCATGCTGCAGTTGTACTCCAGTTTCCTCCAGCATCTGATATTGTTCTTGTTGCCATATTTTACCTATATTACAAGCAATTTCTGTTCTTCAAGAGCAACGATTCTTTCAATAAAGGAGTCGATCTCAGACTGTATTTGAGCTTTTTTTTCATCAGACGTAATCTCAATATAAGGAGCAGTAACTACAGCTATCCACTTATTAATACGCTCTTGTTTCTTAATATCAATAGCTTCTTGTGTAACCTTCTCGTATTCAGCTTCAGTAAACCACAGGGCGTCCTGAAATCTACCATGTTCTGTATCAGCTTTGAAGATTATCTGTATTCTTTTTTCTTGTGTATCAGCCATTATGTTTATTCTTTGTTATTATGATATTTCTATTATTGCGCTATTAGGGTTCACTAAAATACGATCAGCATGAGTTGCTGTTCCTATAATCACAACACACTCGCCAGAGGCAGATGGAGCTGTCTCGCTCAAAGAATTCTGAGTAGTTCCCGTTATCGTAAGATATATCGGCGCTCCAACAGTCCAAGCCCAAGCGTCATTACGAGATATTCCAGTAATAGTATATTCCCCAGTCGCATCGCCAGCAACAGAAGACGAAGTACATATAGCAAAAACGCGAGAAGTTGCTATAGCAGAAGCATCGGCAATACCAGCTTTTCCTGTGGCCAAAAGATAAACGGCGTCACCAAAGTTTTGCGCTTCGTTTGCCGTCAATTGTATCTTAACACCGCTTGCTGTTGTATCACTAGTAGGAGCAGCCGTTACTGTAATGCTATCACTAGATGGAGCGTCTTGCCATTCAGGGGCTGTTGCTCCGCTATTCATAGCTAATAGTTGATTAGCAGTACCCTTGGCAAGTCTAACGTTATTGGAAGCATCTCGGTATATTATATCACCTTGTGTAGTAACAGGAGATAAAGCATCGAACGCCGCTGTAGCAGTACCTTGACCTGTACCACCCTTCGCTATTTCTGTTGGGTCTTGAGTACCGATTGCGTTTATTGTTGTCATAATTTTACCATTTTAAGTTTCTGGTTTTTTCTGAATGAACCCTTTCTTTCTTAATATAATATAGTCTCTTTTTACAGAGACTATACTATGTTAATATTGCCTATACAATGGTAAAATTACCAGATATGCTAGTAGCAACCCAACCCACATTTTCCTCGGTGCAAACAAGGTAGATAGAAGCATATTGCTCAGTAGAAGTAAGTGAGCCACCAATTCCTTCAGTCGTAGATTGTGATACACAGTAAACAGTTTCCCCAGCATTGATTGCTATCTTAAACAATCCAGCACCCTTTCCAATAAAACCGATAGTAGAACCTTCAGCGGCAGTATCTGGAAGTGTTATTGTGACAAGACCCGCATTGTTCAATGTATATACAACATCGACAACAGCTTGTTTTGAAACATCGATAACTTCTTCGTATCCCATACCAGAACCTGTCGCGGCGATAGTGATAGTACCGTTACCGTTAGTGATTCCGATACCTGCACCTGCTGATAACGTAGCTTTTGCAAGCGTATTACCAGAAGTATTACCGATTAAGATTTGACCATCTGTATAAGTAGTTTGTCCTGAACCGCCGTTAGCTACTGGAAGAGTTCCTGTAACACCAGTAGACAGAGCGATTTGTGACCAAGCAGGTGAGTTGTCAGCACCAGTATTTCCAAGGTAACGAGTAGCGTCTGTTGACTTTGCTAGTGCTATTACAGTGTTAGCGGCAGAACTGAAAAGCAAGTCTCCTTGAGCTGTCGTTGTTGGGAAAGTGAATGTACTATACGCAGGATTTGCAGCCGCTCCACCAGATTGTAGTAGTTGAGTAGCTGTTCCAGCTGCTAGAGCTTGTAAGTTAGAACCTGCTCCGCCTCCACCTATCACTACACCGTACTGTGTCTGTGCGCCCAACTTTGTATTAAGACCTGCAGGGTGTACTGCAAGAGCTGTTGATGTTCCCGTAGTCGTTTCGGCTGCTGTGCCAAATTCAACTACACCTGTTACGTCTTCTGTTCCTGCACGAGCTTGGAAGCTAAGAGACCCTGCTCCTGCGGTGAAAGCTATTGTGCTATCAGAACTTGTGATAGTAGCGAAGACTGGATCGGCTCCTGTTGAACCAAGACAGATTTGCCCGTTTGTTCCTGCTGTAAGCGATGTAACCGCTCCAACAGTATTTCCTGCTACAAGACCGTGAATTAGAAGTGTCTCTACCCCGGTTCCGCCCTTAGCTACTTCTACTGGGATTTGACTCCCCCAACTATTTATTGTTGCCATAACTTGTTCTCCTTAAGTTATTTAATTTAATTTATATTTCTTATACAACAGAAATATTACCCATACTGGAAATAACCTGCCAATCCTGATTCGCTGTAAAGCATATTAGCTCTATGCTATCACGAGTTGCTGTGCTTTGTAATTTTCCTGTAATGCCAGTTGTCGTTACAAGAGAATCCATATATACAGTCTGAGAAGCATTCTGAGCTAGTTCCCAACCTGCAATACCTAAGCCTCCAATACGAACGATATCACCAACAGAAGCTAATACTGGAAGAGTTAATACGATACGAGTTACTGCATTATTACATAGATAACCAGAATTTATTACTGCTTGTGTAGTTGTAGTAATTGTACTCCATGCAACATTATGTACGTTTAATGATACAGCACCAGAAGATACTGAGAAGTCCAGAGCTGCAAAAGACGCAACACCTTTAGTGGTTGTTGTGGCGTCAGGAATAGCAGTACTTATCGGTAACCATGATGCACTAAAGATATAAAGTTTTGCTTCATCGGTTACATAGCATATTGCTCCAGAAGTCGGAGTGTCTGCTATCCATAGACTACCGTCAAAGTGGACTATATCATAACTACTAGCACCGTCCCATGCGGCGTTTACTGCTCCAGCATTGTTGATTATATAGCGATCACCTACAACCTCTGTAGGAGGCACTGCTGTGCAATCTACTATAGATTTTACGTCGCTCTTGAAGTCTACACCGCCTGCCCCAATTTCTTCCCAGTTTGCAGACCCTGAGATTACTGATTTTAGCTTATAAATCTTATGGGATACTGTGTTTATTATCTCTGTGCCAAGATTATATTTATTATCCGAAGTTGTTGGAGTCTTTTTGCTTTGTATAAAGTTTACACCAACACGGTCAAATTTACCCGTAAATGGATTGATTGAGTATGACATATAAACCTCTATTGATAATTCAAGTTCAAGTAATTTCTAGCGTTTACGTTACCCGTAGTTCCAGCAGAAGCGTATGCAGAGCTATTTACAGCAGTACCATCAACGTCTTTTAAAGAAAACGACGTTGAATCAATTTTTACCACAGAGAATATTGTAGAGCCATAGCCATCGCCATTGGCCTCTGTCATATCTGAATCTGTTATCTCTATCTTATCACCTGTGGAATACCCATGTGCTGTTGCAGTAGTTACTACAGCTAGAGCCGCTTTAGTTATAGAAGATATTACTACAGCAACGCTGTTATCCCAGATGTTGTTGTAGTCTGCTAGAGAATTAGTAGTGGCTGTCCTAGTGCGAACAACTACATTAGTTGAATCATAAGTGTATTTCTTTATCTTCCAGCCAGCTTCTGTCAATTCAGTTCCAGGACGACTTTCGGCTTTATATCTTATATTAGATGTGCCTGCTCGGCTAACCATCATATTAAGATCATCATCTGTTAGGGGTATGATTTGATGCTGTGCATCACGGACTTGTATCGGGCGATATAACATAATAGATTCCTCCTGTATATGTCATGGTTCAGGAAGTCACGCTAAGGCGTCACTATGTATTAAGGTATAATGCTATTTTTAATTAAGCGCAACAAAAAAGGAGAACAAAAGGAGAAAGTGTGTTTAGACAACAAAAAACCCCTCGAAAGAGGGGCTTTAAGATATCGAACAGGCTTGACAACAAAAACCCCCTATCATAAGATAGAGGGCGAAGCAGAAAATACTAAATATCAATCAAGATAAAGAAATTTGCCCAACTTTAACAAATCAATAAAAAGGACTTTCTATGTCAAATAATATCAAAAAGCCTCTTACCATACAAGAATTAACATCAAAAGCAGGCAAGGCCTCTGTTGCAGGGCTAACTAAAGAACAACTAAAGGCTAGAGCTACTAAAGCAAGTCATGCAAGGAAATGCTACAAAGGCCTTCCTAAAGCTACACATTCTGGTGAAATCTTAATAAGTGACCGAGTAATTGAATGTTTTGTATTAGAAGATGGAACAAGACTGATAAATCAAACATCAATGATAAAAGCTATAGGAAAAGGAAAGCAAAGCAGCAAGAAAAGAAATGCAACCGGACAACTTCCTGTTTTTCTGGATTTCAAAAGCCTTAGTCCATTCATACCGGACAACATATTAAGCTACTCTATACCTATAGAATTTAAAAGACCTACGGGAGGAAAGGCTCAAGGATTTAAAGCGGAATTGTTGCCGGAGGTATGTGATGTATACTTAAAAGCTAGAGATGCCGGAGCACTTAAAGCTAATCAACAGCATATTGCAGTAGAATGTGATATTGTTGTAAGAGCCTTGTCTAAAGTTGGACTGATAGCTCTAATTGACGCTTCAACCGGATATGAAAAAGAAAGAGACCGTAACGAACTACAAAAATTCCTGTCAAAATATATTCAAGAAGAATTCAGACCATGGACAAAAAGGTTTCCTGATGTCTTTTTTGAACTCTACAAAAGAATGTATCGTATACCAGCAGACGAACGCTGCCACAGTCATATCGGTTGCTTTATCAACAGGCTATACAAAGAGATGGGTTCAGGTATTCTTGAAGAGCTAAAGAAAGTCAATCCTATGGATAATAACGGTAAAAGAAAAAGTACACATCATCAGCATTTGACAGAAAACGAAGGCTTAAAATTGCTGGATCAGAAAATACTACAAACCATCACTCTAATGCGTATAGCTAATGACAAGGAAGACTTCGACAAACTATATTCACGGTTGTCAAAACAAGATTGACAAGCAATTTTCTTTGTCGGGACAAAAAACCCCTCGAAAGAGGGGCTTTAGTCAACATGCCGGAAATTCCGGATAGTTCGACTAGCTAAGGTCTAGTATACGGTATAAGACATCAACTCTCATTGTAGAGTCTCCTGAGCCAACCACAGTAAATTCTGCGCCGTCATTCAAAAGCTCTATTGTCTCATTAGCGTCCATTACTACATCAGTAGCTAAAGGCTTGGCAGTAGAAACAGCAGTAGCAGCAGCATCTACCAGACCAGCAGCTTCTACTGTTAGCGATACATCTGTACCAGTTGTACCCGTTTGGATTACTAAATTTCCGTCTGAAGTAGCCGAATCTATCGCTGTAGTTACGAAAATAGTCGCAATAGTTGCGCCTAGGAATTCTATATATTTCCCAGCACCTGGAGCCGCAACAAGCGTCTTAGGAGCTGCAGCTAAAGCTTGTAGCTCAGCATTAGAGATTTCTACTGTAGCAGTACGAATTAGATTGTCAGCTACATCAATTTGTGACCACGTTCCTACAAGACCTTTTGTCGATTCCATGACAAATACTTTCTTATCAGTTAGATTAGCCCATAGATCGCCAGGTTTAGCATTGTGATCTGCTGTCGTTGGGTCTCTTGTTTCTCTAAATACTCTTGGTGTTCCTCTTTCGCCCATTTTACTTCTCCTTTTTAATATTATGCGGTCTAATAAGCCAGTACCGCTATGGCTCTCTCACGACAAATGTCGTGTAAATCTATTGTTAATCTTGTATTTTTTTATGATATTTTTCAATTTGTTTATTTGCGTTTCTTGTATATATAATCATATTAAAATATAATTTATCAATTAAGTCACGCTTTTCTTTTGGCTTGATATTTGGATTACGCATAATATTGTTGATTGCTTGCTGTTGCTTTTGCACAGTTTTATATATTGCATCAATTTTAATTACTCCAAAATCTCTTCGTAATTTATTATACCCCTCTTTGTCTCCCTTCTCTGCTTTTGCCTTTGCTGAACGTTCTATTTTCTTATAAAGATTGTAGTTATCATAGAACTCAGTAATGCTTTTAGCACCTGCATTAGGAGCGCGTCTTTCAAAAGCATTAAGTCCTAGTCTTTCAGCAAAACCCTGTTCTGGTTTTATAAACTCTGGTTCTACGCCAGCAAGTTTTAGACCTTCATCAGAAAGTTTAAGAAGAAGACGACCTAATCCAGCACCCCATGATATAATATAATGTTCTACGATTGCAGGAGATGTTAATTGTGATTCGTATTCATTGACACCTGGCATATACTTCATCGTTCTAGCAATCATCTTAGATGTCTCTGTTGTATATACTGAATATTGTTCTTCAGAAATAAGACCTACCTTTGCAGGAGGTACAACAGGTTTTAAACGCCAAAAGTCTTTATTGGCATATACTTCAAGAGGTGGTTTAGCAAAGGCAGGAAGATATTCTGGTAAGATACCATTTACAATACTACCAAAAAAACCATCAAAAGCATCTTTATCATTTTCAACTATAAAATCGAATGATCTTGCCATTGTTCCATGAAATAATATACCTGTCTCAAAAGGAACAGGATATTGATACATTTTTCCTGATAATGGAGATTTAAGTATCCAGTTTGAATCTTTAGTTATATCATCTATTTCTTCTATATCTTTATCACCACGCATCGCTGCTTTTATTAGAAGTGTTGGTAATGAAATGCCAAGTATTGCTCTAAAGAGAAAATTGCGAATAGTCTCAGGATCACCAGAGGCCATTGTTCTTACTAATTTATCTCCACCTTGAATGGTAGCGTTCCAAAAAGGAATTATCTTATTCAATGATTTAGCTAACATTCCTATCTTAGCAAAATCAATACTAATATCACGAGCAGCATAAGCAGCCATTTCTTTAGTTAGACGATTGTCTGGTTCTCCTTTAAGCACGCTAGCAAATTCAGCAAGACGATTAGCCTCTTCTGATAGTTCTCCTAGATGACGTAAAATCTTTATAGGTCTTACTTTTTCAAAACCACGAGCTGTTGCTGATAATCTATTAACAGCAACTACCTTATCTATAGACTGCATTGTTGCCATACCACCGCCAGCTTTAAGAAAATCAATATATAACTTATCTCTCTTGATAGCACTAAATAGACCTGCAATAGGTTCCATGATATTTTTACTAATATTTTTTGCGCTATCTTTTGTGAATACAATTCTCTCTATAGTATCCCTAGCAATGTTTTTCTTTAGAAATCTTGGGTTGAGAATAGCACCAGCACGTAAAAGCTTTGCAGGAGCTGAAAGAAGCTTAGTAAGGACACCACCAGAATATCTATCTATTCCACCCTTCCATGCCTTAGCTAAGTCACTAGGTACTTCGTAATATTGAGCCTTTCCCTTTACCCATACTGTAATTACGTTCTCTTTAGGAGACCAAGCAGAAGGACGGAAGATGTTTAGTGTCTCAGGTAAGAGATCTATTAAATCATCAAGCATCTCATCAGGTATTAAACTAGTTAAATTCTTTTTAATAGCAGCTAGAATTTCTTCCTTATTAGCTTTTGTTATTGCCATAGAAGGAGGTATCTTATCAACACCAATGCTGTTTTTAGAAATACGTGCTAGGCCTGAAAGTTGTCTTCCTACAAGATTACGTTCTGACATCTTGATGAAGAAATAAGTATTAGCAATAGTAGTTTCAATAGGACTTATGATATCTCTTGTGCTACCTTTAAATCTCTTAACAGGTTGTGATGATTGTAGTCGTCCAGCTCCAGAAGCTTGTGATACTTTAGATTTTACCTTTAGACGGCCAAAGAAATCACGAGCTTCTTCATCCATTACTCTTGCAAAAGGAGTATATAACTTATTCATTTTCTTCATTTTAAGATATGAATCTTGAGATATTAGACCAGAATCTCTTACATATTTTAAAAGATCATCTTGGTATTTATTAAGTTCTTTCGCTATAGGCTCGAATTCTTTAGCACCTTTGCTGACTACGATAATAGCATCTTCTCTGGAGATTCCTGTTTTAAAACCTTGCTTAGACTTTTCAATTACTCGCCTAGCCACTAAATAGTTATCGAAGCGTTTCATATCAAGATTATTCTTAATAGGAGATAGAATTTCTTGTAGTGACTTTCCAACAGGTTTCAATGTCTTAAGGTCAAAAGTTTCGTGATGAAGGAATACATCCGCCTTTCCTATCCATCCTTTTAGTAATCTAGCAGAACGGTATATATTTAGAGGTGACTTCCAAGCCTCAACCTCAACAGGACGTATCCCCATAGCATCTGCAACAGCCTGTTTAATAGGATATAGATCATCAAGCCAATCAGTCTTTAGCTTATAGATACTGAAGTTCTTATCAAGCCAATCTTTAGCTCTTTTAGCTACGCTATAAAAACGCCTTGATTCAATCTGAGCTTCTACTCTTCCTTCTGCACTTGCATTTAGATATTTTGAATATGCTTCTCTAGCATCTAACAATGTTTCTTTAAGTTCAGGAGCAATACCATCAAGGGTTTTTTCAAAAAACTTATAGAATTTAGGTGCTAATTCTTTTGCACTATCAGGTCTTGTGACATACATACGAGTAAATTCAGCAATACCTTCTTCTGCATGTGGTGCATATCTTGATATAGGTTTCAACTCGTCCATGTAAGGCATTAGGTTAGCCTCTATGCCTTTAGCAGTCTTCCATAGCTTATAACTTAGGTCATGTCCAACTTCGTGGGAAGCTGTCTCTATATCGTTAGCGTTCTTTAATCGTATAACCTTATAATCTGGCTTGAATATACCAGCTGCACGCTGACGGAATTTACCTGTGCGAAGTGGTGTCTTAAATTTCTCGTGGAACATCTTAATGATATCGCTACGCTTTGGAGATTCTCCTTTTCCTTCTACATCAGGACGTAATCGTTTGCCTTCTGTCGGTTGTGGTATAGTCTTTTTCGCTAATGGTTTAACTACTTTTTTAGGTCTATAAATATATTCTTCGCCAAGCGGTGCTGTTATATCATCAAGAATATCTGATAATGCAACTTCTTTTTCTAAAACATTTCCAGTACCTGCATAGTCTCTTGCAAGTTGTTTATTTGTTGTTATAAAATCACCAGGAACAATCTCTTTTTGTATAAAAGTAGCCCCACGATATATTTTAATTTTTTCGTCTGGCTTCCTACCCATTGTTTTATCAAGAGTGGTTAGGTCTTTACCAAGTTCTAGTTCAGCTCTCTTATTTGGAGTATATTCTGTAAAAACTGTGCCTGTAGGATTTAGACTGTTAAGTTTTTCTTTTACAGGGACTTTTACTGGCTCGACTTTTGGTTTAACAACCTCTGGTGATTTAACAGTGATCTTTTCAACAGGTTTTACTACAGGCTTTACTGGTTCTTTCACAGGAGGTTTAATAGGTTCTACTTCAGGAACAATCTCTGGTGGCGATGTCTCGACGGTAGTTATATCCAAAGGAACTTTTCCTTTAGTATTACGAGCATACTCTCTTGCTATCTCAAGTGCTTCTTCAGCAGTAGGAGTTTTTGTATACATATCAAAGCCTTTATTCTTTACGGCTTTAAAAAATTCTCCTAACATTTCTTTATTAGATATACCAGCATCTTCAGCAAGTTTATTGATTGCTACTCCAAACTCAACAGCAACACCACCAGCTTGTAAGATACCATCCATAATAGCCCATATAGCGCCTTCTTTAATAAGTTCTTTGGAAGTTGGCAATTCGCCTTTTTCAACTAAACTTTCAGTTGCCTTTTTTGTAGAACCAAATAATCCCCATCCAGTTGCTCGTACGATACCAGCAGTGATTGCTTTACCTATGCTCTTTTTTGTAGCCTGATAAGTTTCCCATCCTGCTAAACGAGCAAAAGGAATTATATGTTTACCTGCTGGACCTGCTCCTTTTATAATTTTTGTTAGAGGTTTTAACACATAATTATCAAAACCAACAATAGGAAGTAGTGATCCTGCTATCATAGCAGTAACTCTTGTATCGCTTTCTTCAGGTGTCTCGAAACCTGGTATTAATTCTGAAAGACTAAAAGTTGCTTCGCTAGCAATTTCTTTTGCAAAATCAGTAACGGCTTTAGCCTGTTCAGGCGTTCTCACCTCACCAATACGAGCTTGTTGTGATAATGCTTTACCTGTACTATCGAATAATCTCTTCCAGAAACCATCACCCTTTAATTTATCAGTTATGATCTCTTTCTGCTGTTGCTGTTCAGGAGTTATTATTTCACCTTGAGGAGGAATAGGTTCATCAATAACGAATCCAGAAAACTCATCAGTCTTTTGAATATTACTTACAGGTTCATCAATGGTAAAGTTAGAAAACTCACTATCCTTTTTGATGTCATCTTTTGGCTCATTAATAATGAACCCAGAAAATTCTTGTGATGCCATCTATCAACCTATCGTTGTTCTATTAATATCCATTCTTTACCATTATTGCGAAATTGAATTCCAGAATTAGGATCAGTAGCTATCGTTCCTTTAGCATACTTTGAGGGAGAGAATTCTTTGCTGAATCTTTTAATACGATTTAAATTTTGCAATGATACTTGCTTTCCTTCAGAATCAGAAAAGAAAACATCAGCACCTTCTATCTTATCAATGACATCTTGCGGCACTTCTTCTCCAGCTTTTTTGTAAAGATTAGCTGTAACATCTGCTCCTTTTTGACGTATATTTTCAATATCTTTTAAGACTTTTACTCTTTTCTCTTCGTCATTATCGAAATCAATCATAATATTTCCAAAAGCATCAGACTTTTCAAAAGGTCGTATTAAATCCTTAATCCTAGTATTAGCATTTGTTTCTACACGATTAAGACGTTCGTTTAATGTTAATGATGATTTAATCTCTTTTTGTTGTGAATCCTGAGTTCTCTGCATCTGGTTAGCACCTGATAATGCCGCCGTCTTCGATGCAGGAGATATGTTTGCACCTAATATCGACTGTATATAAGCCTGTGGGTCTTTCTGGAAGTCTTGGCTAGATAGGATATTATTAAGTATGTTGTTATCAATACCTTGAGGGATAGCAGCGCCTACACCTTGACCAAAACCGCCAAGAATCTGCGCTAATGGGCTTGTGTCTTGTAATTGTTGTATTTGGAATGACATATTATTTACCTTAAGTATTTACTGGTTTATTTCCACCTGATTCAGCAACGTTACTACTAACGATCTCTCTCTCTTTGTCATCTATCTCTGCTTTCGCTTGTAGTTCCATAACAAACTGCAACGCACTCATTAATTGATCTTGCTCCATGCCTTGTATCTCTGCAGCAGCTTTGACTTGGTTGAGTACAGCCTCTGATTGGTTTTGTTTCGATTCACTTGTGCGTTCAATTAAGAGGCCAATATCAGCCTTTGCCCTTGCTTCTCTTTCAGTGCTTAGACTTAGTTTAGAAACAATCTCTGCCTCAGAAAGCTTATTCTGTATGTCAAGTTGTTGCATCTGCAACTCTTCCATCTTCTGTGCCTGTTGAGAAGCCGCTTGTGCATTAGCTTCTACTTCTTTCAGCAACTCTGTCTTAGCTTGTATCGGAGCATGTTTTAGTAACATAGAACCTGTTATCTCTTCTACTCCGAGTTGTCTGAGTTCTACCATCTGAGAGAACTGAAGTTGCTTCTGGTGGTTTGTCAAAGCACCCTGAGAACAAATTATGTCATATTTTGATAGGTCTTTGTCACGAAACATCGTAGCAACAGGATTACCACTAATACGTTCTATCTTCTTATCGCTCCATTTCTGTTGGAATCTTACAATCTTCTGTGTAAGAAGTTGCTGGCTACGATTAAGGTTATTCAACAATGGCTGTATTCCCACCATCGAAGAACTTTGTTGTAGCATTGTAAGATATCCAGACTGTTGACCGCTCTGTTGCTC
>Ga0208769_1000663_pt1 | contig 16139 bp, 14 predicted proteins | sample AntAceMetag02UKC_FD_184768 | JGI IMG/M metagenome (GOLD analysis project Ga0208769, IMG submission 184768) | Saline lake microbial communities from Ace Lake, Antarctica- Antarctic Ace Lake Metagenome 02UKC (SPAdes) (version 2) | ecosystem: Environmental > Aquatic > Non-marine Saline and Alkaline...
ACCATTAATTGTAAGTTTAGGAAGTGGACCAACGACAGCAGCAAAAACAACAACGTCGTTTATTATAATAACGACTGACGAAAATGGAGTATTAACTAGACCTTTACAAGTAAGTTTTCTTGTGTTTGGAGGATAAGTGGAAATATATGAAATAACTGGATTTAAGACAGGGTTAGACCATGGTGGAGTTAATTTTCTAGATCCAGCCGATGCTTTTGAGACTATTAAAAACGGATATATCTATCGTCAAGAGTTAAAGTCTCGAATGGGATTCATGCAGTTTGGCAACCAACTAGGTAATCAAAAGTTTGTAGATAAGCCTGATGGGACTAGGGTGATGGGGATATTTGAGAATGTTGATCCAGCAGGTAGTGGAAGCAGAGAATTGTTGGTTATAACAAAAAAGTATTTATATAGTTATGACACAGGCACACAAATATTTAATCAAATACCATTTAATGCACGTTTACTAGGGTTAGATCCAGCCTATAATTTTGATATTACGAGTAATGATGAATATGTATCAGGAACGACATATTTGACTAAAACTGGTGGAGAGAGATTTGTATTCACTGGTAAAGGAATGAATTCCATATATTTTTATAATGGAACAGATATAGGCGAGTTTACAAATGGTGGAGTTGGTGGTGATAATCCAGATTATGAAGCTCCAGTGGATGGTGTTTTAAAAAAGGCAACAAAAGTCCATTGGTTTGATGAAAGAATTAATTTCTTTGTGCCTGTAATAGCAGATGTTCCTTATCATCAAGGTGTATTATATTCAGGAATTAGAAATAATGCAGGTGATGGAGACAAATTCAATGTTTCTCGTTCAGGAATACGAATAGCTGATACATATGAACTAATGAAAGGAACTATTATTCTTGGTGATATTATCATAATGAAGTTTCAAAGTTCTGATTGGGTGTTAGAAAAAACAAGAGATGCTTTTAATCCTTATTTTGTGAGAAAGATACCTTCAGTTTTAGGCACAGATGCAACTTTCTCTCCTGTATCTTGGAATTACGAGGCAAAATCTTTGGGTGAAAATGGATTGATAACAACAGATGGGCGAAAGTCAGTCAGATTTGATAATAAGATTCCGAATTATGTAAGAAATGAATTTGATCAACCGAATATAGAGCTGACATATGGTGGTTTTGATAGAGGAACTAGCCAGTTCATGTTTTCGTATAGACAAAAGGAATCTCAATTAGCAGATGTAACTCAAGATCAAGTTTTAATATATAATTATGTAGAGAGTACATGGTCAGTTTATGATCAAAGATTTAGTGTATTTGGAGAGACTAATAGTGGTAGTGATGATGTCTGGAGTTCTATAGATGAAACTATAAAAGCCTCATGGTTAAGATGGGACACAACAGATGAAATTTGGGATAGAATAGGGCTTGGAGAACAGACACAAAAGACATTGGCTGGAGATGATGACGGATATGTTTATCAACTTAATGTAGATTATGATGATTATGCAGCACGAATAATAGCTATTAACCAAGCTGCGAGTGCAGTCATAGCAACGACAGCTGGTTTTAAAATTGGAGATAGAGTTTACGTTAGAAATGTTGAAGGCATGGTAGAGATCAACGAACAGATATTAAACGTAACTGCGGCTACAGGAGCAGCGATAACAGTTAATTTTAATTCTACTGATGCTACTGCTTATACTGGTGGGGGATTAGTAACTAAAGTAATAGATTTTGAAGTTAAACTTACTCCATTTAATCCTTATAGAAAGCAAGGTAGAAAGTGTTTTGTATCGCATATAGAATTTTTCCTAAATAAAGGTGCTGGTTCTGTTTTTGTAGATTTATTTGAAGATGAAGAAGAAGCTCCATTTAAGCGAGATGTAGAACTATCTCCTGATGCTACATTAACTAAAAAAAGAGAATGGATATCGGTAGCTGTTGGTCAAGAATCAAACTTTTTAAATGTAAAAATAAAGAAAGAAAATGCCTTGCAACCAATAATCATATCTTCAATAAGGATACACTGTAAACCTGGATCATTAACGAGTAATTAGGGGATAACATGGCTAGACTACCAGAATATTATAACGTAGGAAATAGAGAGGGGTTAACTGTAGAGAGATTGTTAGAGATATTAGAAGATATATACAAACAACTAGCAGTAGCAATAAATAAGAAACCAGATTTTTATGAAAGGGAAACGGACGGTCAAGCATCAGACACATTCTTGACTAACGCATCAATCAATATAAACAGTTTGACAAACAAGGTAGAAATGTTGGTTAATCGACCAACAGCTACCACAGTAACGTGGAAAGAGTTATAGGAGGCTTTATGGCATTTGATACACAAGCAGCAGTTAATGGGATGGGTCCAGGAGCGACAGTTGGAGGATTAGCATTTGGACCACCTGGAGCTATAGCTGGAGGCTTAATAACAGGAGTAGCATCAGGTTTTTTATCAAACAAAGGAGCTAAAGAAACGCCTACACAAGCGAGACAAAGAGAGTTAATAGATGATTTATTAACCTCATTGAAAGGGGACGGTCCATTCTCTGATTTATTTAATATGGATGAAGATGCCTTTCAGAAATCTATTGTAGATCCTGCGAAATCACGTTTCACCAATCAGATAGCGCCACAGATACAAGAAAACTTTGTGTCAACTGGTCAGCATCGAGGAACTGCTTTAAATGACACTCTAACTAGAGCTGGGGTTGATTTAGATCAACTTATTAATGAGCAATATTCAAATCAGCAAAACCTAGCTAAGAATAGAGCTGTTGCTGGTATGGGAGGGATTTTAAAGGCAGGAGCAGGAGCAACACCTCAACTTAGTACTGGAGAAGCTATTGGGCAAGGAGTAGGTGGTGTTGTATCTAGTAATCAATTTTCAGAACAGTTAACAAAACTTATAAATTCTACAAAAAACCAATTTGGTGGAGAATCGATACAAGATATTATCAGACCACCGAGAAAAGGTTTTGAAAGAGATCCACAATATTATGATTATCGAACAGGTATACAACAATAGGAGAGAGACATGACAGCACCAGGTCCATTTGAATTAGGAAAAGCTATGGGAGGTAATGTAATGGGAGCGTTTGGCAGAAGCCAAGAGAACACAGCTCTTGATCAGATATTGGGAGAAGCTTCTCAATCTACTAATCCTGATGCTATGCAAAATGCGATGAGTCAAATCATGCAGAATGTATCTCCTGACAGACAACCTCAAGCTCTGCAAATATTGCAACAAAAGCAAAAGCAACTAACGCAACAAAAGCAACAACAAGCCTTACAAAAGTTTGGTTTTCCAGAGGAATTTTCGAGTTTACCACAACCCTTACAACTAGCTCTTGTTAAAGAACGAGGTGTTGCTATGGCTCAACAAAGTAAAGTAAATGCAGAAAACAAAAAGCTTTCAAATGCTTTAAAAAGCATAGATAGAATAGATGAATTATTAAAGGGTGGCAATATAGGTCCTAGAGGCTCTTCATCAGGAACAGCAAGAAGTGCAAGAAGCCTTGGAACAAAACAAGGAAGAAAAGATACATTAAAAGATAGAGAAGAATTAAAAACTCTTGGACGGTCATTGATATCTGAAATATCATCAATTAAGGTAAGAAACCAGAGAGAATTTGACGTATTAAAAGGCGAATTAGATAATCCTGATGCAACAATAGAAACCTTGCAAGGAGCATATAATGCTGTTAGAAGAATAGTTCAAAATAAATTAACTGACAATGACCAGCAAGGTCAGCCAGGACAAAACATTACAGATGATCAAATTGATCAATTATTACAACAATATGGTGGTGATGTAGAAAAGGTTAATCAATTGTTAAGTGGAGGTAGTTAACAATGGCAGCAGATTTAAGAAGTCGGATAGCCCAAAGAGCCTCTTTACTTCAACAAGGTCAAGGAGAGCAACAACCTGTTGAACAATCACAGCAACAAGAGCAACCTAGCAATGATTTAAGAAGTCGGATAGAAGAAAGAGCTAATCTAATACCAAAAGATGAAAGAAGCACAGCTAGAAAAGTTGTAGATAAAGGAACTAGACTTGTATCCCAAAGGATAATAGGTGGCATTCAAGGAGCAGCTTTTCCCCTTGATATGGCAACAACTATATCTCAAAAGATAGGCGAAGGAGCTAACTCTCAACTTTTCAGACAAGAAATAGGAAAAGAGATTGAAGGTTTATTAGATAAAAAAGCTTTTGGTAAATTTGATGAAAAGGATCAAGAGCGTTTAGAATATTTTTCTGATTTAATAAGAAATCCTGAAAAGACAGAACAGTTTCTTCCCAAAGATGTAGTAGGTTTTGATACAGGGAGTTTAATAGAAGCAGGAGCTAAAAAGCTTACAGGAATTGATTTAGCACCTCGTGACGCTAGTGAAATGGCGGCTAGGTGGATAGGCTTTGTTCACAATCCTAAAACGTTATCCATACTTAAAAACGGTTTTAATCCTAGCAATATAAAAACTGCTGCGAAAGCTCTTATTCCTAGTGCTAAACAATCCATAAAAACTGTAGGAGCTGTGGGTGGATTAACACTTGCTGCTGATTTAGAACTTGGTCCTATAGGAACTATGTTAATGGCTGTATTTGGCGATTCTTTACCTGATATAGTACAAGGTGGAGCAAAAGGGATATTTAAAACGGGGAAGAATCTTTTTTCTATTGTTAAAGAAGGTGGTTTTAAAAAGGTTTTAGCAAAAGGAGCTGCTGCATTCACTCCTAGAGATAAAGAGGCATTGCAAAAATCTATCATCAATGATTTTAGAAAAGCTGGCGTTCAAGGGGATTTAGGAAGTATTTCAGGAAATAACATTGTAAAATGGATTCAATCGACATTAGGACAATCTGGCTTAACTGGAGCGCCATTAGAAGAATTTAAAAAATCGCTAACTAAAAACATTGTGAGTGAATACAAAAAATTAGCAGGCACATTAGGAGAATCCATTCATCAAAGTCGTTTCGAAGCAGGAGCAGCAATAAAAGAACATGTAACTAACGCAAGAGATTTAGATTTAGCTAAATCAAGAGAGCTTTTTACTTCTTTAAGAAAACGTGGTGGTAAAAACACTGTTTTTGGTGATGGGATAGCAAATGTAATTAAAGAAGTAGAAAAAGATCTCATACCTGGATCATTTAAATCTGCTGAACAACAAAAAGTATTAGATATTTTAAATGTAGTTAAGAAAGATGTAATTAGTGATCAACAAAAAGTGTTGGATGTTTTAAAACAAAAGAAGACAAAAAATGGACTTGCATCAGTTAGTAAAAAAAGAAAAGTTCCTATCAATGGTCTTATAAATACTAAAATAGCGTTAGGTGATGCAATTAATTATGAAGTTCAAGGTGGGGCGAAAAAACTTTTAGGAAGAATAGTAAAGGAAGTAGATAAGGCTATAGCTTCTCATGACAAAGTAGATTCTGCTTTTGCGAGAGATTGGGTAAAAGCAAAAAGCGGTTTTGCTAAACATGCGAAATTATTCAGGGGAAAATCAATTTCAACAATATTAAAGACACAAGATCCCTCTCAAATATTTAATCAAATGAATACTCCTCATGGGATAAGTCAAGTAAAGCAAGCATTAAGCAAACTTCCAGGTGGAACTAAGTTATTTAATGAATTGGCAGCATTTAAATTAGAAGAAATGATTGGTAAAAATCTAGTAGATAGCACATCTCAACAACTTAATTTTGGAACATTTTCTAAGCTTTTACAAAAAGGACAAAACAGAGAAATAGCCAGACAATTATTAGGGACACCAACTCTTAAAAGACTAGAAGTTTTACAAAATGCATCTGGTAGAATAGCAGATACAGCCCAAAAGTTTTTAAATGCATCACGATCAGGGGTACATGCTGCTGATTTAGTTTTGGTAGGAAAAATAATGGGTGATGTTTCAAAGGTTTTTGATGGAAACCCATGGTCTTTTAAGAAAAAAGCATGGTCTTTAGTTAAATCAGGAGGTTCGTTTCTTGGTGGCAAGCAATTATCTAAACTAATAGCTGATCCAAAATTCATTAGGTTAGTAGAAGATGCTATTTTAGAAGGAAGAGGTGCGTCTGGGGCAAAATTACAATCAATTGGATTAAAATTAGCTGAAAGAATTAAGCAAATACAAGCATCTGCAAAAGAGTCTGTAAAACCAGCGATAAGTCAAGCCTCTCGCTAAGAAGAATAGTTAAACTATTTTCCCTTCTTTTTTGTATTCTGCTCTTAATTTTTTTTCGGTTATTTTAGATTGTTCAACTATATCAAAATAGTCTGTTGCTAATTGGACTACTGCATATGCTACGATAATCATGAATATAGACATATTATTCTCCGTATATTGTTTCGTAGTCTGCTCTATCTGGGTATATTTCATCTAAAACTTGTAATATTTGAGGACTACAAGTTTCTAAATCGAGCCAGCTGTCTCTTTGAGCGCAGTAGCTTTTGAAGAGTAGTATGTCGACAATTGGGTTTCTTTCTTTCATGTTATTCTCCGTTTTGTTGTTAGTCTGTTATTATGATGGTAACGTCGTCGTCGTCGTAGTTAGTCATTGTTTATCCTTATTAGCTACATCTTGTTTAAGTTGCTTTATTTTATCTGCAAGCCCTCTACGTACTAGAACTGAAAAAGTGGTATGAGCTAAAACAGCTGTTATCTTAGCTTCTTCATGAAGTCTTCTGGGAATCCATACTGTTGTTTTTACATAAACAGATTCGTTTGTATTCATATATGCAAGTATGTATAGATGTTTTATTTTAGTCAATAAATAGTTTTCTTATTAGGATAAAGGGATTACTTTAAAAATAAAAAGTTATATAGGAGCAACACAATGGCTAAATTTCCAAGACCAAATGCCTACTCAGGAAGAAAAGGAACACAAACAAAAAGAGGTGGGATTCGTTTCGCCTCAGCTGCAGAATCCGCAGCAGGAACAGCAACAGACTTAGCCATATCGCCAGCTACTCTAGATAGCGCGGTTGAGTCACTAATCCAAGACGGAACAACTACACAGAAAGGAATTGTTAGACTGGCAACGGTTGCTGAAACAGCAGCGGGTGTCTCAGAATTAATAGCAAATACACCAGCGGGATTAGCAGCAGTAGCAATAGCAGGATCACCAGATTGGTCAGAAACAGTTAAAGGGATTGGGCAGATAGCAACGACAGCTGAGGCTGTGGCTGTAACCCTAGATGATGTAGCAATTACCCCATCAAAAGCAGGCGATATTTTCGCAGCACCACCAGCCATTGGATCAGGAACAGCAGCAGCAGGTGAATTTACAACATTAGATGCAACAGGAGTTATTTCTGGAGCTAGTGGAGCAATTATAGCTAGTGGTGGCTTAGGAGACATTGATTTAGGAGCAGATGAACAAACAGATGCAGTTAATATAGGAACAGGAGCAGCAGCCCGTACTATTACAATGGGTAATATTACTACTACAACAGCAGTAGCGATCAATTCTGGTACTGGACATATCACACTTACATCAACAGGCACAGGAGATGTTGTCGTTGTAGGTGGTGATAAGATTACTCTTGATGCCGCTGGAACTATAGACATCAACGCAAGTGGAGATGTCATTAACATTGGTGATGATGATATTGACCAAGATATAAATATTGCGACAGATGGAGAGAGAGTAGTAACAATCGGTAGTTCTAATGGAGCAGCTGGAATTGTTATCGAAGCTGGTACAGGAGATATTAGCATTGGAGAAAATGCGATAGCTCAAAGTATAACCATCGGTAATAACACTGGAGCGACAGCCATAGCGATTGAGGCTGGAACAGGACACTTTACATTAGATGGTGTGGCTTCTACTACATATACAGTTGGAGCAGCAACAACTACAGGAACAATTGACATTGGTGGTACAGCCCAGACAGGAACAATTACTCTTGGAGATTCTTCTGGAATCAACATTGTTCAAATAGGATCAGGAGAGGGAGCAACTACAGTTGACATTGCTACAGGAGCGACAGCAGCTAAAGCAGTAAACATCGGTACAGGAGCAGTAGCTAACGTCATAGCGATTGGTGTGGCTAGCGGAGCGGCTTCTTTAGACTTAAAGGCTGGAACAGGGAACTTTACTTTAGATGGTGCAGCTACAACAGCTTATACATTGTTTGATGCTACAACTACTGGATTAATTAAAATTGGTGGTAGTGGAGCTAATTCAGGAACTTTGACATGGTTTGGTGGCACGGCTGCACAAACTCTAAACATGGCTACTGGTGTTGGTGGTAAGACTATCAACTTTGGTACAGGAGCAGGAAATAACCTTGTTACTGTTGGTTCGGTTACTGGTTCATCATCAATGAGTTTAAAAGTTGGAACAGGAAACTTTGCCTTAGATGGTGCAGCAACTTCTGATTACGCTGTTGGAGCAACTACAACCACTGGAATAATGACAATCGGAGGAACATCACAAACAGGAACAATAACTCTTGGAAGTTCTGATGGTATTAATATTGTAGATATTGGAGCTGGAGAAGGAGCTACTACAATTAATATTGGTTCTGGAGCGACAGCAGCTAAAGTGGTAAATATTGCTGAGGGTGCAGTAGCGAATCTTGTAACGATTGGATCAGCTAGTGGAGCAGCAGCTATGACACTATTGTGTGGTACTGGTAACTTCTCGCTAGATGGAGCGGCAACAAGTGATTATACATTTGCGCCAGCAACAACATCTGGAACAATCAACTTTGGTGGTACAGGAGCAAACACAGGTACTATGACAATCGCTGGTGGTACAGGTGGTCAGACAATTAACGTAGCAGGAAGCACAGGAACAAAAACAATTAACATAGGTACTGGGGATGCAGCAAATGCAATCACAGTAGGTACAGAAAACAGCACAGCTTCACTTGACTTGAAAGCAGGAAGTGGAGATGTAAATGTTTACGGAAACCTTACGTTGGCAAACGTAGCTACTAAGATTACCTATAATGGTGGTGCGGCGACTGACTTCGTAGGAGGAGCAGCATTAGTAGCAGGAACTCAAACAATTCTAAATACTAACATCGCAGCAACCGATAGGATTTTATTAACTAGAACTGCTTTAAACGGAACACCAGTTCTTGGACATTTAGTCTATACAATAAATGCTGGAGTTTCCTTTGTAGTAGCTTCTTACGATGCTACAGGAGTTGCAGCAGTAACGGATGTAAGCAGTTTTGCATATGTAATAGTAGGACAAAGTTAAAACTAAAAATAAGGGAGTTTTAGATGAAACAAGAAAGAGCAGTTAAATTTATTAGTGAAGATAAAAAGATAGTAATCTTTGCGGATGAGGACACCTCATTAGGTTCAATGCATGATTTTCTTTTGATGGCAAAAGGAGGTATTGTAGAGAGATTGAACAAATCACAAAAAGAAGAGGAAGAAGCGACAAAGGAAGTAAAAAAAGCTGCTGAGAAACCAAAAGAGTCTTAGTTTTAAAATTCACATGCCTGCCGAAAGGCAGGCTGCCCCATTCACTAGAGTGGGTAGCCCAGACAAGGAGGAAACATGTCAAGAGGAACAACACCCTTACAACTAAGAGATGCGAATGGATTTATCATTCCATTTCGTTCATCTGATGCTAAATTAAAAGTCATATTTGCTAGTGATTTATTTAGATACTACGGATGGGCAAGACCTGGAGCAGAGACTACAAATGCTAAATGGAGAATTGTAAGAGAGACACTTAATGCAGGTGGCAATACAGTTGCTTTAGACTTTGCTGAAGGTTCTAATTATTATGATAATATTTGGGATTTAGGCACATCAATGGCAATAAGTGGAGCGAGTCAAGCTGATCCATGTGTGATCACTGTGGCTGATACATCAACCTTAGCTAGTACTGACAAGGTTTTGATTACTGGTGTAGCTGGAATGACTGAATTGAATGATGTTTATTACAATATAACAGTAATTAACGGAACAACATTTTCTCTACAAACCTTAGATGGTGATACAGATGTTGACTCAACTGCTTTCACAGCCTATACAACAGATGGAACAATATTTATTCCTGAATATTTAAATTACTCATTCTCATAGGAGGATAAATGCCTACAAATATTAATCCTTATACAGGATCAATTGAGTTCAAGGGAGTAGATTATATTATTAGTGATAGTGATCCTACCTCTGCAACTTATGATGGTTTTAATGTTCCCACAATTTCCACGACCAAAGTAACTGGAAGAGCTTATCTATTAACATTAAAAGATGAAGATACACGCACAGCTACATGGTTACCGTTAGCAACAGGACCAACGGACTTAGAAAATTTCATTCCTGATTCAGGGGTATCACCAGTTGTACCAGATGGAAGTGGCTCTATTCATATAAGAGGCGATAATGGCATAGAAACAGTTGGCGGAGTAAATTTTATAAGATTTGATTTACCTGAAATTGTGGCAAATATAGCAACTAATTTTGATGTAACACTAGGCGATGCAGGTGGCTTTACAGCAATGCGTTGGTTAGATTTGGCAAGTAATACAGTGGCTTCACTTAATTCAGATGGTGATTTATCTTGTGTTGATATAGACACGACTGGAACTATAACATCCCCTACATTCACATCTGGTTCTGGAAAAGATATTGATTTAAAAATGGGAGATTCTGGTGGGATTAATAGAGTATCTTTTAGAAATTCTGGAGATATTCAAGTCGCATGGATAGATTCACATGCTAATTTTGCTGGGACATCCTTTGATGCTGTTTCTTTTATAGAAAGTCCATTATATGAGGTTGCTTCTGGAGTTGATATGTCTATTAGAATGGGCGATGCAGTAGGAGCTAATTTTATAAATTTTCAAAGCTCGACTCCAGGAACAGTTGCCTCATTAAGTTCAACAGGAATTTTAGATGTAGTAAATATAACAGCAGGAACTTTTGCCGCAAGAGAAACAGTTTATTCTCCATTTGAAGAAGCTATTATAACAACAGTAGGAGATGATAATACTGTATCAGGAGTTAGTTCTAGAAAAGCAGTTTATGGAGGAATTTTTCCAACGGCTGGAGATGGGAATAGTTCTCCTCAAGCTATAGTTGGCGTAGGGTCTACTGCAACTGGTTCTCATATACTTTCTTTATCAGGTTGTCATGGAGAAGTAGCTCAAAATAATACTTCACAAGTAGTTTCTTCTTTATTTGGGGTAACTGGTTTAACTTCAACAGATGAAGTAAATGCTGGAGATTTACCTCAATTATATTTTTTTGGCGTTCATGGAAATATTTATATGGATGGCGGATCAGCGACACCTACAGCTGGAGAATATGCTGGATTAGGAGCCGTAACAGATTATAGCACGCCTTTAAATTCTTATGCTTATGGCGTAGTTGCTACTAGAAAAGGAATAGGAGGGGGAGCAGCTGCAAGAGCAGCCTTTGGTGTTTCTCAAGGAACGGTTGCAATCCCTGACTGGTTGTATGGATTAGATTTATATAATACAACTCCAACGACAGCAGGACAAGCATATACAAATGCTGATATTAGGTTATGGAATCAAGCTACTTTATCTTCTTCTGCAAGTGGTGTTACATTTACATCTGTAACTGGAGACGATTTAACTATTAAAATGGGAGATTCTGCTGGCGCTAATCTTATAAATTATAAAGATTTTGCAGATGTTTCTGTAAGCACTTTAAACTCTCGTGGAGACCTTCAAGTTAGAAGCATGAGACAAACTCAAAGTTACATAGATGAATTTTATAATAGTCCTATCATACAAAGCATTGCTGATACTGGTGCTACACCTGCTCTTGGCGATGGAGATATTAATCTACTAATGTTACCAGGTGGAGAAGTGATGGAACAGTTTCTTATAGGAGCTAAAACCATCGTAGCACCGAGATATTATACAGCTAGTTCTATTTCAATAAGTTTAGACGAAGTTACTGGTGAAGGGGCAGAATATAACTGGGGAGCAGATTCCTATCAACGCCATCAATGGGTAATAGGAACAACACCTGCTTTTCATCATAGACAATCTCTTCAATTTCATGATATAGCTGGTGGTGAACCTTATGGGATAATGATTAGAAATTCGGAAGCAAATAATTCGAATTATCAGGCATATAATGAATATGTCTTTATTGGTGTTATTGCTTCTGTAAGTGGAACTAATTGTTCAATATCAACAAGAAAAGCTGGCGGTGGTGTAGCTAATACAGATACTGGGGATTCATCTGCTGGAGTAGTAACTTTTGGAATTAATGTAAGTGCAGCAGGAGTGGTTAATTTCACTATAAATGGATCACCACCAACCTCAGCTCCAGCGTTTACATTTACAAATGCGATAACAGTAATGCCCTGTATTCATCTTGTACATAATGCCAGTGCAGATAGTGTCTATTGGTCATTATTAGACACTGGAACAGATTAACGGAGGAATAGATGCCTACAAACATTAATGTTTATACTGGGGACTTAGAGTTCAAAGGAGTGGATTATATTAAGGATATGGAACGTGATCCAACCTCTATGGATTATGTGGGATACCATATTCCTACTGTATGGGTAAACAAAAATACGGGAAGAAGCTTTTTACTTGTTTTAAAAGTCAATGGTGTAGCGACATGGATAGAATTAGTTTCAGCGGGAATAGACTTTTATAATAGTGTTTTAGCATTTGCTGATAGTACTGCTGTACCTCCTACAACTGGAACTGGCGACCGATATATTTTAGATCAAACTGCTGGAGCTGTAAATCCTGCATGGGATGGAGCTGCTAAGAACGATATTGTTGAATATGACGGAACACAGTGGCATGCAACGACACCTACACATGGTGGCATATGCTATGTAGAAGATGAAGGAAAGCTATATGTCTTTGATGGAGCTGAATGGAAAAGCTTATCTAGTGCTATTCCTTTGATGACAACTACCATTCAAGGGATTGGCGAACTTTGTACGAATGCTGAGGTGATAGCGGGAACGTTGACAGACTACCACGTGGTTAACCCTTCATCATTGAAGGCAAAACTTGGTGATCAAACTGATCATGGATTGCTAGTCGGCTCTGGAGATGATGCTACTATCACCGCTTTAGCTGTTGGAACGAATGGACAAGTGTGTTTAGGAAGCATTGGTGCAGATCCTATTTTCAGTGACCTCACTTCTGGTGGAAATACAATTGAATATATTGGTATTCCAGGGGGATTAAATTTAGACGTTACGGATGCTACAACTTCTCAAAAAGGAGCTTCTGAACTAGCTACAGATGCAGAATCGATAGCGGGAACGTTGACAGACTACCATGTTATCAATCCTTCTAGTCTAAAAGCTAAATTAGGTACACAGACAGATCATGGATTGTTAGTAGGTTCTGGAACAAACGCAGCTGTAACAGCCCTAGCAGAGGGAGCTACAGGCACATTATTGGTAGCTACAACAGGTGCAGATCCAGCTTGGAGATCTACGTCTTATGGAGATTTTTCTTTTACAAATCTTGCAGCCGCTACAACTAGTAGACAATTATCAGTTATAAATCTTGTTACAGATGCAACATCACATGCAGATTTAAGGTTATCGACACCTCCTCTTGGTGGTGATTCATTAGTATCGTGGGAAGTACAAGGTTCTCATTTCTTTGCAGCAGGAGTTGACAATCAAGTGGCAGGTGATCCTTGGAAGTTATCTAATTCATCTCATCCAAGCGGTGGAACAGCAGCTATAACAGTAGATGCAACAACAGCAGCGGTGACGTTCGGAAGTGTTTATGAGTTTCCAATAGCCGATGGAAATGCAGGCGAAGTCTTACAAACAGATGGTGCTGGCAATGTAGATTGGGGTGGAGTTCACCCATTGCTACCTGATTTAGATAATATTTTATTTGTAGGCAAGCATGGTAATGATGCTAATGATGGAAAAACTCCGTTTGCAGCAAAACTTACTATCCAAGCAGCGGTAACAGCAGCAGCAGTTGGAGATACAATCATTGTTTATCCTGGAAGCTACAACGAAACAGTTACTCATGCAGCTAATAATTTAACAATGATTGCAGAAGGTAAGACAAATACTGTAATTATCACCCAAGCAGACGCAAATGTTGTTGATTTTGCTACGTTTAGAGGAATCCAATACAAATATTTCGGGATAAGTTGTACAGCAGCAACTACTGCAATTAATACAGTTCAAGGTTCAACAGGTAGTTGTATCTTTAAAGAATGTAATTTAGAAATGACTTGTGCTACAGATATTGCAGCAGCAATTCAACCAGCAGTAGGGTCAATAACAGGCAACCTTGGTGAGTTAAAAGTTACTATAGGTAGAGTTACTTATGCTCATACTGGAAATGGTGGAGGTACAGCTCAGAAAGGTGCTTTCATGGTAGCCAATGGTGCAAGCGTAACTCTTCAACGCATAAATGATTTATCTATTGCTAATAGTGGTACAGCATTAGTTACTGGAGTTGGAATAGATACAGCTTCAACTGGTGTGTTTTTTATGAACGATAATAAAATAACAGTAACAGACCCAAACGCAGTAATAGTTACAGGACTTGCTTATCTTGGTGGGACTGGATTAACTCATGAATATTTTAGAAATACAGTTCATGTTGTAGCAACAAATAATATCGGATATGGCTTTTTCTCAGCAGATACAGTAACAACTTCTAGGTTTTTCTATAATCATATCCATGTAACGGATGTAGCAGGTTCAAGTTATTCTTATTTAATCGGCAATGGAGCAACAGTAATTTCACATTTTGATGATATTATTGCAGATGATGGACATTCTTTAGTTGCTGGAGGTACATTTACAGAAGTAAACTCTGAAACTGACGGTAATCTATCTGTAACAAATCTAACTCAACACGCTCCAGTCATAGGTGGAGGTTCAAGTGCTTTAACGCCTCTAGGTCCTTTAACAAATGGGCAATTAGTCGTAGGAAGCACAGGAGCAGCACCAGTAGCAGCAGCTCTTACTAGTACTGGAGGCACGATAAATGTCACATTAGGTGCTGGGACTATAAATCTCGAAGCAGGTGGTGGTTTTAATATTGTTACAACAACAACTGATGCTGTTGCAGGTGCAATAAATACAATGTACATCATTAAGAACGCAACACCAGCAAATTTAACGACATTGACATTGCCAGATACAGCACCAGTCGGTTCTGCTATTCAAATATTAGGATATACCTCTGGATGCTTTTTAATCGCCCAGAACGCTGGAGAACAAATATTCTTCGGCGATCAGTCTACGACAGTCGGGGCTGGAGGCAGCATTGCTTCTACTGGAGACCATGATGTAATAGAACTTGTTTGTGTAACAGAAAATGTAGAATGGCAAGTTATCGATAGCATAAGTAATGGATTTGCAATAGTTTAAGGAGGAAAATATGCCAGAATTAGAAATACCACAATGGCTTAATGCCGAAAGAGGAGCGAAGCTCCATGAGACTTATGTAGAAGCTCATGCAGCATACCATGAAGAATGTGGTTACTGGAAGGATTTAGGATTATTAACCAAATGGAAAGAAATTAAGATGAGATTAAAACATCTTGATAGAAAGCCAGTTGGAGGATGGGTAAAATAATATGGCAAATTATCAAACAGCAACAAATAATTATCAATTATCTAGATATATCGTAGATCAAGATGGATCAACACCTTTCAAAACCGTCCAAGCTGCCATAGATGCACAGACAGCGTTATCTGATAATCAGGCTATTATAGTTAGAGGAAGCTTTACAGAAGATTTAACTTTTTACGATGGTACACATCTTATCTCATTTGGTGGCGAAGGAGCTGCTGAATTTAATAGTATCATAGGTGTACATACACCTCCTGGAGGCTATGCTAAAATTTCTGTTACAGGCTTATGGTTAAAATCTTCTACATCTATTTTTAGTAATGCGGCAGCAACTTCTGGAGGAATCTTTGTTTATAACTGTATGCTAGAAGCAGATAATGGATTTACTTTTGATATACCTAACTGGAAATCTTCTAAGCTTGGTCTTTATAATTGTGATTATATAGATGGTTCTAATGATGGTATTTTAAATACAGATAGTGCTACCTTAGAAATTGTTAATTGTCGCCTTCCTCACGCTTCTAATATCTTAGTTACAACTACAACCTTGAGGGTTGTAAATTCTACCGTTCAATGTCCGATGACTTTTACAGATGGGTCAT
>Ga0208769_1000666_pt1 | contig 16107 bp, 18 predicted proteins | sample AntAceMetag02UKC_FD_184768 | JGI IMG/M metagenome (GOLD analysis project Ga0208769, IMG submission 184768) | Saline lake microbial communities from Ace Lake, Antarctica- Antarctic Ace Lake Metagenome 02UKC (SPAdes) (version 2) | ecosystem: Environmental > Aquatic > Non-marine Saline and Alkaline...
TATTACAAAATACGAGTCTCCTGTGTGCAATTCGTGTAATAAATATGGTTTTTTTTGTTATACGCCATATGGTGGTGAATATTCAACATGTCCTCTTTGTCAAGACGCAGATTATTTTAATTCCGACTCTAGCGACAAACTAAATGTTTTACTTGAAGATGAATACATTGAAGATATACGCCAAGAATATTCTTATTGCAAACGGTGTCGAGTTATTTTTGATACTGGATGTAAACATGCGGAAAATGGTTGTACAAGCAGTGTATATAATGGTCACTTGATTGATATGTGGTTAAATAAAAATACTAACGATGTACATCACGGTATGCCACAGTTTGATGATGAAGATGACTGGTTTAAAAATGGAAACATGATTACTATTTTACGCTGGAATTGTCCAAACTCGGGATTGCATTGTACTAATGGATATTACCCTAAACTTTCTCATCCAAACTATTACCCATTATGCTCTACATTAAATACTAAATAAATATGCTCTTGCAAGTTGTGTTATTTTATAAAAAAATGATTTAGAAAGTTTTTAATAAAAAAAAACGTGTATAAATTAAAAAAAATGAATTTTATTTTTTATAGTAACAAGAGACAACTTATTTTAATAATCTTACCATGAACTCTAATACCGAAATCAAATACGAAGTTGATTTAGAAATGACCTCAGAAAATCAAAAACTTTACGACAATGAGGTTGAAAAAGTACATGACATGGTTTTGACACATGTGCGTACTCCCAAATTTCATCTGAAATACGCCAAGACAGTTATAAATATAATTAACAGTTCAAAAGATCATCCTAAAAATGATTATACGTGTAAAAATTATAAGTGTGGGGTATTAGATAATACAACATATTATAACAAAACCAAATACCAGATATACCAAATGAAATTTATGGACCTTGATTTGAAAGATTTAAACCATATGTTTGTTGTTTGTGGAGAACGCTTGGCAAATGTTGTCATTGAAGAAATGCCCACTTTAGTCACTATGACATCATTAGTTGAGTGTATGGTTGAGTGCATGGTTGACTTTATCTCGAATACCGAGACAAATTGGTCCAAGAAATTAAAAAATAAAAAATATGTAAAATAAAAAAATGATTTGTAATTTTTATTTTATACAAGACACAGTTATTTTAATAATCTTACCATGAACTCTAATTGCGAAATCAAACCTGAAGTTCATTTAGAAATGACCCCAGAAAATCAAAAACTTTACAACATTGAGGTTAAAAGAGTATATGACATGGTTTGGGATTATATGTGTCGCTCCGACTTTCGTGCAGAGTACACTAAGACAGTTAAGCAAATAATCAAGAATTCAGGTGATGAACCCAAGAACAACTATATTCGTAAGAATATTTCTAATTCTCGATATAAAATATATAAAAACAAAAATAAGTATCAAGTGTACCAAACTGGATTTATTCAGTTTGATTTAAATAATTTGGAATACATGTCCGAAGTTTGCGGAGAAGAGTTGGGAGATGTTGTTAATATTAAAGACATGCCTGTATCGGTTACCATGGCATCATTAGTTGAGTGCATGGTAAATATCATGTTTGAAAACGACACAGACTGGTGTGAGATTGACTTTTAAAATTTAGATTAGATTTTTTAATATTGCATATAATAATGATGTTAAAACATTGTAAACCTGGAACTTGCAAACCTGGATATTTATGTAAACGAAAAACGCAAAAGTGCGAGCCAAAAAAAACAAAGGCTTTGTTACCAAGTGCTACTAATAGTTATCCAAAATTAACAATGCCTTTGTCGCCAATAGCAAGTCATAGTTCTCCAAAATTAACTAAAAAGTGGTTGATTAAAATGGGACTGAGACCCAATAGTATAAATAAAACAGTAAAAAAAAACATCAAGCCGTATAAAATGTCAGAAAAGCAGTATAATGTCATGGTGAAAAGATACGAAAACGACTTGAATGAATTTAATCAACATGGCTATCGTGAAATATATGATGTATTTAAAAAAATTGCAAAACGTCAATATTCCAAAGATGTTGCGTTTGCAAAATATCAGGAAACATTTTATCAAAATTTTATGAATACTAAAAACCCATATAGAACAGATGACATGTATAAATTAAAAAACCTGCGTATAAAAGCCGACAAAACTAAATAAATATGCTTTTGCAGTCCCCAGTTAATACAACCGACCCAGGATTGCCTTTTTCATCAATTTGTACATTACAAATAAGAATGTAATGTATTTCTACATTTTTTAGCGATTTTGAATTTGAGTGTTGCTTGCACAAAACCGCAACCTTTTTAAGTTGCTTTCGGTCAGGCTTTTTATTTTTTGTAACAAGAATGCAGTGACTTGATGGACCATCCGCTACATGAAACCAAATGTCGTGCAATTCGGCAGCCCTAATCAGTTCCCAGTTATGTCTCTCGTTCTTGCCAATTAGAATATCCATCTTAATGAATTGTCTTATATATTTTAGTATATTTTCATTTTTTTATTTTATTCAATGAATTATTTCTCAAAAGTTTGTCTGTGTTACAGTAAATATTATTAGACGAAATATGTACATTAGTTTCGCTTTTTTGATTTTTTGGTTTTGTAACAGGCGGTAATTTTTTTTGTTTTTTTACAGATAATAACTTGTGTCGTTCAGTATTTTCAACTATCCAATTGTCCTCTATGCGTTCATGGTCTACGTGACCATGAACTGTATTAAACGAAACATACAAATCTTCTTTAACATCTTGTTTTTTAACAGGTTGTAATTTTGCTGTTTTTTTTACAGGTAATAACTTATGCCGTTCAGTATTGTCAATTGTCCAAGATTCGTTATCTTTACAATGAATAGCATCAAACGAAAAGTGCACATTTTCTTCGCTTTCTTGATTTGGTTGTTTTTTTACAGGTAATATTTTTTCTGTTTTTTTTACAGCCAACAACTCATGCCGTTTAGTGTTGTCATATGTCCAAGATTCGTTATTGTCAGAATGAATTGCATCAAACGAAAATTGGAAATCTTCTTCGCTTGTTTGAGTTTCTTGTTTTTCAACAGGTTGTATTTTTTCTGGTTTCTTTACAGGTAACAACTTATGCCGTTCAGTATTGTCAACTGTCCAAGTATCATTTATCTTACCATGAATATCATCAAATGAAAATTGTACATCTTCTTTATTTTCTTGTATTGTAACATGTATTTTTTTTGGTTTCTTAACAGGCAACAACTTATGCCGTTCAGTATTGTCAACTGTCCAAGTGTTATTTATGTTACCATGAATATCATCAAACGAAAATTGGACATCATCCTTATTTTCTTGTATTGTAACATGTATTTTTTTTGGTTTTTTTACAGGTAACAATTTGTGCCGTTCAGTATTGTCAACTGTCCAAGTATCATTTATGTTACCATGAATATCATCAAACGAAAATTGTACATCATCCTTATTTTCTTGTATTGTTTCATGCAGTATTTTTTCTGGTTTTTTTACATGTAACAATTTGTGCCGTTCGGTATTGTCAACTGTCCAAGTATCATTTATGTTACCATGAATATCATCAAACGAAAATTGGACATCATCTTCATGTTTGGTTTCAATTTCAGTATCATATTCAATTTCAGTATCATATTCAGTTTCAGTATCATATTCAATTTCAGTATCATATTCAGTTTCAGTATCATATTCAATATCAGTATCATATTCAACTTCAGGTTCAATTACAACTTCAGGTTCAATTACAAGTTCAGGTTCAATATCAACTTCAGGTTCAATATCAACTTCAGGTTCAATATAAACTTGCAGTTCAATATCAACTTCAGGTTCAATTTCAACTTGCAGTTCAATATCAACTTCAGGTTCAATTACAACTTCAGGTTCAATATAAACTTCAGGTTCAATTTCAACTTGCAGTTCAATATCAACTTCAGGTTCAATTACAACTTCAGGTTCAATATCAACTTCAGGTTCAATATAAACTTCAGGTTCAATATCAACTTCAGGTTCAATATAAACTTCAGGTTCAATTACAACTTCAGGTTCAATATCAACTTCAGGTTCAATATAAACTTCAGGTTCAATATCAACTTCAGGTTCAATATAAACTTCAGGTTCAATATCAACTCCAGGTTCAATATCAACTTCAGGTTCAATATCAACTTCAGGTTCAATATCAACTTCAGGTTCAATATCAACTTCAGGTTCATCTTTATGTTCGGGTTTGATTTCAATATTTGTTTCAATTTTGAGTTTGATTTTTACTTTCGGTTTAACATCTTTTTTAGATTTAACGCATTTATTTTTTAGTTGATTTATTGCCGCACAATAAATAAGACGTCGTTGTTTTGGCGTTAAACCAACGGATGTTTGTAATTGAAATGCCACTCTCATATATTACCTGTATATTTTGTGCTAACTAACAAAGTTTAAATAAATTAAACTAAAATATTGTATTAGAATAACTAGATTATAACCTATATTATTATTATGAAAAATGTTCCAAGAAGATATATACCAAATAAATTAACTTTAAAAGATAAAAAAAAACAAAGAAGAATGATTAAAAAATCTAGAAAAATGTATAAAAAAGGAAAATATTATACTAGAAAACCAGTTAAATCTTATAAATCTAAAACAAGTAGTCATATTTTAAAAGCTCGACGAATCTATAAAATACATGATATTAAACCATCTAAAGAATTAGCTGTCAAAACAGGTTGTTCACTAAATACTTTAAAAAAAATTGTCAATAAAGGTCAGGGTGCATATTATAGTTCAGGTAGTAGACCAAATCAAAGTGGTAAATCATGGGGATATGCTAGATTAGCTAGTTCTATTACTAGTGGAAAAGCTGCAGCCGTTGATTATAAACTGCTTGAACAAGGATGTAAAAATAATAGTAAAGCTTTAAAATTAGCAAAAAAATCTAAAAAAAAATATGGACATAGTAGACGAAAAACACCAAGTGTTAAATTATAAAAATAAATTATTGACTAAATTGGAAGGTAAATGGAATAAAAATGAAATAAAAATATTGTATTAATACAAGTACAAAAGATGAGCAGTAAAACAACCTATATATTATCCACAGACACATTCAAGACAATATGGCAAGGTGCATTAGGTGCCATGACTTTTGGAGCATATCACCAATTTAATACAAATAGAATCATGGATTTAAACACTAAGTATATGACAGATAAACACAATAACGACATGAACAATTTAACTAACCAACACAATAACGATATGAACAATTTAACTGACAAATTAACTAACCAACACAATCGTGATATAAACAATTTAACTGAAAAGTTTAACAAATTAGAAAATGACCAAAAAAGTAGATGGTGGTAGATTTTTACTAAATTGTAAAAATGAAATAAAAACATTGTAATAATATAAATACAACAATATACGAAATTATGAGCACTAAAGCAACCACTTATTTATTATCTATGGACACTCTTAAGACAATGGGCCAAGGTGCATTGGGTGCCATGACTTTTGGAGCATATCATCAGTACACTACAAATAAAATTATGGAACTAAACAATGAAAATCAAAAACAATGGATTATACACAGAGATGCTAAACTAAATGAAAAAATAGCCAAATTAGAACAAGACAAAAACAATAGATGGTGGTAGATTTTTACGTGGTTTCATCATTCTATTATTTAAAAAAACAATATAAAAATATTGTTTTTTACTTTAACAATGATTCATTTTATTATTAATAAACGTTTTGCAGACAAATCATATGAAACAATAAATCATTTCACTAATTTTTATAAACGTTTTGTAGATGACCAAGCATATTATTCAATTAACCAGTTTACTGGTATTGGTTATAACTTTGTTGCACGCATGAATAAAAATGCATGTTATTCTCAAAGACTTTTTTATTACACATCGCATTGTTTTGGTGGAGCTGTATTAACTGGAATATTCTTAACTATAACTCGTAAGAAATTATCAAAAAAATATCTTGAACCAAAAATTGCTATTTATGGATTACTTGGTTTGATTTGTTCGTTAAATGCATATTTTCATATAATGTTTCGTGAGTATGAACCAAACCACCAACCATCAGGAACCTGTAATCTCTAGGTTTATTTTTTGCTTATTTTACTTTATATTACAAGCATTTCAATTTGCTACCAAGGGTTTTGAAATAATGGTTGTTGTAAAATACTTGTTTGTCTAATGTTTTTGTCAAAGTCTTATCACTCATTTGCAATGTTCTAATGCAATCATATTTACAAACAAATTCTTTGACCATTTTATGCTGATGGTCATATTGTCCAACTCCATCTTTATACAAAATTGGCTCTTCTCCTTTATTTTTCACAACAAACGCATTTTTTATTTTTTCGTTGCACGTTTCGTACAAGATATAATAATTACCCTTTGTTGGCATACTTCGCTTCACATACATGTCCAGTGCAGAACTTGATTCGTAGTCATTACATTGTGCCGCTGTTTTTCGGTTTAAATATACATTTAATATTTCAGTTTTGTCCAAGTTCAGTTTAGCAATGTATCCTAAATTTTGTGACTTGGTTTCTCTTGTGGGAGCAATTGTGGGAGAAATTATATTTGCATCTAAATGCCTTTCAACCAATAGCCAACGAAATCCACAATAAATAGTACTTTCCGCAATAGCCTTGTTAATACTCGGGCGTTTAATAGCACTATTTTCCTTCATGATTTCTGACACACTTTCATACACAGTTACCAATTGCATGGTTTCGGGATGTATTTTTTGCAACCGTGGACCAACTGTTGGCAAAGGCTCACCAAAATTAGTGGTGGTTTTTGTTTGCAATGAATTTAATCGCTCTACAATGTTTTGGTTGGTTTTTTCCAGATTATTTATTTTGCCAGACATTTGCTGTACTATTTCAGATAATTGTGTGATGTTGGCATTTAACGATTGAATGAGAGAGTTGTTATTATTATCGGCATTCATTTTGTTCATGATTTTAAGGTTTTCATTTTCCAGTTTTAATTTCTCAATGTCATGGTTGTTGAAATAATTAATATTGTTATTTACAATTTTCAATAACGTTTTGTAGGATAAATTTTTACCAATAAGAAATAATTCCAGTTCTGTTTCGTGACCTTTTAAATTGCACACTTTGCTGGGTCGAATCAGTTCATTCTCTTTTACAAACGATTCAAAATCTTTACTTTGGTTTACCGAAAAACAGTCCAACAAGAGACATTCGTCATACTTGCTTTTGTGCTCACTATATCTATCTTTGATACCTCTTCTGCTTTCGCCAACCTTTACAATATACTGACCATTTTCTAGCGTTTTAACTTTGATTATGTAAAAAATACAACCAATTGTGCCATATTCGTGCAATAATATCTTCTCTCTTTCTAAGATTTTTTGCTGGTTCAGTTTGTCTTCTAATTCTTTGTTTTTTTTGTCTTCCAATTGAAGCAACTGATGTTTTAATTCATCACTTTCTTCTTTTACAATTTCCTGTAAAATCTCTTCCAGTTTAATGAAATATTCATGTATTTCATCTGCTTTTTTTGTTCCTGCCTTTAAACAAAATCGTTTGAATGTGTTAATATTTAACATGACTAATTGTTTATTATGGCCACCTCTTACATTTGGATTTGATTTGTCAGTTGGTAGATTAGTTGTTGGGTAACACGATAAAATTTTATAATCTTTATTAATAATAAATAGTTTAAGCAACAATTCTTTAGATTTATGTTTTGAACTAAAATCCAGCCACTGCCATACATCATCCAAGTTAATAATAAAATCATTATTATAATCGTGATTTAAATAGCAATAAAAACTAGCCAAAAACATTTGCTGTTCGTAATTGGTAAAGTTGTTTTGTACCCTTTCAATTATTTTTGACTGATAATCACCAGTCATCTTGGTGATTGGATTGCTTTCAATAAGATTTACGATATCCATGCTTATATTAGTATATCATATATTATCTTTATATGCTTTTTGATATATTTAAGCAAAAAGCATATTTTTGTATTAAATAATTATTGCTCACCCGCCAGGGTGTGCAATACACTAAAACTAGAACAATTAATGCGTATTTTACGTTATTGCTCAAGAACATTCTTAAGCAAACAATTAAAAATACATCAAATTACAATGCTTTTGGCTAAATTAACGGTGTTTTTTTAAGCGTCTCATATAAAAAATCTTTAAATGAGATAATATGACACAATCGTGTCAGGAAATTATGATAAATATATACAATCCACGAATACTGTTCTTAGTATTGTGCTTAGTTGGAGTAGGCCAAACCACCCATGCCGCTCATAATTCTCAACACATTATAATTTGTGGCGTACACACGAACCTTGGCGGTCTTGGTGCCTTCCACAGTTGCATTAGACAGGACAAGCTGAAGGGTAGCGTTGTCAATACGAGAGAAGTTGCACGTGCCACTTGGTTGATGTTCCTCAGGTCTCAATGCAAACGCATACACGTTGATGCCCTCATCGGGAGAACGGGTATGTGCCTGGTAAGGCTGGACGAGGGAGAAGTAAGTTCCCTCACGCTCGGAGAAGCGGTCCTGTCCGTTGAGCTGGAGCTTGGCAGTAACCACGGGGTTAAGTCCCCAACAATGCATATCCAGAGAAGTCTCAGTTAGCACAAATGTTCCAGCGTCAGATACAGATGAGCCGTCCAAAGAAGACTGGTTGGCAAGAGCCTGAAGGGTAGCCATGGTCTGAGCGTCAAGTCCAGATGGGATTTCGTTGTTGGAAGCGTGAGACACACCGCCAAAGTTGGGCTCGTTTGCGGCGTTGCCAGGACTAGACCAGTAGCCAGTTTGGCCAGGCTGCAGACTGTAGTCAAGAGCACCAGCATCATTGAATAGGCCTTGCTGGTCAATATACTCGTTTTTACCAGCCACCGCCTGAGGTCCGCCAAACGCGTGGATAGCGTTGGGAAGAGCATCAATGGCGTCAGTGTAATTGAAGGGCTGGGCTCCCAGAACCTTAAAGAGCATTGCATCGCACACAAGGGACGAGCAATAATCAACGTTCTGATCGGGCTGCACAACCCAGATAAGCTCCTTCACGGGGTGATTGAAGTTCAGCTTGATCTTGTTACTAGACGAACCGACAGACTCGTCACCAGTAAACTGGAGCTGAGTAATGAGGTACTCGTGAGGCTGTTGGGCGAAACGACGTCTCTCATCCGTGTCAAGGAAGACATAGTCAACGTACAAAGATGCGGCAACCAGAGACTGGTTGTAGGCGATGGCAGCAGGAACTGGGGTTCCAGCCTTATAGTTACCAATAGTTGCATTGTTGCAACTTAGTGTGGTCACAGCCCACAAACACTCGTCGATGGGACGGATGTCGAGATTGATTTTGACTTCGTGATACTGCACTTCACGAAATACCCTACCTTTCGGTATATTTATGGTTTATTTTTGACCGTATCATCCATACAGTAGATATTTAATTGCCTTTGCATTTCTGCATCAGTAACATTACCTTTAACCAGGGAATAGACTATATCTTAAGTTATCATTTGTGTCGATTAAACACATCAAACCCAATACCATTTAGTCGTTGAACCTTATTCATAACCTTATCATAACGGTGTTAGAATCTTGGCTGCGGATTGCCGATTTCTGTGCAACTTTTATCTTGGTCGCACATCATACGGGGCATTATTACCATACCTGAGGTCGTTTTTCTCAGCCACCGTAAACTTTCATTTACGGCTTGGTAGCCCAAAAATTGTTTGTATTTAGTGTTAAACCGAACAACATTCACAATATTATTGTGATAGTAATGCAATTGCATTTTATCTGTTTTTCGTCGGTTTTCTATGCAAGTTAGTGGTTGTAAATTTGTCCAGTGGAAACATACATTTTTATCATTCTCATTTGAAAAATTAAACGAATTAATTGGAAGAATATGGTCTATTTGCCAGTAACTTCCAAAATTATCCCAGTTCATTTTCTCATCAAATCTAAACGCAAGCCATTTCATTAAGAATTCATTTTCACATCCAATCAATGATTTATAAGATGTATTTTTACCCTTAATCATTTTATGAATTTTACTTCTTAAAACTTCAGATATTTGAAAATTCAAATCTGTTTTTCGTTTCAATTTTATTTTTTCCTTTTTAATGGGTAAATAATCTCGATTCGCTTGCTTGGTTCGTTTTTTAATATGGTCTTGATCTCTATATATTTTCCGTTGTTCATTTATTTTAACTTCGTTTTCTTTGCGGTATTTTTGATTCTTAATTGATAAAGTGTCTTTGTTGTCTGTATAAAATTGTTGTTGTTTCAGTTTGATTTGTTCCTTGTTTTGCAGTCTATATTCTTTTCTACATAAATTACAATCATATCTATGACCATCAGGAGTACTTTTTAATTTACCAAACTTATTCAATTCAACTGTTTTCTTACACTTATAACAAACTTTGCTCATATTATCTCTCAATATTATTATACTACCACTAATTGCATTTAATACATTTTCATTTTTTTTTACGTCTTTACGGGTTTCCCGAACAATTTGGAATTGTCGCATCTTGTCTAAACCAGTTAAATCATTAAAGATTATAACCAGTTTAACAACAAGACACTAGCATCTGGGGAGAAGAACCAAAAAGGTTCTCCTTCTGAGCCCCGAACAAATTTTCCCTAAAACAGTTCTCAGATGTTTTAGGTTGGATACTTTTCTGCCCTGCAGGAGTTAAGGCAATAAGAGGCAAGGCCAATCCAGGATTGGTGCAAAACCAAAACTGAAGGGGAACGTAAAGAGTTGTCTCGGGAAGAGCATTACGAGGAGCACACACCTGGCGAGGAGCCAAGGCATCACAAGGACCATCAACCTCGGCGAAAGAGGGGTCGGTGATGAATGTCAGTTGTGTGGTATTTCCAATCATCTTGAAGTAACCACGCTCCTGCTCGGAAGTCATGGTAAGCTGATTCCAGATATGCATCCAGTCTCCATACTGGCGGTCAATGCGCTGTCCACCAATCTCGACCTCAACCTGGGCAATCAGCTGTTCACCAGGAAAGTCCAACCAACGAGCATAGACACCGTTGCCCAGACCAGCGGCGACAGATGCCACGCCCATAAGCTGGTTAATCTCGGGAAGAGTAACCTGTAGGTAAGTACGGTAACACAAGTCACCGTTTCTACTTATTGTACACTGAACACGCCGACCAAAGTCGGCTTGGCCATTGAAGGTTTGCTCGATAGACTCAATCGCAAAGTTAGTGTATCTACGATACGTAACCTTCCAAAAGGTAATCTGAGGGTTTGAAGTGAGGTAAACGTCCTGGGCACCGTAGGCCACAATTTGAAGAAGAGCACCAGCCATTTTTGCTTTATTATCTTCCTATAATATTAAAAAATAATGAAAAATAACCTAATTAATTAAACACCTCCATTTAATAATAATAATCTTACAAAACAAAACAAAAGTGAATTATGGTGGCAAAAACCATAAAAATGATTTTTTAATTTTGTAAAATAAACATTAAAAAGAAAATATGAATGTTGAATACCCTATATGTTTATTAAATTGGATAAATCCAAATAAAATAAAATGGATTGAATTGTCAAAAAATAACTCAGAAGGTGCTATGTTGTTATTCGCAAAATATCCAAAAAATATAAATATACTGAATGAAATTCATTCGTTTGATGGTTTAAATGATTTGAATGGTTATGATTATTTGTCGTCCAATGAGTCAGAAGGTGCTATGCTGTTTATTAAAAAACATCCAAATAAAATAAATTGGAATTTGTTGTCTAAAAATCCGTCAAAAGGTGCTATTCACTTGTTAGAACAAAATCCAAAAAAAATAAATTGGGAATATTTGTCTAAAAATACGTCAGAACATGCTATTCAGTTGCTAGAAAAAAATCAAGATAAAATCTGCTGGGCTTCTTTGTCTGAAAATTCGTCAAAAGGTGCTATCAAGTTGTTAGAAAAAAATCCAAATAAAATGGCTTGGTATTGCATGTCTAAAAATCCATCAGAAGGTGCAATGCAGTTGCTAGAAAAAAATCAAAAACAAATAGATTGGGAGAGTTTGTCTAAAAATCCATCAGAAGGTGCTATGCAGTTGCTTGAAAATAATCAAAATAAAATACATTGGGAGAGTTTGTCTGGCAATCCGTCAGAACGTGCTATGCGGTTGCTAGAAAATAATCCAGATCAAATATATTGGTATAATTTGTCTAAAAATACGTCAGAACGTGCTATGCGGTTGCTAGAAAATAATCCAGATCAAATATATTGGTATAATTTGTCTAAAAATACGTCAGAAGGTGCTATGCAGTTGTTAGAAAAAAACCGAAATAAAATAAATTGGGTTTGCTTGTCTAAAAATCCGTCAGAAAGTGCTATGCAGTTGTTAGAAAAAAATCTATATCAAATAACTAACATTTGTTGGGATAACTTGTCTATGAATCCGTCAGCTTTGCAGTTTCTAAAAAAAAACCAAAATAAAATAAATTGGAGAGGCTTGTCAATGAATCCTCATATATTCAAGTATGATTATATACAAATGAAACATAATTGTATGGTGTTTAAAGAAGAGCTGATACAAAATCGGTATCATCCCCGCAATATATCCAAGTTTAAAGATTGGAAAGTTAATGCGTTTGAGTTTGACTCTGATTCAAATTAAAACTAATAAAATATAAAAATGATTTATTTAATATACTTGTTTTTAATTAATTGTAAAATGACTAACTATTTTGATAAAAGTTATCATATTGTGGAAAATAGAGGTGATTGCTTAAAAGTTATGTTAATGGAGTTTATGTCTGACATTAACAAATGCAACCAAGTCGATGGTTACGGTTTCCTTAAAGTTTTGAAAGCAGATGACAGGGATCAATTTGTTGTCATGTTGTCTGCTAAAGAGAGACTTGAGTGTTATAAACGAAGGGCAATACAACTCTCCACATGGATTACGGTTATGAACTCGTTAAAGTTAAAAAGTAGCTATGCAGTATACAGAATAGCGTACTGGGGAGAAACTATCGGAAAATCCATAATCTACCCCAAACTAACTAAGTATGTTCTCCCTTTATGGAGATTTCAAATGTTTGTTGACGAAAAGTCATATTTCAAATTGTTAATTCAGTCGTTTGGTATGCTTAGCCTTTTTACACCTCATACTAATATATTGTTAGACATTGATAAGCATCACATGAAAAAATTGGATAATAAATATTCACGATCGAGTTGGCACAATACGGACTACAAGGTTCCTGATGATTATTATGGTGGCTAGTTTATCATTTAAAATTAAACATTTTTTGATTTATTGTAAAAATGATTGATAATTTAGATTAAATATTATAAAAATGGTAAAACTATCTTTATACAAAGCATCCAATGCACCAATAATTTTAATTGTTCGCATTGTTAAAAATAAACTTTGTTTGTTTATAAAGTGGAACATGATTTACAATACTTTTGAAGAAGGTCAGTTTTTAAAAAATAAACAATTATTTGATTGTGCAATTTCTAGTGACGGAACACTGGTTTACTACATGTATAATGAGTATGGTATTAATAATAATACTCACACCATTTTAAGCAAGGTTCCAAATGCAACTGCTATTTATTATGGCTCTGAAAATGTTGGCAGATGGGGCACAACTCAGTTCAACATATCTAATGGGAATATACCAATAGACAATGGAGCCAATTTAAAAATAACTTCATATGGAATTCAGCACGAATACCAAAACCAAATATTAATAGATAATGACACACAAATCAACAAAACCGTTTCTAATTCTGGAAAAATTAGTTCAGACACATTTCAAAACCAAGATAAAACTCATACTTATCAAGTTGATAAATGTCGCATTTTAATGGATGGTCATATAATATATGACTGTACTCATAGAGAATTTGTAAGTAGAGTTGCCGATGAATCAATTACTCTTGCTAATGAAGCTTCAGCATAACTTTGCTATAATCTGTATATACGTTTTCGATATTACTGTAATCTGCTTTTTGAGTAACCGTTAAAGGAGTCAATAAATACCATTTATCAATATTTTGCAATTTCATCCAGTAAACGTCAATGGCATAAACAGTTTTCATGTGTTTTTTATTTATGAGTTGTGTAACACTTTCTTTTACATTTTGAATTAACGTATCTAAATACGAACCATTAACCAAGTATGCAGTAGTTGTAAAACAACGATTTACTTTAACACATGGCACATTATCAACCAATTGATAAGGTGAATGAGCATTTCCTCCCAGTAAAAGCACATCCCATGATTTTCCCAAAGAACTTGCAAAAAATGTATGAGCTTGATTAGACAACAATTTGGGATTTGTAAAAACTACATCATCTTCAAGAATCAAGACATGAGACCAGTTATTATCTTTAGCTAACTGTAAACATTTAAGATGGCTCAAACTACATCCTATTGCTCCCAAATTTGGCATTGATATCGCCGAAAATCTGGTTGCTTTGTCTAAATATCCCATTTTAGCCAATTCGGTTTGCATGTGAACCAAACGGTCTGCTCGAGAATCTAAATTAATATAAAATATATGCTCAATATTTTCTAAAGAACTTACCATATTTAACTACTTTGTTAGTTCATCTATTTAATTATCTTTAAATTAAAATAAATATTATCAAAATCAAAATAAATATTAGGTAAAAAACATAAAAAAATAAACTCATGGTTAAACAACAAACTGTATAATAAGAAATGAATTATTTTCTTGTATTAATTGTTTTTTGTGTTATTTTATTCATATATCTACATCTCCAATTTCAGATGAAAACCAGCAATGATTTAGAATTGTTTGAAATTTATGATACAACCAAAGAAAATATGGAGGAAATATGCGATATACGCCAACCCGCCATATTTAACAATTTAGATGACCAGTTTGTAACCGCGGTTGTGAGAAAATTAAACATTGATGTGCTAATTCAAAAATACCCACAATATGATGTAAAAATTCGAGAAGCCAAGGCACATGCTGAAAAAGATATTGATACATTAAACAATGATTACGCATCTTTACCCCTAGTTGCTGCTAAGCAGTTAATTTATCAACAACCAAATAATACACAATCCGCTACGTTTTACTCAGAAAATAATTCCGATTTTTTAGATGAAACTAATGCTTTAAAAAACATTTCAGACCACATGTTAAGGCCTTATTTAACTAGTCGGTGTGACTATGATATTATTTTTGGTACAGAGGGATCTACTACACAACTGCGTTATAACATAAATTATCGCAATTTTTATATTTGCACCAAAGGCACAGTTTATATTAAACTGGTTCCCCCAAAATACTCTAAACAATTAAACCCTATCTCAGATTATGATTTATTCGAATTTCGATCTGACCATAACCTGTGGCTTAGTGAAAGTGATGCCAATTGTGGAGTTAATTCAAAAATTAAATCTTTAGAAATTGCTTTAACGCCTGGAAAAGTATTGTTTATTCCTGCTTATTGGTGGTCGTCATTTCAGTTTGGGTTTAATGCAAGTCTAGCAAGTTTTAAGTACCGAACTTATGTAAATCAGGCAGTTCATATTCCCCATTATTGCATGTGTTTAATGCAAGGACAAAACATTAAAAACAGTTTTTCAAAAAATAATATTGAAGACTTGCTCTTTGAAACCAAGACAAAGACAGAAACAACTTTAGTTGAGCCAACCTTGGAACCAGGTGTTGAACCAACTTTAGTAAAAAATAAAACCAACAACATAACATTAGAAATTAGTGAAACTCCAATTACTCCAATAATAACAGAAAATGAAAATATAGAAAATGAAAATACAGAAAATAAAAATACAGAAAATGAAAATACAGAAAATGAAAATACAGAAAATGAAAATAAAAGTAATACTAACAATACTCAACTTGATCCAATTATTGAAGTTGAAAATGAAGTTGAAAATGAAGTTGAAAATGAAGTTGAAAATGAAGTTGAAAATGAAGTTGAAAATGAAGTTGAAAATGAAGTTGAAAATGAAGTTGAAAATGAAGTTGAAAATGAAGTTGAAAATGAAGTTGAAAATGAAGTTGAAAATGAAGTTGAAAATGAAGTTGAAAATGAAGTT
>Ga0208769_1000668_pt1 | contig 16080 bp, 28 predicted proteins | sample AntAceMetag02UKC_FD_184768 | JGI IMG/M metagenome (GOLD analysis project Ga0208769, IMG submission 184768) | Saline lake microbial communities from Ace Lake, Antarctica- Antarctic Ace Lake Metagenome 02UKC (SPAdes) (version 2) | ecosystem: Environmental > Aquatic > Non-marine Saline and Alkaline...
GGTGATGCTTGACACAATCACCATCAAGAAGTTCATCAACCTGACCCTGCACGACACAATGGCTATCACTGATGTGATGGTGAAGACCGGAACCTGGACGTACCCTGGATTGAAAATCATTGTAGAATTATATGAGAGGGCGCTAGACGCCATGCAGCACAACAGGACCATCAACGTAGATGAGACAGACCGTGGCATTGATACCGACCACAGGAGGGAGTTATGACTCAACGGACAAAGAGATTTACCATCCCGCAGGGTGACTATGGATGGAGTTTGATATTCACATGCCGCACCTTTGCCAGTGTTCTTGTGAACCTGACAGGCTACACGATTCACTTCAAGGTGTGGTCATTCAATACGCCAGGAACGCTGCTACTGAATGGGACCGGCGCCATCGTGGATGCGGCAAACGGCATTGCGTCGTACACGCTACAGTCCGGAGACTTCAACACTGCGGGTGAATTCGAGTGTGAGCTTGAATGTACGAAGGTTGGCGAAGTCAGCAGCTATCAGACCTGCATCGTGGAAGTGACACCGAGCGGTTAGGAGGTGAGCTATGGCATTCACATATGATTTGACCACTGACATCGGGAAAATTCGTCTCAACATAAATGACAAAGTGAACACGTCTGATGCGCCAGCGCACTTCTCTGATGAAGAATTGCAGGTATTCTTGACCGCCGGCGGCAATACGAACGTCGGATCTGCCCTGGCACTGGAAGCGTGGACGGCTGCGGACTTTGACGCAATGGATAGCGAGAAGATAGGCGACTACCAATACACGAGAGGCGCTGTCAGCAAGAAGCTCACACTCGCCAAGGTCTACCGAAACGCAGACGCAAGTGCGCCCGTGTTAGAATTCGGTACGATGGATTTGACAGGAGAAGACGCATGACTTTTGCACGGCAGTTAATAAACACGTGCACTACACAGCGCTTTAGCACGGGTGCTGCTGACGATTACGGCGTACCCGTGCTGACATGGTCTGATTATATTCTGGATGAACCGTGCAGGCTTGTGTATGGCGGCGGGCGCGAGGTTGTGATCGGCGCAAAGGTGGTGGTGGCAGATTATCAGCTATTCATCGGTGATATCGACGTGACCGAGCAGGACAGGGTTGTTATTAGTGAAGTGACCTACGAGGTACTGATGGTTATATCCCGGCAGGACGGCGTGCGTGGGCATCACAAGCAGTGTTTGCTTCGTACCGTGAGGTGATATGGAAATCAACGTCAAGATCGATGATGCCGAGGTGCTGAGGAACATGGCGAAGTTGGGGGGCAAGTTCAAACCTGCTATCGCTGCTGGGTTACGCGACACCATCATTGCAACAACGGCTGATGTCGTCAAGGGAAGCAGGCACAAGACTGGTAACAACCAACGTAGCATTGCGTATGAATCAGATAAGCTCAGTGCTGCCGTATTTTCAACGTCCGGATATGGCGGATACCTCGAGACTGGCACTGCAAAGATGGCAGGGATTCCGTACTTCAAGCCTGCGCTTGACAAGAACATGCCCGACCTCGGCAAGAACATCAAGAGGCATATGTAATGGTAGATTCCAACCGTGTGATTCACGACTATTTGGTGGCCATGCCTGCGATTACCGCGCTGGTAGGCGCGCGCGTCTATGCAGCAAACCCACTGCCAGCCGATGCAACGCTACCGTGCATCAGCTTCTTCACCCGGGGCGGTACAAGCATCCCATCAGTGCCACAAATCGTCGTACCGTCAGTGCAGTTCTCATGTTGGGCGGATGACCCTATTGAAGCGCGCAAGGTCTACAGGGCGCTATATGACGAACTGAATGGACTCTATGACGGACAGGTGACGATTGACGGCACAGACTACTGGATAATGCGAGCAATCGAGGAAGTACAGGGACAGGACATTCAGGACACGGATATACCCGCCTACTGGAAAGTCTTGACCTTCTATGCGATAACAATTCGGAATTTCTAGGAGGTAACACATGGCTACAGCAGGAGCGATAGGACACACTACGGTACTAAAGTGGAACGTCACCGACGTGGCAGAGGTAACCAGCATAGGCGGGGTGAAAATATCTGTCAGCAAGGTCGATTCCACAAGTCTTGAATCGGCAAACTACTACAAGGAAATACTGCCAGGGCTGCTTGACCCTGGCGATATTGAGATCAAGGGCATATTCAAGCCGGGAGATACGGACGGACAGATAGCCCTGATGACCGACATGGAAGCCAGGACAAGCAGGGCCTTCACAATCACGTTCCCAACGGCGTTGGCGGCAACGTGGACCGGCACTGCCTACGTTACAGGCTTTGGAACCGACGAGGTAACAAGTGATGGGATGGTGGCATTTACGGCAACGCTTAGCATTGTCGGACAGCCTTTGCTGAACATCACGCTTGCTGCCGGCATGACAGGACTGACCGGAACCGAGACAAGCGGTGCAATCACCATCGAACCGACTATCGCACTCGCAACCTACACCTACAATTCAGTGACAGACCTGACAGGCGCATGGATAACTCTTACTCCTGTGGGTGCTGCCTGCACCTTCGATATCGTTGCTCTTGGTGTGACGCACACGGTTGCGACCGGCGTTGCCACTGGACACATAACGGTTGGTGGCGCGGATACCGTGACGACTGTATACATCGAGTGCAAAGAAACTGGCAAGGTCAGCAGGAACTACACCCTGATCGTGACGTACCCGTAAGAGTTGAACATGGGGGCGGGTAAAACCGCCCCCTACATAGGAGGTGGCAATTGGTAACTGTCAAGTTGGACAAAGAACGGCATCTGAAATTGGCGCTGCGTGGCATGGTGGCATTCGAGGAACTGACCGGCAAGAATTTACTCAACGGAGTAGATTTCACACAGATGACGATGCAGGAAGTTGCTGGCCTGATGTGGGCATGCCTGCTGCACGAGGACAAGGAACTGACCTTTGACGTATTCCTTGATATCGTGAACCTGAATGATATCCCTACATTGTCAGACGCGGTGGCTCGCTGCGTAACTGAGTCATTCCCTGAAAGCAAGGGGAAGAAACGCCCTTTAGTAGCGAAGCCCCCAAGTGGATAGACCTGTGGGCATTTGGGCGCTACGACCTTGGACTGACCGAGGAGGACTTCTGGAACATGACACTGCGAGAATTCCGGGCGCTGGTTGACCGATGCGAAGGTGTGCGTGAGTGGATGAACTCTCGCACGGCACTACTCTGTGCCGTCATCGTCAACATGCACCGCGACCCAAAGAGCAAGCCGGTGAAGGTTGAAGACTTCATGCCGAGGCGCAAACACACGGAAGAACAAACGCCGGAGGCAATGCTGGCTATTGTGCAGTTACTGAATGCAGCACACGGCGGGAAAGTTGTTACAGATGGATTCTGTGAGAACTGAGGTGAAGCATGGATTTAGGTGATGCGAAATACACCATAAACCTCGACGATAAAGCTACGGCGAAAATGAAGAACATCAGTTCTTCTATCGAGGGCATGGGCAAGAAGATGGGCAAGGTCGGGCTGATAATGGGTGCAGTCGGCCTGGCCATCGGCGGCGTCGCGTTAAAACTTTCTGCTGACTTCGGCAGCGCAATGCGTGAAGTCAATACCATGATGCTGCTGTCAGAGGATGAGTTCGCTGCGTTCAAGGACGAGGTACGCGCCCTCTCTGTTGAGATGGGTGTCAGTGCAGTTGACTCGGCTCATGCGCTCTATCAGGCTATCTCAGCAGGCATTCCGAAAGAGAACGTGATGACCTTTCTGGAAGTCGCAACGAAGGCTGCTATCGGAGGCATCACAGATACGACAACTGCTGTATCAGGACTAACTACTATCATCAACGCATTCAAGTTGTCCGTTTCAGATGCCGAATACGTTGCAGACGTGATGTTTACCACGGTCAAAAAAGGTACAACGACATTTCCAGAGCTAGCTGCATCAATGAGCATTGCCGCGCCAATGGCTGCGGCGCTCGGAGTCGGCTTCGAGGAAATGCTGGCAATGGTTGCCACTCTCACAAAACAGGGCGTTCCAACAGCGCAGGCATTCACACAGATACGTGCAGCTATGGTTGCGTTGTCTACGCCAACAGCGGGCATGGCAGAACTATTAAAGGGTGTTGGTTACGCATCGGGCACTGCCCTAATTGAAGCCGAGGGATTTGAGGGCGCATTGGCTGCGCTACGGACAGAGGCTGGTACTGATATAAGCACACTTGGTGCAGCTATGGGTAGTGTTGAGGCACTTGGCGGTACGCTAGGCGTTACTGGAGAGAATGCACAGGGCGCTGCCGATGACCTAAAGGCTATGGCTGATACTACTGGCTCGCTCACAGATGCAACCGACGAGATGGAGAAAACCGCTGGCCGCACGATGGAAACGTTGAAAGCGCAGGTAGCTGACCTGTCTAGAGAGCTTGGCGATACCCTCATGCCAATTTATGCGAAATTTCTTCAAGGACTATCTGATGCGGTCACGTACATAACTGCGTGGTCTGATGCACACCCTCAGCTTATCGAGAATATTGGGAAGGCCGTATTTGCGCTCGTTGGCACAGGAGGTTTCCTAATCGCAGTGAGCAGAATCATCGCCATAGTTGTGCAACTACGAAACGGACTGATAGCGGTACAAGCGCTGTCAGGCGTAAAGGGATGGGCGCTGTTGCTTGGAGCCACCGCAGCAGCAACGTTGTCTATGGCTGCGTTCGATAAGATGTCACAGGTAGGTGTACAGGGCGACATGGAACATCGCGGCCTTGTTGTTGGCTCTCCTGAGTGGGAAGCTAGACAGGCGCAGGTGTTGTCACTTGGGTCTGCTGCATCACTGGTGAATGCCGGTGGCACTTCCGCGCAGAACGTGACGGTGAACGTAGCCGGTTCTGTTGTAGCCGAGCGAGAGCTGACGTCGATAGTTCGTGACGGACTGTTGGCTATATCTGAAAATAACGACGGAGTGGGTCTAGCATGAGTGCGACTGTTCGCATAGCCTTTGATTCAGACCCGTTTGACGCGGCGCCTGCATGGACTTCGGTCAACGCTATGGAGATTCACACGAAACGCGGACGGCAGAATGTACTGGGGCGCATGGAGGCCGGCACTGCGACTGTTGTCCTGCCGAATGAGGACGGGGCTTATTGGGCTGACAATGCAGCGGGTGCATACTACGGCAAGATAGAGCCCGGGAAGCGTATCAACATTCGTAAGACGTACAACGGCATCACATATAACGCATATACCGGATTCATCAACAAATGGACACCGGCATGGGCAGAGGGGAGTGCAGGCAGGACGATGGTTCTTGAATGTGTCGACTTCATGGCCTTTGCATCCGGGTATTCAATCAATGACGCGGTAGGATATGCAGAGGAATTGTCAGGCGTCCGCATAGGAAACGTCCTGGATGAGATAGGCTGGCCTGTATCAGCAGGGGAGTTTGATTTCTGGCTACTTGAGGATGCAGTGAAATCGCTGCTAGGGACTTCTACATACCTCGCCGGTACGGTTGGGTCAGGCAGGACACTTGTACCGGCCACAGGGGCCATAGAAGGGCTCAATGCAACGGCACATCTGTATGCCGTGCAGGACGCAGAGCGTGGCATCCTGTTCGTCGACACTGACGGTACGATTGCATTCCACGACAGATACTATCGCATGTTCAACAGTGGAATTGCCGCGGCGACTTTCGGAGACGCTAGTCTTGATTTCATCACCTTTGACCCGACGCGAGACAGGAATCGCGTCTACAACATTGTCAGGGTTACGCGATCGGGAGGGGTAGAGCAGGAGTCTACGGACGCAACAAGCAGGACTGCCTACGGGCCCCGGACGTTGCCACTAACACTGTTGCTCACCTCGGATGCTGCCTGTCTTGCAGTCGCGCAATACATCAAGAACAGGTCAAAGGACTCGCGCACTGAGGTGCCGAACATCAGAATAATGCCGGACAAAGACCCGGCGAATCTCTACCCCATCGTCTTGGGCCTTGGGATATCTGACAGAATCAATATCACGCTCGCGATTGCATCGTTCGACGCTGATTTCTTCATAGAGGGGATACAGCACGATTGGAAGGCGTCGGAGGGCATTTGGAGAACACGCTGGCAATTATCGCCAGCGACAGCCGACACTATGTGGCGACTGGAAACCGTCGGATTCAGCGAATTGGCAGAGACGACTATACTAGGATTCTAGGAGGTGACACATGGCCTGGACAGTACCATCGGATAGATCGGTTGGAGAACTTATAACAGCTACCATCTGGAATCAGAACCTGGGCCTCGCCGGGAACTCAAAATACCTGAAAGACGCGGTCGATGGGAAACAGGCGAAAGTTCTGTGGGTTCCTGTGAGTGCAGGCTCATATACTCTCAGCCAGAACTTTGGCGGTGAATGTTTCGATGGGGATGATGCCTTCATGCACCTGTGGATTCCCTCAGATTTCACCGCCGTCACAACCGCCGGTATAGTAGTCCGTCCGCTTGCAACGCAAGGGTCTGCAAATTGGGATATTACTTCATACTTTGCGGCTATCGGTGAAGCATACAACACGCATTCACTCAGTGATGCCGCGTCAACCTACAACGTTACGGATGACCAGATGTTTGAGGTCGACGTGTCGGGCATACTGACTGGACTAGCCGCAGGAGACTGGCTCGTTGTGAGGATTTTGGTCAGCACGGCAGGGCATAACGTTGGGGTTCACGGGCTGAAAATCACCTATTCATAGGAGGCGATATGGAACTGAGCGAAGTACAGAAAGCAGCTAGGCCGATTGCGATGGTGGTGCTCGCCGTGTTCCTGTGCGCTATGGCTGCGCTTGAGCAGACCGGATACGGCGAGGCTCCTAAATGGTTCATAGGACCAGGCGCGGCAATCTTCTTTGAGTGGGTTGGTGAATGGGTTGTCTACTGGAAGAAGCACGGCGCGATATGAGAAAGAAAACCTCCATCTGCCATTACTGTGCCGGCATCATTGCAGCGCTAATCACGCTGTTCGTTTCAATCCCCATCGGCATCACACTTGTGGTGCTATTCACGGCACTGGAACTATGGGACGCTGTGAGGGGGCATGATTCGTGGTGGGACTTTCAGGAGTTCGTCCTGGCCTACTTTATGACTAACGCTACCGCGTTTGCCTACGCATTGCTGTTTGGTGAGACAATCTGTGATGTTTGTGGATGAACCATAGGAGTCTGACATGAGTGAAGACATACTGGCGCAGATGCAAGAGGAATTACAGCCAAAGACAACCAAGGAATGCGTTATATACCTCGCTGGCGAAATCAAAGGCATCCACGAAGACTGCCACGATATGAAGGAACTACAGCGGGCGCAGAATGGCAGGGTTGGCAAGAACGCAGAGGCTATCGCGCGTATACAAGGCCAGATGTCGTCAGGATGGAAGCCACAGACAAGGCGCGGCTGGTTCACCGGCGGCGCTACACTACTCGCAATCGTCACCCTCGCGGCCACCTTCGCAGGGAAGCTCATTGAGCAAGTCTCTTGGTGGCCCTGAATATGGCACCCCGCCTTGCCACGAGGCAGGGTGTGACTCACCTCCTGGGACCGGCTGCCCACCGGTCCCCTTTTACGTACAGTAGTTGACAATAACTGCTGCCATGTTTAACAATAGTATAGTCATGGGCATAGGAGGCGCGTATGTTTGGACACCCCGAACTACCGAAGCCAGACTCAAAAGAAGCGGTGACGCTCTGTGAGCTATGGGACACATCTACTGCAAGGGCCAAGCGATACACAGCAGAACACGACTACGGCGTCAGCTATGGCGGCATGTCAAACTGGAGGCTACGGTGCAGGCGGCACAATCTACCACCGACTGAGGTTATCAAACAAGACTTCACTCTGCACGAACATATTGAGCGCCTGTTGGCAGTAGACGAACTGACACTGCCGCACACCAGGATGCCGGGGGAATTGACCGTCGACATCGCAACCACGCTTCCGATAGCGGTTCCTCACATGGCAGACATGCACCAAGGGGAAGCCGGCTGTGATTACAGGGCAATCGAACGTGACCATAACCTTGTCTGCACAGAGCCGGGAGTATACAACGTGCTCGGCGGCGATGCCTATTCCAACATTATCATGCCCGGCATGATCGGTTCGGCACACAATCAGGCGCCAATCTGTGTGCAGAAGGCGATGTATTACATGGAGGTCGAGCAGCAGCACGACTCTGGACACATGCTATTTATGGGCACAGGCAACCATAACTACTGGTCTGCACTGGCTACCGGGGAAGATTGGGACATTGAGCTTGCCCGACGCATAAACACTGTGTATACAAAGCACGGGGCTATGGTCCACATAGTCGTTGGTGAGATGGTGTATGACGAGTTCTGGGAGCATAAGGGGAAGTACGAGTCGTCATTTAACCAGACTCACGGACCGAAACAGAGTCAGCGCGTCTACCATCCCCGGGCGCGTATCGTAGTGCGCGAGCACAAACATGTCGCAGCCATCGAGCAATACCGGTATGACGACAGAGAGTGTGTGGCTATCCGTCCTGGTACGTACGTCACCTATTCAGACTTTGCCGCGCGGAATGGCATGTACGGCGCCCATGTCTGCAATCCTACCGTCGTTTTGTTTCCTGACCGTGACTGGATAGTCGGATTCAAATTCATGGAAGATGCTATAATCTATCTTCGGTCAGTCAGGAAAGACTACGAGGAGCGCGGTCTTGGCATTGCAAGCGAACACGTCAGGCCAATTGCCAGATAAGATGCCAAGAACTGACCACGTCAGATATAATGGCGTGTGGTATGTTGAGTGGATTGACCCGTTGGAAGATGTCCGGAAATGCCGGATAGCTGGAGACACGGTTCAATTAGAGAAGGCATATCAACAGGGGGTTGAAGATGGGCGCAGCAGGCGGGTGCCGTGAATAATAAGCGGCATGTCCATGACGGCATGTGTCTGCCCGCCACGGCGGTGCCCACTGCGCCTAATCAGTGGGACTACAAGCCTTGCCCTCCCTTCCTAGCATGGGATATATGCCGAGCGCGCCCAACATTCGGGCAAGGATGTGGTGCCGTAGGCCGAGTCTGCTAGGGACGACTCGTATTATCCCCCCTGTCCTTTCCGAGTTGTTCTCGGAACTGAGGTTCTGCTGCCGCCATCCGTAGTAACGGCGAGACAGGCGCACGCGGATTGTTTGGCAGCCTGCAAAGTATCAAATCTCTTAGCACTATCCCATGCAGATGTGCATTTGAGATGCAGGATTGCATGAGAATAGCAAGCAGTAAGCGATTGCTAAAGACATATTACATGAAAATCAAAGGTTCGGTATGGCAGGTACCACGGCTGTTCCTGAAGTACCTCGGACTGTGGGGCATCACGGCGGCAGTCGCGTGGATCGGCCTCTACATCAAGAAGCTCATCCGCCGTTAAAATAACCGTCCACGCTATTTTAATCTCCCCTGCTATTGACAAACTGCGATATTGTGTGCAACAATGTTTGCAACGAAAAGAGGGTGGTGCCTGGCACGAAGGCAACCACCCAAAGGGAGGGTATGATGGGAGACACCATACAGACAGATTCTAACACACCACAGCAGGTCATATGCAACAAGGCGGCTGAATGCGACATCCACGGCTGCATGCACGGCACACCTCACGGGCATACTAGCTGCTGTAACGTCAGATGTGAGCGCGGCCACCTAGCTGGCGTGTGCATCCCCTATGTCAGCGAGAACATCCCCACTGAAGACACGGTGACCTTTACCGCAACACCTGAATCTGAGGACGTGTTCTACAAGATGATGTGGGCGCACCTACGCAGTGAGCTGCAGGCATTCCAGACGAACGGATGCCACACCATTGACCCTGTCGTTGTCCTGCGGTTCATGGACTACATTGAGGAGGCCACACCGTGCCACACGGACTAGAGGCTGTAATGGTCGCAATCTGTATCCTGGCAGTGGCCGGGATGATTCAAGGCATAGCACAATATCTGAGGAGGTGAAGCATGAATATGATAGTGGGCGTTGGCGAGTTGGTTATGAGCGTTGCGGCCACTGCGTTCATCCTGACGGTAGTCGGGCTGTACGCGTATGACCGTTTCATGTATCGACGCAAGTAAGCGAGGGAGGACAGATGGAAAAGGACACGGCACTCATCGTACTGGACAAGGAAATCGTAGCGACTACAAAGGTCGACCAAGCCATCTGGATTCTGCAACAGGCTGATACTGAGCTCGGCGTGATTCTACGCGAGCACTCGGTACTGTCGGTATCGACAGACGACGAGAAGGTGTCTGCAGAGCAGTCAATCATGGCGATCCGCAAGGCACGGAAGTCGTGGGATGGTCTAAGGAAAGAGTGGGGTCATCCCTTGGACGTGGCGAAGAAGGCGATGGACGGCGCAATCCGGCAGCGCGACGAACAGGCCGAGAGCGCTGAGAAGAACGCGCTGCGCATGGTCCAGGACTACACGATAGAACAGGCAAGGGCACAGCGGGCCCGGGAGGTTGAGGCACAGCGCGCGGCCGATGAGGCGAACCGGATACTACGCGAGGCACAGGCGAAGGAAGAAGCTGAGGCCAAGTTGGCTGGCGAGGTCTACAAGCCTATAGGCTTGCCGGAAGTCGTCGTCAAGACCGAGGAACCGCACATCATCCCGAAGGCACAGGGCATGTCATATCGCAGATACTGGTTGTATCGGGTTGAGGATGAGTCGAAGGTTCCGGAAGCCTATACCCGTAGGGTAATAGACGAAGAAGCAATCAGGAGGGCCATCAAGGTTGCGACGCGCGCGGTCCCTGACGCGCTGAGTGCGTGCGACGCAGAGATACCCGGCATTGCCATCTTCAACGACGACAGGCCGATTGTGAGGGGGTAGTATGAAGCGAACAATAAAGGCCAAGATTATCCTACAGCAACATTTCGGTAATGCGGACGGCGGAGACGGTGGATCACGATGGTATACCTCAGAGCCGGTAACTATCACCTTCGATGAGCCAATGGGCAGTCAACTGGCTTGTGGGTATGAGGTTGTTGGCGCAGAGATTGAGCAGGACGTGTGCTACATCTGCGGAGAGCCGCTAGGGAATTCGTTCCAGCCAGAAGGCGATGGAAGGTTCTACCACATGAAATGCAAGTATCCGCCGAGGACGAAGTAACATGCCTAAGTTCAACAACGAAGATGTCTGCACGTACGACGACACTAAGGCGCTGAGGGACAAGGTGGCGAAGTTCTCAGGGTGGACTTGGATACAGCTATACCTGGTGGCCTACGAGGCCGACGACACTCCCGTGTATTTACCGGCAATGCGCCGGTACACTGACCCCAATGGTGGGGAGCACATCTTCTTGCCCGACTTCCCAAACGACTTGAACGCCTGTTTCAAGTGGGTGGTGCCGAAACTGAATAGCCTTGGCTGGACGGGTGTTAACTTCTATGTAGGGGCACACAAATACTGCCTTCTAAGCGGTTGGGCTGAATCACCAATTGAAGAAGCCGCTGAAACGTATGGCATGGCAATGTGCCTCGCGGTTGAGAAGGTGATAGATGCTTGACCGAATCCCGCACGACGTAGAGACAACCAAAGAGGGACGCACCTACACCGTGAATGGTGAGCGCTTCCTGCTCGAATCGGTCACCACAAACCTGCGAATAATCAACGCACCTGACATGAACGATTGGAGGGTGAAGCACGGCAAGGAAGAATCAGACAGGCTCAGGGACGAGGGCGGCGACATCGGCACAATGGCACATAAGGCAGCGCTGAGGCTGGCGAACGGCGAAGGGTACGGCAGCTATGAATGGGAACGGTTGGGCTTCCCTGTGCCGGTTGGAGAGGATGTCTGCCCCGATGAGCGGGTCCGCAATTGTGTGCGCGGCCTGACGCTGGTAATGGAGGACCACGGGCTGACACCTGGTAATGCTGAGTTGTTTGTGTGGTCGCGCAAATACCTATTCGCCGGTACGCTGGACAAGGTTGAGATTGTAGGTTTTGGCACACCTGACATTGCCGCTGACATCTACGACTGGAAGACATCGGGCAGGCTATTCGTTCCAGTGTGGTTGCAATTGGCGGCGTATGCAATAGCATTTGAGGAGTGCTATGGTATACCGGTCAGGCGCATCTACCCGGTTAGGCTCGACCGCGGGTTGCCTCTGGTGAAGTCGGCACGCTACGAACTCGGGCGCGAATTCAAGAAACCTGACGGCACGATTGTACGTGATGAATACAAGGAGGGCCCGGCTATCGACGAAGCATTCAACGCATATCTGCACGCACTAGGGCTAGGGCAATACATCAAATCACAAGGAGGTAGGTACTGATGGAAGAATCAACAGCAGTGGCAATCGCAAAGGATGTTGGACTCATTAACCCCACGCAAACGGTTGCGTGGGCGGAGGTATTCCGCAAGTCTGGTCTGTTCTCATCCGAGAGCGGCGACGTGAACGTGCAGATTGCACAGGCACAGGTGAAGATGTTGGCAGGCTACGAGATGGGACTGCAGCCATTCTTCAGCATGCAGAATCTGTATGTGGTGAAGGGGCACATCTTCATTTCGGCGTCTGCGTATGCAGCACTGGCGAACAGTGGCGACAGCATGATGGTTACCACGGAGTCCACAGCAGAGAAGGCTGTCATTGAGTTCTATCGGCGCATTAGCAGCGAGTTCAAGCTGGTCCACACGCAGACATACACATGGGACGAAGTGCCTGCAAACCGCAAGGCTCAGGCAACGTACCAGGCTGACAGGGCCGACATGATATGGAATCGTTGTATGACCAAGGGCGGGCACAAGTCACTTGCCTACAAGGTCGGTGGACTCAAGACAGTTGAAGAAGCTGCCGACGATGAAGGATTCGTCGAGACGAAGGAACTGATACCGCCGGAGGACGGGGTGCAACTCGGAGGACCGTCAGCAGATGACATTGCTGCTGTCGTCACTGAGCAGCTTGCATCAGCAGGGGCTGAATCTGAGGAATCAACACCACCTGTGGAGTTGAAGAAGACGCGTGGTCGTCCGGCAGGGTCCAAGAACAAGCCGAAGGATGGTGAGCCCGAGGCAATCATCCCGCCTACCGAACAGCCAGAGGAGCAGGTATCACCGGACCTCGAGATACCGATAGGTGAAGCAGAGCCACCGTCAGAAGCATCAGGCGCCGAGTTGTCTGACGACGACGACGGTACGCCGATCTGTCCGGCTGATGCTCAGATAGCATCGCATTGGATACTCACTGAGAAGTTCCCTGCACAGGTTGTTCTTCAGGAGAACGGCTGGCACATATCCAACGTCGGGCAGTTGTCGCAATACCAGTACGAAGTGCTGAAGCCGAAACGCATCGAGTGGCTAAGGAAGATGAGCAAGCAGCTCGGATGGCCTGCAGATCAGGACTTGTCGCTGCTGATTGGTGGTGAACAGGTCAAGCAATTGCGGGATGACTACGAGAAGCGCACCGGGAGACCAGCATAGCAACAACAGGGCGCCGGGACTGACACCGGCGCCACATTCGATGGAGGTGGTATGAAACACGACGGAGAAAGAAAGGTCAGCCGCAACCGTTCACTGGTTGCATTCCGGCGCGCACACCCTGATTACTCATGGGCTGAGATAGGTGCCGAGTTCGAGGTATCTCGGCAGTGCGCCACCAAGATATTCAGCCGGACGGTCGAACTAGAGAAAGTGCGGACGTAGGAGGACTGATGCCACAACGGGGCATAGACACTGCGGTCTGGTCACACGCTGAATTCTCTAGGCTGTCAGCGCCAGCGAAACTATTGTTTCTCTACTGCTGCACATCACTAAGGGGCAACAGCGCCGGCATGTATAGGGCTACCAGGGCGCAGATAGCATTCGATACGTCACTACCGGAACCAAAGCTAGACGGTTTATTCACAGAGATTGGACCGATTGACATCACATGGTATCCGGAGCGTGAAGTGATATGGGTCAGGCATTTCTTGAAGCATCAGACGCGGTCAGACAAGTTTCTGATTGCAGTTGCCCGGGCATTGCAGCATGATTTCAGTTCATCGAATCAGGACCTCGTGGGTCTGTTCATGGATGAGAATTCACATTTCCGTTCGTTCATTGAGGAGAATGATGGGGTAGAGATACCGTATCGATACGGTATCGATAAGCTTACTAACCCTAATACTGTATCTAATACTGTATCTATTCCTCTTTCTTCTCCTGATAGTGTATTATCGGAAGTTGAACAGGCGCTGGTTGAATTGAAGGGATGGGGTGAATTCACTGAGGCTGACGGTAAATGGCTGACGACACTCAGGGCAGACTATGGCGATCCTGCGGCTGCAGATGTGCACGATTGTATGCAGCACTGGATGAAGAAACCAAAGACGCAGCACACAAAGGCACAGTGGAAAAGTCGACTGCGTAACTGGATGAGGAACAAACGAAAGTTTGAGGGAGACACACATGGATCAAGAGACAGGGGACTTTCAGGTAACGCTTCCGCCGGCGCTTTCAGCGATCTTCAAGACAGTGACGCGTAAGCAGGCAGCGGTGTGTCGCAACTGCGGCACGGAGTATATGCAGCGCATATACACGAAGCCTGACAACACTGAGACGCGAGGGGATGACTGCTGTCCTGATTGCCGGATGCAGGCCGACATAGCATCTGCCAAGGATGAACACGAGAAGGCGATGGCACTGGCGGCTGTGGATGTCCGCGCGGACTGGCGCCGTGCCTATGGCGTAGAGGGCAAATACCTTTCTACGACATTCGAGAACTTCAAGCGCTCATGGCAACCGAAGGCATTTGACCTTGTATCGAAGTGGCAATCAGGTTCGCTGCTATTGTGGTCGGTGAGCCTCTACGGCCTTGGCAAAACACACTTGGTGTGTGCGCTAGCCAACAAACTGATAGCCGAGCGCGATGCCATCCTGGACCGCGGCAACGGTGAATACCTCAAGCGACCATGCCCGGTGCGCGTTGAGAATGAACCGGAGTTACTGAGTAGAATCAGGGCCACGTTCGGCAAGAACACTGACAGTGATGAGGCCATCTACCAGAAGCTGACGACGGTTCCGGTCCTGATAATCGATGACGTTGGCAAGATCAGGCCAAAGGAACTGGACTTCACACAGTCTGTGCACTATCGAATCATCAACACCAGGTATGTCCGTGGGCTGGATACGATTATCACAACGAACATGCCGCTAGTCAAGAAGCAAAAGTCGGACCCCGAGACATTTGAGGAGCACATCGGCGGGGCCTGTGCTGACCGGCTGCGTGAAATGTGCGGCAGGTCAGGCATCCTTGAAATGAAAGGCGTGAGCTACCGTAAGGAGGCGAAGTGATGCCTGAGAAACTACTGTGGATAACAGAAGATACCTGGCTCGACTTGAGCATGGGCCTCGATACATGGATTCAGATATCAGAAGTCCGCGCCGCCATGACAGAGGTGGACAACGATGAAGGATGCTACGTGTTCGACAGGCTTGATAAGTATTGGAGGGAGCACGGCGGCACGAGTCGCGAAATGGACTACGCCGAGGCTTTCGCAGGCTACCTGCTCACCCACATGGGGGCCGCATGAAACCGGCTGAGCGGATTGAACTGGCACAATGCCCGGCAGGCGGGAGTCACCACTGGTTGTACTGGTACGACGGGCCTGACCATGTGCGGCAATGCTTGAAGTGCGGACGCGGACCCGAGCTCGCACATGAAATGAATCCTGACAGTCTGCAACAAATGGCGCAGGCGAAACACGGCGTAGACCGTGCGAAGCCACGAACAAAGAGGGAGGACAGATGAAAGAGTGGGAACTGGGAATCTACGACATTGAGGCTGCACGAAAACGCGGCAAAGACCTGTGGTGGGAAAAGACTGGCGGCGTAGGCGACCTGCGCGAGTTCCAAGACGGGGCCATCGCCGATGCTGCGGTGAAAAAGGTGGTGGGGTGGCTGGAGAAGAAGCAAGAGGCCGAACTGAAAGCCTATGCAGACAGGGCGCCCTCAGCAGACAAGACACAAGATGTCTACGACTTCTCGCTAGAGGGGTCGGCGCTACTTAGGCGGCTAGGAGTGATGACCGAGATTGTGGCAGAACTCAAGCAGGAGGTGGGACTGTGAACTGGCTGACACAG
>Ga0208769_1000673_pt1 | contig 16058 bp, 23 predicted proteins | sample AntAceMetag02UKC_FD_184768 | JGI IMG/M metagenome (GOLD analysis project Ga0208769, IMG submission 184768) | Saline lake microbial communities from Ace Lake, Antarctica- Antarctic Ace Lake Metagenome 02UKC (SPAdes) (version 2) | ecosystem: Environmental > Aquatic > Non-marine Saline and Alkaline...
GAAAAATGATAAAAAATTAATATTTAAATATTGAAATTTGTTTTTTTGCGAATTTTGTTTGTAATTTAATATATTCTTTTACTTCTGGTATGTAGTAATATCCTTTTTTATCTTTTTTATAATATCTATTACCTTTCTTTTTATTTATTTTAATGAATGTTATAAATTGTTTGTTCTTATCCATTATTTTAATCCTTACTATATTTTTTAAATCATGTTTGTATCTATAAACTATGGTTGGTGGGTATCTTCCATGACCACAACAAGAACTCAATGTTCTTATGCACTCGCTTTGGTTCATTCCATTTACTAATTCTTGCATACATGGATCAATTCTTATTGCACAGTATCTTAGTTTATAACACATGAGGATCACTATTTTATTTTCTTTCCAATTATATTTACCATTTTTACCATCTCATCATTCTATTTTATTATTTACCAGCAATATTTAATAAATTAAATAAGAATGAAGAATCTTTTTCATCATCTCCAGTATTATCTTCAATTGGTACTACTGTTTTCTTATTTCTTCTTAGTGTTAATTCATCCCTTATTCTTTCATAGTGTTTTATTGCTGGATGTCTATTATCATGTTTCTTTTTGTATTTCTTAGGTTCATCTACTGTGTGATCTGTTAGTATCGCAGAGAATAAACCAACTATTGGTTTTGTTAATCTTCTAAAAATAATTATTAAAAACAAGAATAATGCTAATTCAGGAATATCTGTTCTCATTTGTTCTACTATATCGAATGCAAGACCTATTGTTTCACCTACAAGTATATATACTCCATCCTGAGTTGATTCAGTATTGTAACCCTCATTTTCATTATAATACATTGTACTATTAACACTTGTTAGATTTGATTTTATTATATTTGGTATTCCAAAAAATGCAAAATAACAAACTGCGAACATAAACATTAAATTTATAGTTGATCCAATACTTGTATCATCTTCATAAGTAGTATCTTCTTTTGCTTCTATTTCAACTTCAGCTCTTGTTGTTAAATCATCTCTTATTTCTTCATAATGAGTTATTGCATCATGTTTCTTTAAGTCGTCTTCTATAATTACTTCTTCTTTTGCTGTGAACACACTTCTAAAATCCCTTGTTTTAGATAGCTTTAAGGCTATGATTAAGCCTATAATTATTGATAAAAATAAAATAAAATAAAAAATCAATTCCTTCTTTCACCTCATAGTTTTAAGATTGGAGCAGTTTTAACTGCTTTCGAATCATGTGGTTCATAATAATCCATTTGTACTATTTTCATGAATGAACTAATCATATTGGTAGGAAATTCTAATATATAAATATTGAAATCTCTTACAACATTATTATAATCTGTTCTTGAAACATTTATCCTATCTTCTGTAATTCTTACTTCATTCATTAACTCTATGTGTAATCTATCAGATTTTAGATCTGGATATTTTTCAAATACTGCATTAATATTATACATTGCCTTATCCATTTGTTTCATAATACCCATTTGTTCTTTTATTGGTTTATCCTTCCCTTTACTATCTTGGAAGATGTTCCCACTCCTATATTTAGCAACAAGAGTCATTGTTTCTTTTTCAAATTCTTTATATGACTTAACAACTTTTGCCAAATTCGGTAATAAATCAAACCTTCTTTGGTATTCAGTAACAACATTACTAAACTGGTTCTTAACCTGTTCTTTTGCATTTACAATTGTATTGTAAACTCCTATTATCCATCCTATAACTGACATCAATGACATTACTATCAAAGATACCACAACAATCAATATTCCATACATTTTTTCTTTCACCTTAACATGATTTAAATCTTTTATACTACTTCAAGATTTATTAATTTTTCTAAGAATTTATCTCCATCTTTCAAAATAAAATATAATTCTTTAACTATTTCTAAATCTCCAAAATTTATTGCTTCTTCATATTTTGTATTCATATCATCTATTAGATTTCTAACTTCTTTGAATCCAGCATTATATATTTCATTAAATTTTCTTGAAGCAATATTATTTATATAATCATTATGCTTTACATAAAAATTTCTTGTTGTATTAAATTCATTAACCTTAGAAATATCTCTATAACCATAATCTGCTTCTATATTTATATTAACAATCTTTAATTCCTTTTCGTATTCTTGCCTTTCTTTTAATATATCATTAATCTTTTTGATTCTTTCTTTCCAATCAATATTAATTTCATCACAATCTGCAATTAATAAATTCATTTCAACTAATATTTCATCATAATGTTTATCTTTAAACTCTTTAAACTTTGATTCTTTTATAACTAAAAGTCTTTCATTTAAAGATCCAATACTTGTATCTCTAAGATTTCTTAACTCTTTTCTATGTGTAGGAGTTAATGGAAAAACATTTTTTTCCCTTCTTTTCCTTAGTCTATTTTCTAAGTTTTCTAATTTATCCACAAAAACCAAACATTGTTTATTTTCCATCATTTACACCTATTTCTTGTTTTATTATTTTTTGTTCTTTTAAGAATACATCAAAATCCAAAATATTTGAATTAATTTCTAATTCTATGATTAATATGATTGAACAAATTGCAAGCATGATACATTCAAAATTATAAAATAATACATAGTATGCACCAAGAATTGTAAAAATAACTATTAACATTTTTCTAATTAGTGGCATATCCATTTTTTAATCACTCAATTTTAAAAACTTTTTTTGTAACTTTCCATTCTTCATTAGTAATGTGTGTTAAATTTTCAAATCTTTCATCCAATATAGTTATAAATTTTTTATAGTGCATTAATTCTTTTTGTGCATCTAATGAATTATTGATTATTGTATCAAAAGTTTCCCCTTTCTTTCCGTTTTCTAAAAGTCTATCATGTGTTTTGGCAAATAATTTTAGTGTTTTTGGATCATGTGATATTACTCTTTTTTTACTACTCATACTACTAATTAGTAAGGAGTAGTATATAAATATTTGGTAATATTTAATAAGATTATTTATTTAGGATGTATTCATTACATTTTCCAACTGCAAATAATTTTAATCCATAGTCTTCATATAATATTTCTCTATTTGATCCAGTATCTATTTCAACCCATGTTTGGATTATATCAGTTTTGTTTATTTCTTTTGTTGGGTTTATAAATTGATACGCCTGAATGATAGTGTCAATACACACCGTATTATTTATAAAATCAAGCCCAGAACATAAACCAGGAATAGATCTTATTGTTTTACATCCATTATAACATGACACATTATAAAATAATCCTTCTTCTATCCTATTTATACAATAATTATAAAATGTTCTCCTATTCTTTGTTATCATTGTTTTATTTAATAGAGATGAATGATTATAATAATAACTATCTTTTAAATCATTAATAGTATTCTTGTGTATTGTTCCATTCTCATAATCTAATATATAATTATTACACGCATCTAAAAAGTTTATTTTATAAATTGGTAATTCTATTTTGATTGTATCTTCTAATTTTTCAGATTCTTCTAATTTTTCAGATTCTTCTTCTTTTACAATAGTTAATTTATTAATTTCTTCTTGTAATAACATATTATCTTCTTTTAATTTATCTATTTTATTTATTGAAACATTATTTGAACTAAAAAGTACCAGGATAATTATAAAAAATATAATTATTAATGATCTTGTTAATTCTGAAGATTTTGTATGATTCACATATTCAACTCTTTTTTCCTTCTTGTGTATAAATGATATTCAGCATTATCTATTATTATTTCAACATAAAAATCTTCTTCTAATACTTCTTTAACCAGGTTGGCACATTCTAAATTCTTATATTCTCCAATTTTCCCTTCTAATTTATAAAAATATTTTCCATCTATCTTAATTTTTTGACCAATCATATAATATTCACCACACTAATTAATATTAATATATCATGTAAAGCATCGAATAATCTTACCATCACGTGCAATACTAATAAACCATTAAACAATTCTTTTCTAAGTAGCACAAAGTCATACTTAGTATCAAAACAATGCTTTGTAATCTCAACAACAACAATACTAAAACCAAACATTAAAATATAATAAACAAAAGATCCAAGAAAGATCATAGTATAATAATCAACAATACTTCTTGAATGCAATATCTCTTGGAATTGATTAGTTTCATAAGCAAGATCATTAATCAACGCATAATCAGTTAATACCCCAGCAATTAACTGGAATAACAAACCATAAAATAATAATTTCCAACTATCATTATCTAAAAAAGTTTTAATTTCTTTAAAATCCATTCAATACCAACCCATAATGTTTCAGTTTGTTCTTCATATTCTTCTTTATCAAAAATAGGTAAATAAACTAATACATAAATAAGGTTACATAATAACGGCAATCCAAAAAATATAATAATACCTAAAAATATGAAGCTTATAATCCCTTTTTCAAGATTTAATAATACAAATGTGATAGACATAAACATCCAAATTATATATGTTATTAACAAATATTTATTATTTTCAAGTATCAAAGTATATATTTTACTTATTACATCAATAGTTCCACATATTGCAGTAAAAAATCCTAATGCGTAAAATAAATAAACAAAAGTCCAACCACTTTCAACACCAGATAATGCAATAGCTAATATCTGTTTATCTGCTAATTCAAATTTGTTTGAATTATACCCAGTAAAATATAATGAAACAATTAATATAAAACATAATATCTCTACTAAAAAAAACATTATTTTGCTCAAGTCACCACTAAATATTTCACTCATTTTTTAATTCACCATATTTATCATTTTATTTTATATGATAGAATAAGGATGCAAAGCACAAATATAACATGATTAATTATATTATTTTTGTACTTTTTTTGCATCCTTATCTACCTTTTTTGTTGTTGTTTTGGTATTTTTTTTAAGGCTTTTTTCAGGTTTGGTTTCTTCTTGGTTTATTTTAAGGATTTTTAAAATTTCAGGATCAATATCAAAAATTTGATCACTCATACGTTTTGCAACATCGAATGGTAATTGCATTCCATAATGTAATAATGCAAAACAAGATTTTTTATCTTTAAATTGTAATCTAAAATTACAAATTGCTAATCTAATAATATTTGGATCTAATAAAGAATATTCACGCATAACAATAAGGAATTCATCTTTCTTTTCTTCAAACATTTCAGCTATTGATAATTGTGGTACACTCTTGAAATAACTATTTATCTTCTTATATACTTGTTGTAAAAGTTTCTCTGCTTTTTTAGTCTTTCGTCTTTGTTTACAAGGTTTAATATTATCGCTTGTTCCCTCCAATCCCTTATCAGGTTTGTTACGCCTATTATTATCATGAAGTTGTTTTTTAATTTTAACCCCACTATTATCAACATGGTTGATATCCCCATTGGCATCAATGACTCCCACCAAATCTTTAGGTACTCCTGCCACGTTATCGCTAACATCCATTTGTTTTTTTGCATCCTTAGACTTTTTAGTTTTATCTCTTGATACTCTATTGGTGTTGGTATTATTAGATGTATTAGTTTTTCCATCATTCTTATCATCTTCTTTCATTATAATCACTTATTATTTTTTCTAATGAGTATATGTGTTCTTCTGATAGTGTTTCCTTTCCTTCATTTAATAATCTTTTTGCCGATTCAAGAATATCAATATCATCTACTTCTTTTTCTACTATCCTTCTTAATAATTCTGCTTTATAAATTCCAATAGTTAATGATTTAATATATAATTTAGAATTAGTTCCTTTTTTTACTAAGAATCCACCAACGGTTTCTTTGTATTTTGCATTAGATGTTTTTGGTAATTTCATTTTTTTCATCACTCATTAAAATTTAAATTTCTTTTTTCTTCCTTTAGATTTAGCAATATTATTTAATATTACTCCAAAACCACCTTTGAATATTAACCAATTAACAACTAAGAATACAACAAATCCAGTTGCAAATCTAACAAGCATTACTCTTGGTACATTAAGTTTTATATCTCCAAAACCATAAAAATCATTTAACCATACAACATGAGTTGTTTTTAATACTTGATCAAATCCATTCTTGAAAGTGTACCATATCACACCTAAGAAAAAGAAAACAAATGAAACAAATTTTTCTACTGTTTGTTTTGATATCTTTTTCTTATTTTTATTGTTATTGCTGATTGGACTCTTACCAAATTTTTGGTTTGAAGATTTGTTTATTACTGTCTTCTTATTATATGGATTGAATCTTCCCACTTTTTAATCACTCATTTTTTCAATATAGTTATCCTTCATGTCTTTTTCTATTTTTATCATTATATACATTGTAATATCACATAATGTTAATGACATTACAACACCACAGATTATGAATAAATCTCTTGCCCAAACAAATATATCAATTTTTTCCTCAAAATCAACACTTGTTATAACTGGTTCTTCAAAATCTACAATTTTTTCTCCAGAAGATGCTTCTTTTATTTTATCCTCTATTTTAGCATCTAATATATTCATAGAATTCCCAACCGATAATCTATTATCATTTAATTGGAATTCTTTTGATAAATCAAGATTATACATTGAAACAATATTATATGTTATTTGTGATCTGTATTCTAACCTTTTATGATGTGCAAGGCTTCCAATCATTACAAATATTGATATATAGAATGCAAATAATGAAATGTAAGCAATATATTTATTTTTTAATATATAACTATCTTCTACAAGTCTAAAATCATTTTTTACTGCTTTTAATTGTTGAAGTTTTGTTTTTGATTTTTTTCTTTTTGATTTCTTTTTTTCATTACCAATAATTTTACCATTTTGTGGATTTTTTATTTTCTTATCTTCTTTCATAAAATAACACCATGTATTACTATTATAACAATATATTGTATTATATATTTATATTATTATCTTTATTTTTTATTTTTAATCTTAATTAATTCTTCATTTTTCATTTTTTTATGTTCATCTTGAACAGATCTTATTGTTTGCATTAAAGATTCTTCTTGCCTATTAATATTAAAATTAAAACTGCCTATTCTAATATTTTTTTTGCCTGATTGTATTGAGTAATCCTTTTTCATTGTTGTTGCCCACCACCACTTGCATTTTCAATTTCAACAATTGATTGAACATTTGGATTTGCTTCTAATGATTTTTTTGCAACTTCTAACATTGCATCACTCATGTTTTCAAATGCTGTTTTATAAACTTCATCTTTGTACTGATTTACTATTGCATCCCTTTCTTCTTTTGTTGGTAAACGACCTCTAACAAGATTATAATATATCCCATCGAAATCTAATGAAGTTGTATTCTTAAATATTAAACATTTTTGATCATAATCTAATTTTATATCTTTTGCAAAACACATTATTATTTCTGGTGTCACTCCAAATATCATTCTTTTCAATTTATCTATCCAGCCACCAATTTCTGGAACGAATCCAACATAACAAAGATTATTATTTTTTTCAGCATCATCAAAATCTTCATATTTTGTATCATGATTAAATATCATACCAACCATAGCACCAACCACCATTGGACTCACTATTGAATTTCCTTCTGTTCTTATTATATCTATATTTTCCACATAATTCACCTCTATCATTTGTTTTAATCTTTCTTGTTTATCTAAAAATACACTATTCTTCTTATTATCTTGTTCATATTTTTGTTTAGCATAATGATTCTTTAACCAATAAGTTAGTACCCCCCATATTGCAATAGTCCATCCATGAACTACTAAAAAACCACCTATTCCATCAAAAATTGATCCTACCCCATCCCATATTGGTTGCAATGTCATTTTATTACTCACTTTATTAATTGTTTATCCTTCAAATTCCCAAATCTTATTTGATTTTTTCTTCTTTTTAGATAAACCAATAATTCCTGACTTTCTTGAACCACTACCTTTTACAACAAATAATCTTTTACTTTGTTTTTTACCTTTTTTGATTAAGTCTTCTCCTTTAGTATAAATAAACATGAATCCAATTATTATTAAGAACACTAATAATATTCTTATGAATATTACAAAACCATCCCAATCATCTTTAATTGTTTCTTTCCAAACATCATCAGTTGTTTGCTGAATATTGCTTATAATCTCTTTTACTTTATTAAACAACATAATAACCTTATATGTTACTGCATCCTTAGTTATATATGAATTTGTTGAATAAGTGATATTACCTTTATAACCGTTACTTGTTCTTGCAAGTAAAGTATAATTACCAGTTGTTAAGAAAACACAATGTACTTTATCTTCTATATAATCTATGAAATTTAAGTATCTCATTAATTCTTCATCAGTTTCTATTGAAAAAGAAGTTCCTTCTTCAGTAAATACGTTTCCGTATTTATCTATATCAACACATAATTTTGGGCAAGTTGCCAACTCAACAATTAATGATTTTGCATTTGAATTAAAAACATCGTTTCTTGGTATTATGTTTTGGATACAATTTTCAGATGTAGTTATTGAATTAAAACAATATTGTTTTGTTGTTCCTTCCCTTATTGCTTCAGTTTTTACTTTTTCTAAATTTATTAAATCCTCATTGAATGTATCAAATACTGGGCAATTAACATCATTTATATCAAGAGTTATTAATGTATCATTATTATCAAGATCTTCATCAGTCCATATACTTTTGGAATAAATTATTAATGGATCAGTTGAATTGGTTATATCCCCAACTTTATAAATATTTATAAAAACTTCAGTAGTACCATTAGTTTGTATATCTATTTCATGATTATCAATTACATTAGTATATATACTGTTTACTTCATCAAAATAGAATTCTGTGGTTGTATTAACATCTCCATTTGGTGGTATTTCATCTTGTTCTCTTAATATAATATTTGTTATACCTATAACTGATTCTGGTATAGTTCTAAATACTATTGATTGTGAATTTTCATTAGTATATTTTGGATTTCTTATATTATTTTCACCAACACTTGTTGGATTTTCGTATGCTTGAACATCAATTATTGATAAACCATAACCATGTATTTTTGTATCATAACTTATTGTATAATTATTCAATTCTCCAGATTCAGTTCCAGATTTTGTTATTATAGTTTTTCCAGATTCTAAATCCTCAACACTTGAAGATGGGAAATTAATATTTATAACAAATACTGGATTATCTAATGAACTATTAATATTTAATTTAAAAGTTTCTAAATATGGATCTACTCCAATATAACCATCTTCTATTTGAACATCATCTAATGTTAGATTTAAATAATAAGCATCTGTATTAATATCGACTGAAAAAATACCTCTTGCAAGTTCACGATTCAATGAAGATTTTAATATAACATTCCAAGAACCATAATTTATATCTTTTACTGGGAGTATTAATTCACCAATTGAACTTGTTGGAACTATATAATAAGAGAATATATGAGTAAAATCTTCTTCAGATATTTTATAATAATTTGTACCAATAGAATTACCATTCCAGGTTGTAATACTATTTTGTATTTCAATATCATATGGAATACCAGGAACAAGACCATTAATTTCAAGTATTAATTCATTACCAAGATTGACTAAACAATTATTTGAATTGCATGATGTACCATTAGAATGTTTTAAAACAAAATTTGAATTATAAATATCAAAATCTTCTTCTATTTTATTAACTTCTTCTGGGGATGCTACATTATAAATTGCTGTTAATTCGTTATCTACTGATGAAGCAATTATTGTATGTGTTCCAATTATTGCATTAGCTGAAACAGATAATTCATAATACCCACCAGCACCACTTGTAGTTGAACCAACTAAAACGCCATCACGTGTTACTGTAATATTCAATAATGGGTATGAAGTTAATCCATAAATTATCACTTCTGTGTCCTCTTTTAGTATTCCATTATCTTTTGTTGTTCTTGAACCACCCTCAACTTGTATAAATCCTAAAGATTCAATAAACTTATCAGTTATTGTATATGTCTTCATTAAATCAATACTTGTTCCAAATAATGAACAATTAAAATCAAAAAATGAATTTGCACCATATACTACAACTGGTTTATAATAATCACTTGTTGCAAAACCTATTGAATCTGATGCAGATAAACCAGAACTTGTTGGGAAATATGCTGTTCCAGTAATACCCCTAAAAAATGTAGCTGGAGGAGTAGCGTCAAAAGTATGATCTGAATCACATTGCCATTCAAAAACTCCTACATTTGAAGAACCATCATGAAATATACTAGTTCTAAAAGCAGAACCTAAGAAATAATCATTATCTGCTAATTGCCCAGCATATTGACAAAGACCTAATACCCCATTATCAAAACTTCCCCTTTCTGGATCTTGATCTGTGTATAACATACCACCACATCTTTCACCTGATCCAATCATTAAAGAAAATGAACAACCAACAATTCCATTATATAAACCATTTGTTCTACTATATCTATATGATAATGATTCAATTCCACATAATTCACCAGTAAAAGTTACACAATGATCATCAGAATCACAATATGTTACTCCATCATAACTATTTAAATTCTTAAAATACCATGTTTCACCATTCATTTGGAAGAATGCTTGAAAATTAGTATCACTTATTTTAGATAATATACACATTCCTACATCAAGATCTCCATTATTTTTATATATAATTCCTTTAATTGGTGTTCCAGTAATACTAAATAATGTAGAACTAACCCCTGATAAATCCAAAACTTTTGCACCATTAGTATATGGGATATTCCTTGTGTATGTTCTTGTTGTAGAACCATCTAATATACCAATCTTAGATGTTCCTGAAGATCCTTCAAGTAATATTCCATAATCAGTTGTTGCTGAATATCTTCCTGAAAGATAACAATCACCACCAGAATCAGTTCTTTCACAAGTATCAACTGTATTATTTGAAGAATCAAGTATTAATACTGCTGTGCTTGTAGTATTAATATTAAATCCAGTTATGGTTGTTAAATTAGTAAATTTAAAATATTCTTGTTCTGGAATATCTACATAATATTCTATTGTATAATCATTTTCTTTTCCAGAACTTATTGGTAATTGCCAAAGTGAATCAGTTGTTGAATATGTTGGGATAACAGTATCCCCAAAATTTGTAAATCCTGTTTTACTTATTAATCTTGATTCTGTTAAATCTTGCCCTTTAATTTTAAAACTCATTTCTAAATCTAAATTTGGTGGTGTTATTACTTGTATTAATATTCCATAAGTTTTTAGTGTTTCATCCCAACCACTTATATCATTTAAACTTATTGTTGCATCACAAACATCATCAACTGGTATTGAACCACTTGGAGTTACTACACAAATATTTTCAGATCCAGAATATGAACCAATACCTGATAAATAAGAATATAGTAAATCTTCTGGTTCTGTATCTCCTTGTAATATTGTTATACTTAATAAATATGATCCACCACCAGTAAAATTAAAATCTGTTTGTATATTTGCTAATGCGTCATTTACTGTATTACCCCAAAAATATATTATATCATCTTCTTGTGAACATCTTGATATTACATATTTGTTTCCTTTAGTAAAATCATAATTTATTGCGTGACCATCTTCAAATTCTATATTTCTTGAATTTTCTAATGTGTTTGTTCCATCTGCATAAAAATGTTCTCCAATATCTGCAAAACAAGGAGTGATTAATAATAGGAATATTATAAAAAATAAGAAGAATCTATAACTCATAATAAGTATTAACTAAAACGTATTAATAATATTACCTTTTTTAAAAAATTAAAAAAATCCCCTCTGGTTTAGTCACGGGGATCTCAGAACTTTTGCATTCTAATAAAAGATTATTTTATTCTGGTGTTGCTATTCCCAGTACAACTGAGAATAAACCAATTATTGGTCTAAATAATCTTCCAACAATAGTTACCAAGAACAAGAGAACAATCAATTCAGGAATATCTGTTCTCATTTGGTGAACTACATCGAATGCAAGACCTATTGTTTCACCTACAAGTGCATAAACACCATCTCTGATGCTTGTGACTGTGTAGTTGACTGTAGTAATATTATCAGCCATTTTGTCTCACAAAATTATAATAAAAATAAGAATATATAATATGTTACCACTTATATATAGTAATATATACCATACTATATATCATAGTAATTATTAAAAAATTAAAAAAATCCCCTCTGGTTGGGTCACGGGGATCTCAGAACTTTTGCATTCTAATAAAAGATTATTTTATTCAGGGTGATGCTATTCCCAGTACAACTGAGAATAAACCAATTATTGGTCTAAATAATCTTCCAACAATAGTTACCAAGAACAAGAGAACAATCAATTCAGGAATATCTGTTCTCATTTGGTGAACTACATCGAATGCAAGACCTATTGTTTCACCTACAAGTGCATAAACACCATCTCTGATGCTTGTGACTGTGTAGTTGACTGTAGTAATCTCGTCAGCCATTTTGTCTCACAAAATTATAATAAAAATAAGAATATATAATATGTTACCACTTATATATAGTAATATATATCATACTATATATCATAGTAATTATTAAATAATACCACATACTAAAATTATTTATGAAGAAAAAAGATTTTATTTTACAATTAAATACAAAAAAAGAACAATTAAAAACTTTATTAGAAGATGATAAAATACAAGAATTTTATTTTATTGCAAGAGTTGGAAGAAATCATAAATTAAATGAAAATGATAAAATCCATCAAATGTTTGCAGTAAATTTTAAAGGAACTCTTGGGGGATTTGCAAATGATTTCACAAATGAATTATTGAGATTAGAGGGAGTAATAAAGTGATGGATTTAAGTTTTATATTTATTATAATGTCATTAATACGTTTTCTACCAGTAATAATTATAATATTAATAATTTTATATTTAATACTAAGAATAATTTATTGGGTTTTAAAACATACAATTTATAAAAAGAGTAAGGAAGAACCAAGAAAAAATGTTTATATTCCACAAAGACAAATAATAAGAAGAATAAAGAAAATAAAAATTAACTGAATGGTACTTGATTATAAAATGATAAAAATATTCCTATCATTTTTTCTAAAAACTTTGATGAAAACCAGGCAAGTATTAAAACTGCTCCAATACCATCATTAACTAATTTGTCAACAACAACTACAAATATTCCTTTTTCTCCAAGATATGTATCAACTGAGAATAATAATTTGAATATGCTGAGTGTTGAACCTTTAATATCATATATGTTTCCATTTGCTTCTGGTATTATTGGATTATCTGTTATTGTTATAATGTTAATTACTAATTGATCTTGGAATATATAAACCCCAGCAATAAACAATAAGGAGAATACTATTATGTTTTTAATTGTGAATATTCCTTTTGTTTTATCTCCAGTCATTTTTTTGACTACTTCATGTACTAAGAATAAGAATATTATTAAAAATATGAATGGAACAAGCCAAACACTATTATCCCCAATGTATGTACTGAATGAATCAAAAACGTATTGGCTAAAATTCCAAAATACCCTACCAATAGAATTTAATAAATCCCACATAATAGATAATAAAAACTTATTTGTTATAAAGTATTATTGTTTTAAATATTTTTCTTTAAATTTTTCAAATCCACCAATTTTATAACATTTGATTAGATATGATAATAATAATCTTTTATAATCCTTTGTTAATTTTTGTACATTTCCTAATTCTAATTCTATTTCATTTTGTAAATCATCTTTTGAAACCCTTCTTTCTTTATCTTTTACAAATAATAATGGTATTGAATCACGTATATCTTTAGAATCCCATAATATTCTTACTAATTCAATATTATGTTTTATCTTTTCATTAACATTTAATGTTCCTAATAAACCGTTACCATCACCAACCCTTTTTGATTTACACATCGTTTCATATTGATCTTCTATCTCTTGTGATAACCTTTTACAAATATAATAACCAACTATCATTTCTTTTCTTGCCTTTCTTTTAAAAACTAAGAATCTGTTACAATCAAATAAGAATTCACCACCATTTTCTGGATCTCCATCATATACTTTTCCTGGTTCAAAACTAACAAGCCTAAAATGGTATGGGATTGAATCAGCATTTTTACTGCAGAATATCATTTGCCAAACTCTTTTTCTTGCTTGTTGTTCTATTTTATTATTAAGTTCCCATCTTATTGTGTGAGATCCCATACCAGAATCTCTTGATCTTTCATCTCTTATAAAATAATCAAGACTATGTTTTGTTTTTGTTAGTCTACTATCAAAATCTTTATTAGTGTATTGTATGTTATCCCAATTAAACCACACCCCATTATCCATTTCCTTTTTTATTTCTAACATCCTTTTTGCTATGTTTGGTCGTTTAATCTTTAATATCATCATTTTTCTTTCATTCATTGCATACATTTGATTTAATTGTCTTTGTTTAATCCACATTTGAATTGCTGAAGTTGATTTATAATCTCCAGTATCTCCTTCAACACCTATTATTGATCCCCTTTCTTCTAATTGTCCTTGAAATATATCAATATTTATTGGGTTTGTTAGATTATATTTAAATTGGTTTCTTGGGTTTAATATTGTTTTTATATCTGGGTATTCTTGCCTTAATTGTAGATTTATCCTATTTTTAAAATCTGTTCCAATCCATTTTATGTTTAATCCCAATTTTATCAACTAAAAATCCTTAGTATTCATATTAATAACAGTATTTAATGTATCTCCATTAAATTTTTCATAACCAATAATCATTGAACTACTGATCACACTCATTAATATTTCAAATTTGTATAAATCTTCGAAAACCCTTCTTAATGTTAAAGGATTTAAAACACTTTTCACGTTTACTTTATATTTATTATCTGCTGAAATCTTTTCTTTATATTTTTTTGTTAATGATTGTGATGAATCACTATCATATATTTTTTGTAATTTGTATAATTTTATTCTATTTGCATAATCAAGTAATAATTTTGATGGTTTTTCAACTTTTATAGATTCTTTAAAAAGTTCCTTATTTGATATTTCAATAACCTTGTGTTTTTTATCATTTTCAAACGCATAACACATTTGTAATAATAAACCCATTTTTGTTACATAATAACCTTTTGTTCCTGAATTGGTTTGTTGTAAAAAATTATTTGTTAAATATTGAAAAGGAGTTATATCTTGCATTTTGAATCACTATTTTTGAAAAGAGGGGGTTAATCCCTCAATCGTATATATCTTCCACTTTGTTATTGGGAGATGTTTACATAAATATTATATAATACTCATTTAAATAAATTATACAATATTTATTTCATAAGTATCTCCATTATCTACTGCTTCAAATAATCCTTTTGAATCTGTTCTTAAACTATCACATATTCCATAACACCAAGTCATATTCAATACTCTTGTACCATTCCTTCTTAATAATTCTTTTGTTAAATAACAACTTGCATCACACATGAACGGTTTTACTACCATCATATTAAACCTAAATGATTGTGTTGCATAAGAATGTGGACTTGAAGTATTTAATTTTGGTAATATCATTTTATTCTTTTTTAATATATAATCTCTTAACCAAGCATCACTCCAATCTTCATAATTTACTATATTTGATATATCCCAAAAATTAATGTTCTTTAATAAATCAATATAAACAACATTAATACTTGTTGCATCATAAGATCCATCACAATCAACCTTAATATAATATGATCCTTGTTCTGGAATTAAAGTTCTATAACTGAATATACCATCCCCTTGATCAACCATTGTATAATTATTCATTAAATTATTTGTTGAATTATATATTAATGCATCACAACTTGTTTTATTAGTTTTAGCAATTATATAAAATGGTTGATACTCATTAACTGATTTTGGTGTGTCAACATAACTACTAACACTTGATACTGAAGCACTAACTGTATCTGTTAAAACATATACAGGTAATACTCCATAGGTTGTATTACAATCAATTGTAGTATAATAAGAACCTGCTTGATTTATTGTTTCTGAATAAACAAATAATGTATCAAGTATTTGTGTCATGCTATTAG
>Ga0208769_1000676_pt1 | contig 16013 bp, 22 predicted proteins | sample AntAceMetag02UKC_FD_184768 | JGI IMG/M metagenome (GOLD analysis project Ga0208769, IMG submission 184768) | Saline lake microbial communities from Ace Lake, Antarctica- Antarctic Ace Lake Metagenome 02UKC (SPAdes) (version 2) | ecosystem: Environmental > Aquatic > Non-marine Saline and Alkaline...
TTAGCTTTAAGCGCCTCACTCTTGCCCATGTCGGCCCGTAACCACGTTCTTTGGCTGTGCCTCGTTTGCGGTCATACCTTTCATGTGCGCTGGCTAACGTTGCGCTTCGGTATGGTTTGCAATCTGGGCAGCATCTAACACCACGTTGGATTGTGTTTCCACAACATCCTGTGCGTGGTCCGAAGCCTGGGCAATATGTAGGTGGAAGTGCTGGCATAAATTTCTCTATACTAGATATATAGATAAGGGACTGACACACACCCTACTGAAAAACGATAGGTAGCCCTGTTCCATCGTACTGAAAAACGATAGGTCTGTGAATAATCCTACTGAAAAACGATAGATTAAAACGCTGAATCATAAAGGTCTTGGCTTGGGCTATCTTGCCGCCACCTGTCGGATAATGCGAAAACAGCCTTGACGTTCTTAAACTCACCTGGTGACACCATGTCAATAAAGCCATTGCGGATAAGTTCGGCCTTGGCCTTGTGGTATGTTGATGCTGACATGACATCTTTGACGCTGGCATGTCCGAAACGTAACTCATTAAACTCATGGTTGGTGACACGGCCATATTTATTGACACGCCTTTTAGATCCTCTAATGTAAAGATAAAGGACTTTGGCTGAGTGTGGGAGTTTCTTAAAGTTGTGACTGTCGATAATATCATATCCAACCCTGACAAACTTATCTGTTTCTTTTTGCATCTCCAGCCATGCCCCACCAGAGTTATTGATATGGGGAAAGGCCGGTCTGGAATCCAGCCCTTGTCGGTAGCTATCCTATCCCCACAAAAGCCAATGAAGTATCCCATGGATGCCAACTTTTGAGTTGATTACGGTGAGATGAAGAGCCGGATGTTTGAGTTTTAGAATCAACAAAACAGGTCCGGCAACCCGAAAAAGATATTATTGCCTTTTACTTATAGTGGATTTGTTAGGTATGCTTTAATTTTTTTCTTGGCATAATTTATGTGTTGAAGCACAACTGGCGCACTTATATTGAGAAAAGCCCCAATATCACGAAACGTCATACCGTGAAAATAACGCAGGTCTATGCAATCATATTGTCTGGCTGTCAATCCACATTCACCAATAATAGCCATTTCTTCCGGCCCAAGCGCCATATCACGCTCCATATCAGCAACGTCCATGCCTGACTTGTCACGGATATAATCAAGCGCATCTGAGCCTTGCGTATAAACTAAGTTTTTATCATCAATATGGTCTTGGTTGGCAATCAACTCGACTTCGGGGCATAGCTCTTGGCAGGTTAATCTTTTATGGCAATCTTTGCATGTTTTCATTTAGTCCTTACTTTCGGGTTCGTTATCATTATCTACATATTTGTGTGTCACAATACCCTTTACGCTTCCTCCACAATATCAACATGCACTCTGAATTTTCGGCCATCTTCGATAAAATACGCGGCCTCTGATATGTCGTTGGTGGTCAAGGCTCTGAGAAGGTCAATCATTTCTATGCCACGATAATCATCATCAAGGTCTTGCACTTCGGCCAGGTCTTTTTTATGGTGCATGGTTCCTGGGTATTCATATGCAACATCAACCGGCGCCATTTTGTCACCGTTTGCAATCTTCGGCCATGCTTCCTTGAATAATTCAAACTCTGCGGCCTGAATCTTGGCGTATAGTGTGTGCGCCGTGTCGCATGGTGACGGCTTGACCTCCTTACGGGCTATGATTGGCCCCGTGTCGATGCCCTCATCCATAAAATGCAACGTTGCGCCTGCCGGTGTGCCATCCAATAACGCCCATGACGGAGTGTGCCACCCTTTGTTCCATGGCAAATATGCCGGATGCAGGTTGATGCAGCCCTTTTTGGGAATTGCAAGGACTTCGGGCGGCAAGATATGGGGAAAGTGGACGCAAACGATATAGTCAAGATCGAGTTCTTTGAGGATATTTATCCCTATATCTGATTTAAATTCATCCCCATATAAAACAGGAACATTGGTCCAATCATCTTCGTGGCCTGGTACAATAACCATAAGTGGTGAATGGTCGTTATTCATCAGCCATTTAAAAACAACAGATGATGTCCACTTATATCCATGAGCAAATGCAATCCTTGGTTTATCCATTGTCATATCCCAGCACCTCCATAAGATTCATAAACTTTGTGCGTTCAGGCTCGGCAATTAACGCCATGTCAAAGGCCGGTTGTTTTATCGGTTTGTGGTCACGGATTGACTTGATGTGCTTGTCTGTCAGGTCTGTCAAACTAAGATACAAAGCTGCCTTTAATAACATTGTCATATTTGTTGGCTCATGGCAAAAATCTTCATATCTTACGTTGATAATATCTGCATTATCTGTCAACCCTGCCTCGGTCAAAACACGCCACGCATGTGCAGCCCTGGTTTCCTGATTCCACCCATCCCAAGATTGGTGGCCGGTTGCAAACGTGGGCATATCAACCATGCCATCAATATGCACTTTCTGTTCAATCATGCCATTATTGCAATAATCATCTGTGTACCAGCCACGGCCCATTGACGACTGCACAACGTCAATACCGTTGCGGACAAGATGCACAAACTTGCAGCCTGGAAAAACCATCCTTGCACGTTCGATATTTGGCTGAAATTCAGGATTCTTGATAATGAAATATGGTCTTTCTTCGGCGATTAACTCCATAACATCATTGCGCCGCCGCATATTTTTTTGCCACAAAACAACATTCTCTAAATAGTTACCCTGAAAAGAATCATCGGCCTCATTTGAATTGCCACGGCCCTGGATAACAGGCGAAAAATAATCCTCAAATAGCGTTGCCCTGAACGCCTCTGCGCTATTGTCCGATTCGGGCCACATGAGCTTCATTATGGCAGGCTCAAACAAATAATACGCAGGTGACATTGAACCGATAATCTTACCGGCTATGGTGGTCCCAGACCTGCCAGCGCCAGTTATAATTATAACCCTATCTTTGAAAAGCTCTTTATAGTTCATTTTCGGCATCCTCTATTTGTTCTTTTAATTGTTCAATAGTTTGTTCGGCAACCAGATAAACAAAGGCTTCTGGCGTCCTGTGCCACCCTTTAGCGTTGCAAATATATTGAATATCTGCCGCCATTGGCGCACTTATCATGGGATATATTTTGGGCTGTTCTTTGGTCGGTTTTTCTATACATATCGCAAACATGATAAGCAAAAATCCTGCACTAAAAATTATGTCATTTTTAAAAAAATAACTTAGCGCAACCTGTGTTATGCCGATACCATAAAGTACATATTTGTTAAACATTTATATCTCCTTTTCACCACTCCAAATGGTGTGTTTCAAAACCCATTTGTCGCCACGTTTGGCCCATAGGTGACCCGATAACCCACGGTAAAAGTCAATAACCTCCCAAAACTCAGCGTCTGTAATTCCAAGATGGTCAAGAAACCAGGCATAGTGATTTGACGGAAACTCGCCATCGTAATCCCTTATCAAGTCGATTGCGTCATCACGCGAAATTAATCCAGCCCGAACGCTTCCAGCCAAATCAGACGTACATCTACAAGTTCCGAACTTTGCATAAGTCGGATAATGGTGGAATCCGTCTTGTTTGTCGTCAAGGCTGGCCCAAGTCGTGTACGTTCCCTCAGACCTGACATCTGCGGCCTTAAATCCAAGCTGTCTGGCATATTCATAATTCTCAACAGAATCCCACGGCCTATAATATGACATCCAGTGCATTTGAGCGCCAAGGTCAAACATGTCATTGGGCGTTGGTGGCGAATACATAGAAAACGCACCCGTGTCAACGTCATCAAGTGTGAACAATTCGGCTTCAACGCCTTTCATTAAAAGTGTGTCTAGGCCAGCACCCTTGAAATAAAGATTATTCCAATCTTCGGGCGATTCAAACGGTTTTGCTTTGTTCTTTTCAGAGCCACCATATTCAACCTCGCCAGATTCGCCGTAGAATATCAATGGAACCTTAAACCTAACAGCCATCTGCATGGCATAGGCTTTTTGGCCGTATGTGAATGGCTGCCAGGGGTCGCCAAGCAATTCAAAAGCCAGTCTTGCGAGTTTGGCGTGATGGTCTTTGTTGGGAAACATGGTGATAACATCTGCGTATTTATTCCATGCGTCAAAATTGCGCCGCCCTATTTCTGTATATTCAAATGGCGACCATGTGACACATAACGGGTGCATACCGTACTCATTTTTCAAAACGCCGGTCACATAAACCGTATCTTTGCCGCCAGACCCCGGGACAATGACATCGTAACTGCCATCTTTTGACCTGTGTTTGCTCAATAACGCCGCAAGCTGGTTTTCACGGTCTGCCCAATCAATCGAGTTTTCCTTTTCGGCAGCGTAATTGCAAGCTGAACAGACCCCGTTAGCGTCAAATGTAATCCTTGGCCGTTGATTTGACAGGGTGCATTTCTTGCAGAATTTGACATCTTGCGGCCTGTTTGCCAGTTGCTTATCGAGTGTTAATCCGGGGAATAACATATTGTTTGCATCCTCACATTGACATTGTTATCGTGCAAAAACAGTTTAGTATTTTTTCCTTATGCGGTCAACTAAAAAGTCGCGCCGTTCCTTGACTGCCACGAAATCCCACAACACGCAAACCAGACCCCAAAGCGGCCAAACGACACCGGCAATAGTGGCCTTGATTTCACGCCATAGCCAATGTTTTGACTTGTCGTTCAGGTGATAAAGTTCATGCGCGAAAACGTAAGCCTTGCGAGGCTCGGAAATGTCGGCACGAATCCATATTGAGCCTGTGCTATCAATAGCGTATTTGTTGCACTGGCCGTATTTTGGCACAAGGTCTTTTTTGAGAAATATGTAAACGGAATCTTTTTCATTGCTCATTTTGGACACCCCATCCTTTCGCGTATTGCATCACGGTTTTCCATCTGTTTTCCAGTTCCTGGCCCCATAGCAGCCTCAACATTGCGTATATTCTGAATCATTTCTTTTAGCTCGTGAGCGTCAACCGACAAATCAGCATCAAGGCCGCCCTTGTCGTACGTTGTGAAGTGTTTCTCAATGACCGTGGCCCCAAGTGCAACCGCAACCGGGGCCGCCCAAATGCCCTGTGTATGGTCTGAGAAGCCGTTACTTTTTGCAAACCTACTTGGCATAGATAATTCATTAGCTGGACAAGGATACAATGAAACACAATATAAAACATTGTTTGGTTTTATTATTTTACTTGCTGACATAACTTCATCAACATTCGCCATGCCGGTTGACAAAATAGTCCTTTCGCGGCCCCTGACTTCGGCAATGCGCTCAAGAAATGGGATATGCGTCACAAACCCGCTTGCAATTTTCCATGTTTTCATGCCAAGTACCTCAAGAAGGCCAATGGCTGAAAAATCAAATGGCGTTGACGCAAATTCAATGTCGTTGTTTTTGCAATGATGGAATAATTCAACCCATTCTTTGTCTGCAAACTCATATTTTTCCAAAGTCGGCTGAGTGCCAAAAAATGTTTGAAACTTCACAATGTCAGCCCCGGCCCATTTTGCCAGCCTGACCATTTCCTTGGCCTTTTCAATGTTGCCGTTGTGTTCAAGTGCGGCCTCTGCGATTATTAAGGTCTTTTGCATTTGTTATCCTTTCAAAAAGAAAACTTTATTCCAATGTTATTATTGCCAACTACCACGCTGGCAGACAAACACAATGTTCCAACTTGCCATTTATCCCGATATTTAGACGGCAAAACGTGCGTTATAATCAAATGTGATACTGCGTAGGCTGCAAAATATGTGTCAACCTGGCTTATGCTTGGATGTTCGCCAATCAAGCCAAAGCAGCCAACCTCTTTAAACCGTGTCGGATTATCTGAAATATATCGTGTCTGCCCATAATCCATAAATATAACTGCCTGGTTTGCAATCTCAAGCGCTTTCTGCCTTGGCGTCCACTTGTCAAAGGCATAAACATTCCCGCAAAGTAAAAACCATACGCACAATATGTATGTGATATATTTAATGTTATCCTAAAAGTTTATCCAAATTCCAACGGTCGGCAAACTCAGAAGTCCATTGCGTTTGTGGGAACTCGTCAAAAGATTCTTTATCCGTCTTGATGTAAAAAGCGCCTACATCTTTGGTGGTTCGCGCCATTTCAAGCGTCATAATTTCCTCGTACATTTTTTCACCTGGCCGCAAGCCGACAATAACCTGCTTTGCATCGGGGTCAATGGCCTTGCCCAAATCTGCAATCCTGATAGCTCGCATTTTTGGCGTAAATATTTCACCACCTTGCATCATATCCAGGGCCGAAAACAGCCTGCTAATGGCCTGATCTGGCTTAATAAAAAACCGTGTCATATCTGGATGTGTTATCGGTTGCTCGCCGGAGCCTTTAATGGATATGAAAAACGGGACAACTGAGCCGCTTGAGCCTAAAAAATTGCCAAACCTGATAACCGATAGTTTCGTGCGTCTGCCGACTGCGTGAACGTTGCCGCCAATAACCGCAAAGTCAGCCGTGAGTTTAGCAGAACCGTAAATAGTGCAAGGGTTGACGGCCTTATCTGTGGATATGGCAAGCATTTTGTCAACGTTGCATGATATGGCCGCTTCAATGACGTTTTGTGTGCCTATAACGTTGGTCTTGATAACCTCGCCAGGGTTGTAATAGCCTTTGTCGATGTGTTTAAGCGCCGCCGCATGTAAAACTATGTCCACGCCACGAAACGCAGTCATAAGCCTGCATTTGTCCCGTATATCGCCCAAAAAATATCGGATAGGATGGTCACTTGGCGAAAACCTGCGCTCCATTTCAACTTGGGCAAGCTCGTTGCGTGACAAGACAATGATTTTGGCCGGGTTCAACTTCAAAGCAGCTTCAACAAATGCCTGACCAAAAGAGCCAGTGCCGCCAGTGACAAGGATTGTTTTGTTTTCAATGTTATTTTGCATTTTATCCTTTCAAAATTTCAAGTGCCCCATCGCAAACGTGCTGGATATCTCTGATACTATTCAACGGCGAAGATGGAAAGCAAATGCCCCTATCGTGTATATTTTCCGAGACAGGGTATTTCTGATGAACACCGTAATATCCGCGACCATCACTCTTGACAAGTGGTTCAAAAACGCGCCTTGTCGGGATCCCTTTTTCGGCCATTTTCTTTTGGAAATGTGTACTTTCGATTTTATCTTGGCGTTTCGGCAACAACCCAGCCGTCATCCACCATGACGGTTTTGTGTTTGGTGTCGGTTCTTGAAATGTCACAAATTCCGAAAGGCGCTCACGATAAAGTATATTAAAAATGCGCCGTCTTTCAACAGCATGTTTAAGGGCATCAAGATGCAACAATCCAAGGACAGCATGGCTACCAGTCATTCGCCAGTTGCCCCCAACATATCTTGCATCACCCCAACGGTCTGACCCCATGGCCTGCTGTGACAAATACCGCAAAAAATCAGGGTCATCAGCATTGACAATGCAACCACCAGCGCCAGCCGTCAAGGTCTTGTTGCGATTGAATGAATAACACCGAACTTGACCAGGATGATCAACACCACGACCTGCGCCGATGGATTCGCAAGCGTCAATGATAATTTTTGGCGAGTCCATATCGGGGATTGACGCCGCAGGATTGCCGTACAGGTCAACCGGAATAATGGCCTTGATAGATTTATCAGACAAATCCACCTTTGAAAAGTCAAGACACCACGTTACCGGGTCAACATCGACAAAAATAGGCGTTGCGCCGTAATGACAAACCGCGTTAGCCGTTGCAATATATGTTGTGGCCGGGATAACCACCTTGTCGCCTGGTTCAAGATGCGCCTGCCACAATGCCAACTTAAGCGCCGCCGTGCCGGTATTCGTGCAGACAACCGATTGACCGGCAAATACCTGTTCAGACAAAGCGTTTTCAAAGTCTGTAACCGATTTTGCACGGGTTGAAAACACATCGTCTTTGAAATTTTCGTCAAGGTAAATCATAAAACCCCTTTGTAAAATATTTGTGCAAACTCAACTGTGCCATTTTTTTATTATAAATTCGTTTCGTTATTTTTTTAAAAGCCTTGTTCATAAAGATTACTTTAATGGTCCAAAAACCCCAACGCAAACTAAGTGAATTACCAAAAAACTTCCCTGGCTTAAATTTTATACATGGCGTTATATAAAATTCTCGTTGTGCCAAAAGGTCTTTTTTGGCTGTGTGCAATTTAGTGTAAATCATAAAACCCCTTTTTCATGTCAATCTTGCCAATGCGTTCTTTGATAATTGCAAGAATTTTGCCTGAAACATCGCCGCCATAATATGGCAGTGAACCCCAAAACACTGGCGTTAAAATAGCATCCTGAAATGAATCAGAATATAAAAACTCAAACGCTCCCCACATTCCATCCTGTGTCGCTTCGCAATCCAGCACAGAATAAGCACGTTCTCGCCCTTTCTGTCGGTCGCCTATGTTGATAGTCGGCACACCCAAAGCCGGAGCCTCAATTATTCCAGCCGATGAATTGCCCACAATGGCGTCTGAATTTCGCAGAAGGTCAAGGAAGTCTAAACGAGGTAGGTTGTAAACCTTTTTTGAGTCTTTTATTTTTTCCAAAGATGCACAATGTTTTTTGGCATAACCACTCATGCAAAAATCACGAATGGCACTATTTAAACAGGCCCACCCAAAATCATTACCACCATAGACAAATGTTGCGCCAATACCCCTGTTTGCAATTTCACACAAAATAAACTTTGCGTTTTGTTGCGTGTCGCTCAATGTTTCAGAATGTAATAGCACAACAATGTCGCCTGTTGGTTTGCGATATTTGCGCGGAGTCAAGCCATCACAACCCAACGCCCCAACATTGAAAACCGTGTCTGGATGTTCGCCAAGCCTGATAATCCGTTCAAGTGATGATTCGGTAGCCGGAAAGTGCAACTGCGCCATTTTTGTTATGGAGTGCCGGAAAGCATCATCATAAGCCCCTGCGGTAACTTCGCCACCATGGATATGGGCAACCGGAATCTTGTTCACATGCGCCGCTATGGTCGCCGCCATTATTTCATATCTATCCCCAAGAACCAAAACCATGTCAGGTTTCATACTCTCAAAAATAGGACCAAATCGCAAAAGCGCCAGGGCCATGGCATCGACAATCCCGGTTGTCTTATCATTTGCCATCAAAATATCAACGCAATGGGCAACGGGTAGTTTAATCTTGTCAATGGTGTGTCCATGATCGTAGGACAAGTGCGATCCGGTCACGACAAGACGCATATCAAGCGTGTTGTCGGCCTCTATTTTTTCAACAAGCGGCTCAAGTAAGCCCCAATCTGCGCGGGAACCTGTTATTATTGCAATGGTTTTTGGTTGTGGGACGGTAACGGTTATCATTTTATATTCCCCGTTACATGTTTTCTTTTATTACCATACATGTGACTAAAAAAGCAAGATTAAACATCATTAGTCCTACAAAAAAGCCAACGAAAGCCAGGGGTGGAGGAATCGAAATAAAAAACCGCCTAATTTTGGTCAGAATCCGTTCACTATCTGGTTTTTGTTTTGACTTTGGTTTTTTATGTTTATTTCCAGCCTCCATCCTTTCACGAAACTTAACAGCCAAACCCTCAGCATATTTTGATTTAATTATTGCGATAGTGTTTTTAGAAAATATCACCATATTTTTTATATTCTGGATATGGGTATCTATTGTCGTTTTTAACTGCAAAAGGGTTTGTTTAATGTTTTTAGACTCAAGTTCGTAACCCACAAAGTCAGATACGGTTGTTTCTGTTTGTTCTTTTATTAACCCATTAATTATGGCTATGTTTTCAACAATAGTTTTTTTGATATCGTTTAGGTTTTTGGTGACATCTTTTAATTTATCACCACATTCGGAGCCCATTTTTTCAGCATTTTGAATCTCTTTTTTTACTCTGTCTATGTCTTCGGAAAAATGTTCGCAAACATCACCACAATTATTTTCGTTCCAACAATAAATAATCTCATCCATATTATCGGGCCTATATCTTGGATGTTGGTTTGTCCACCATCTTAACTCATCAAGTCTCCTGTTCATATCAAGTCCATGTTGTGATATAGTTATTGATATGTCAGATATTTTTCCGTTTATGTCGTCAATATCGTTGACAATAGGCGCTGTTTTTGTTTGCCATGTAAAGATAATGTCTTTTATTGACTGGATATCATCTTTAAGATATTTACGGTCGATTGGTATGTCTTTTATTTTCATAGATATCCCATAATCCTCGCACATAGTTATGCCACCATGTTGCCCTCAAGGTTTTTGGACATTGCGTCAAGTTGTGATATGGATTCACGCGCAACCACCAAAGAATTATCCATATTGGCCTTTGTTGTTTTTATGGTTTCCTCAAGGTCGCCGTATGCCTCGCAAAGATATTTCATTGGAATAACTGGGGCATTTTTGAGGTTGGAAATGTCTATCGTTTGGTTTTTTATTGCCGAAGCATTAGATGCCAAAATCTGACCCGTGTAATCCCTTATGTTCCCCATGGCCGCCGATATCTGCTTCTGATTATCAAGCGCAACATGAAGCGCAAGGCCCACCTCAAGGACGTTTCTTGTAATAGTTATTGTTCTTTTTATGGAATTTGAAAGATTATCATTGTTCCCTATAATGACATCTATCGATGTAAAAAACTGCAAAAAAACATGCTTGATAGTTTTAAGGTCTTGAAGCCTGTTTGTGGCTATCGAAATGGCGTTGTCAATGTCCGAATTTCCACCTTTGGTAGATATAGACATTGTCGAATTAATTTTAAGAGTATTTGATTTTTTATTGTTTAATTCAGATATCAACCTCTCCATGTCAGAAATTGACACGACCACTGCGGCCTCAACGTCTTTGGTGTTATCATAAATATTTTCAAGCTCTTTTGTGTCGCTCAAAAGCGTATCGTTTCCAGACTCAAGACCACTTTGTATTGTGTTTATCTGGTCCTGTATTGTCCTATATCTTTTTGATATATCATATATGGCGTTACCGAAAAATGGCGTTTTGCGTAAAAAATTAGGCAACATAGACTTTATGCCTGTCTTTTTTGGATTAAGGTCATCCATAACACAAACCATTTCTTTCAAACTTTGTGGAATTTTACTCCCACCATCAGACACCTGCTTCATGGTGTTGTCAAGATGCCCACGCAATAAACCAATCTCTTTATTTGCCATAACCTCCACATCTGAACCAATATCAGATATAGCCCTTGTTGCGCTTCTCAAACATCCAGGCTTGGATATATCTTCAATAATTTTATTAACGCTTGTTTTGTCTGTCATTTTATCCTCCATTATCAATGTTCAGTCCTCCCCGTATCTGGAAAACACGCCGGTAACAAATTCAACTTGCCTATAATATATGCCTGATTGACAAGTATTTGACAAGCAACAGCCAAAAGCGCGGCCTCAACTGGGGTTTTTGGGATTCGCTTATCATTAGAAAGTTCATGTAATAATATCAAGGTTTCTTTCATTGCGCTGTCAAACCTCCATCGACCGCCAAAGTTTGGCCGGTCACATATCCAGCATCATCAGATAATAAAAAGACGACCACCCCGGCAATGTCATGCGGGTTTGCCATTCTGCCAAGTGGAACACGCTTGCAATAGTTTTCAACAAAGCCCGGACCCTGGCCGTCAAACACGCCACCTGGGGCAACACAATTAACACGCACACCCTTTGAGCCGTACCTTGTAGCCGCACCCCTGGACAAGCCTATAATCGCAGCCTTGACCGTGTCATATTCGATTGGCGCAGCTTGGACGTTTGTATCTGGATAAATATCTGGCTTTGTGCCGACAAGCCCATAAATTGATGACAAATTCACAACTGAACCGCCACCATGTTTTGTAAGGCCATCGCAAGCCGCTTTTGTGGCAAGAACGAATAAATTATAATGCTCTGAATAGCTATCTGGATATGTCGCGTTGACAAAGCCGTGAAATGCATCACCAAAAGCCGTATCAATCATATCGAAAAGGTCAACGCCATCCCGCTTGTCGATGATTAAAACTTCGGCATGGCGCATTTTGAGTTGCTCGACAATGGCCGAGCCGATCAAACCAGAACCACCTGCCACAATTATCCGCCTGTTTTTAAAACTCATTTTTCAACCCTTACCATGAATTTTTCCATCATTGTTTCGACAATATAAAAGTCAACTATTGTGTCGATGTCAAACGCTTGCCAATCTTCCATGACGTAAATTTTCGACCTTGCAGAAACCGGCCTGTTTGTGACATCTTTCAAAAGCCAATCAGCATCGTAAACGTAAATTGAAGCATTCATGTCGTAAGTGTAAAGCGTATCTTGGCGTCTGATCACATCGCTTATTCTGATATATCGTGGATTATCTGCGGCCATCTCAACCATGTTAAAATCTGGACTTTTGCGCGATTTGACAACCGAAAAAACCGTATTATAATCGCCATTCATAAAAATATCCAAGCACTTATCAACATCATCTTCGGTTCGCAATGGCGCTGTGACATCCAGGTCGAGAACGGTGTCGTAATTTGTGCCATTAGAACACGCAAACCCCAACGCATCTTTTATTGATTCCATTTTTGGAGTTGTGTTAGTTGCCATGTCGTCAGAACGCTCAACGACCAAAACGTCGACATATTCCGACTGCTCAGCAACAAAATCCAATACCTCTTCATCGTTGGTCGATAGCACAACATCGCCATATTTGACGGCCATATCAAGCGTGTGGGCAATCAATGGCTTGCCGTGCAGGTCCATCATTGCCTTTCCTGGCAGGCCGCGTGAATCTGCTCTTGCTAAAACGGTTACGAGTAAACTCATAAGTCACCATCCTTGTTGTTTTTGTTGAAGTCATGCCAAACCCAAAAAATAATGGAACCTGCGACAATGACCATAACTATATCACACAGCATTTCTAAACTCCAATATCTTTTTGAATAATTCAGCCGCGCTTTCCAGATTGTTGTCCATGTGCGGATTGTCCAGATTGCCTAAAAAATATTTTATCTGGCGTTCGTAGGCTCGCTCAAGTGCATATTTGCTTGTCAGTGTGGTTGAATGATTTGTCGTTTGATTGTCAGCTATCGAAACGACTATTTTTCTATATTCGTTGACCAAATCAAGACGCAAGCTGACATAGCTTTTCATGCCGCCGCTATGAATTAAGACCAAACCGGCCCGTGTTTCGGCGTCTGTAAAATATCCGGTTGACTCTTTTGTGCCTGAAATCTCAACAACCGGCCCGAACAAAAACTCTGCCATATCAATTTCATGTGAAAGCTCAAGGATTGCGCCGCCACCGGTTTCCTTTTTTTGGGAGTATTTTTTGCCCCATTTTTTAATATTAGTATCGCACATAAAATGCGCCGATGAAATAACCTGACCACGCAAATCCTTTTGTAGTTGCAAGACGTTTTCGTGATGCCGGAATGGATAAGCTATATATGTTGGGAGTTTTTTGGTTTTGACAATGTGTAAAAGTTCGTCAAGCCGGTCGGTTGTGCAGTCAATGGGCTTCTCAATAAATAATGGTGTGCCGTGCCTGGCCTCTCGGATTGCAAAGTTGATATGCTCATGTGTTGGTGTGCAGATAAATGCAGCGTCAAAATCAATTTGTGATTTATTTCCGTAACATATTGACCTGTTACCACCAAAATCAACACCATAAACGCTATAATTATGCCATAATGAAAAAACCGCATGCCCCAAGCCCAACAATATCTTTGCGTGTCGTTTTCCGATTGAACCCAGGCCACAAATTAAGATATTCATAACTACACCTCTATTTTGTCAATGCCCTGAATGATGCCAGAACGAACACGGCAGATTGCAAATCCGGTTTCTATGGGGTCATATAGTGCGCGTTCAGCATAACCTGAAAACGCATCGTCTATGCCGCAATCATCGCCAAATAGCCTGTAAAACGATCCCGTATTGACATACCACCGCAAGTCTGGATGGATAAATTTTGCGGTATGTGGCACATATTCATTATGGAAAGCTTCGATGCCGCCGTCATTCCCACACAGACAAAGTTCGCGCACGGGCTTTTTGACAATTAATTTGTGGGTGTGGCCCATGGTCATTAGCACGCAATCTGAAAACTTCATTTGCAATTTCTTTTTAAGTCCCAGTTGTTTTGTGACCTCCCGGCGCTCTGGACTATCAGCAGTTGAGTTAAACCCGCCATTTCCATGAGTGCAAAAATGCCTGAAAAGAGTTTCGCCTTTTTTGTTTTTATATGTAATATGACAAGATGTTGTCCCAAATATAATTTTCCGCTTTTTCTTTTTCAAAAGCTGATTGAGCCTGGTGACAACAAGTTTTGTAATGTCGCCATACCTGTTAAGTTTTTGGGGATGGTTGCCGTCAATAACGACAAGAAGTTTTTCCGCAATATCAACCCGAACTTGAAAAGCCTGCTCCATTTGTTGTAAAAGGTTGCCCTGAACTGTCTTAAAATCAAAACGCGGATCATCAATGGCAATAGCCTCAATAATATCCCCATGGTCAATCCCTAAATTAGCCGACACACCAGTGTAATCCATGTTGAACATTTTAACCATTTTATCCCAGCCCTGATTATGCCTTAAAATTGTTCCCATATGGTCGTCACCGAATAAAAATAAATTAAAATCATTTGGAACTGTTACAGATAGCGTTCTCATTTAAAAATATCTCCCTTGTGTGTTTTGCAAAAATGGGCCTAAGTGGTTTGTGAATCCCCTCACGACAATTTTGACATTTGATATATTTTTCTTGCACATCTTCCTCTGTCAAATCGCACCCACAACCTGGACACCGCTTGTTTTCCCTACACATTTTTTTAAATGCCCTACTTTTTGCGTTTAACGCTTCCTTTTTTTTGTTGTAATAGTTCTGGTCCCAAACATACCTTTTGATAGGATTTTTGCGTTTATATTCTGACCTTCTAAAACAATGACATTTTTTACATTCTGCTTCTGGACTCCCGTTTGGCCGTTTATAAAAATCAGCGTCAATATCTTTTGGCTTGCCACATTTGGAGCATCTTTTAGTCTGTGACGTTGTCAATATTTTTACTCCTTAATATATTCAAACACATTAAAACGCCTTTGTCAAGTTATTTTATACACTTGTTGATTTTTGACATTTTACAGGTGATTTCCACAAGCGTTGCGGGGATTCTCACCGATTGAAAACACTTTAATCTGTGCCAAATGTGCAAACTATTCCATAACTCGCTGTTTACATTGCAGATAATAATTATTTTGGTTTTGGTTTGCGGCCTTTTATAGCCATGTTTTGCACCTTTTTATATATGGTCCTATATATTGTGTATGATTATTCCCTTATGCACAATATATAGGTAACATGCCGTTATTGTTAATAATTTTAAAGAATTTGCTTGACATAGCCCTTTTTTTAGCGTATTCTATAATCAAGATGAGGGCAGGAAAAAAACAACGCAACCAACAAGGAGACCAAAATGAAAAACTTAATAGCTGATACCGTTTCAGGTGTAACCGGAATAGATTACGATCTTAAAGACTATGAGTTCCATGTAGTTGTATTAGATCAAGATGACTTTTTTGACGCTCTTTGTGATGCTACTGCCTTTGAAAAAGATTCAGTCTTAGGCGCAAGCGTGGACGATGATATTTATGAAAAGATTATGAGCGAATACGGAATAAACAAATAACGCAACCCACAACCGCCGGGGCTTCGGCCCTGGCGCACAAGGAGAAACAAAATGAAAACGACTTTGAACAAATTGTCAAACCACAAGCCATGCACTCCTTCTTGGGATGAGGGACTAAAATATCTTGGTAAGACCGAGCCAGATGACGAGCCTATTGATATTTTGGATATTTTAGAAGTCCTGGGCCTTGACGATGCACTGTGGAGCTTACGAGCGGTTGACGGTTATGACCGCGAATTTCGGCTTTTCGCTTGTTGGTGCGCCGCAAAGTCTTTACCTGTTTTCGAAAAAGAACATCCTGATGACAAACGACCAAGAGAGGCTATAAAAACGGCGACAAGGTTTGCAAACGGG
>Ga0208769_1000677_pt1 | contig 16003 bp, 30 predicted proteins | sample AntAceMetag02UKC_FD_184768 | JGI IMG/M metagenome (GOLD analysis project Ga0208769, IMG submission 184768) | Saline lake microbial communities from Ace Lake, Antarctica- Antarctic Ace Lake Metagenome 02UKC (SPAdes) (version 2) | ecosystem: Environmental > Aquatic > Non-marine Saline and Alkaline...
AGAACCTAATCCGCTTTCCAAAGACACCGTTGACTTAATAGGTCTCTTGCCATACCGTCTTACCCATTCAGGGATTCCGATACCTACTCCATATGCAAAGTTGTCACGTAGGATAGTATGGAGTGCTAAGGGTACTTTCGTCTTGATGCAATGCAGACGAATCACCTGTTCCATCAACATAGCTCCAATAGTGTCTCCATCTTCTACGCCTTCATACTGGAACATAGGATCTTGGAAGAATGCCATAGACATGTAGGTTAAGAGTGACTCTAAGTTACTGTATGAATAAGGAAAGATAATAGATACTGGTTTTCTAGAATCTTTGTCTTTTACTTTATTTTCTTTGTCTGATAAAGGGATGTAGGTTGTTAGAACCTTGTCGATAGCTTTCCATGACGGAAAGCGTTTGCTGATCTCAGTGTGAGAATTATTAGCTCGTTGCCAGATCTTAGATCGCAGAGAATTATGAAAGTCTGACTTTGGATCTAGATCAAGATCATAGGGATAGTCATAATCAAAGTTCATCTCTCGATAGTTGCGGCTATTAGCTTCTGCTGAATCACCCTGTACAATGTATGGCATTTAAGCTGTCCTTTTCCAAGCATAGATTACAAAAAATGGTGGTAAGTCACTGTTATCATCGGATGTTACAGATGCTGGATCTGTATCATGAGCATGAGATTCATCCGCTACCTTTACTGTTGAGATATCTAAATCATTATCGACTTCTACAGTAGCACTAGGTCCATCAGACGTAGTTGATAGTACATCTACATCATGAGTGTGAGTCTTAGCACCACCTGTGTTTTGCACTGGGGCAAAGTCTGGATCGGCTGCTTTGTAGCCAACTAAGAATTGTCCAGTAGCTATTGCTACCCAGGTACCGAAGCCTAGTAGAGTAAAAGGATTAGTGGAAACTACTGATATGAAGACTGAGTTAATAGGATAGATTACAAGACCTATATCTTCTAATCTTAGAACATCTTTAGCATCTACTGGTACAGCATTGACACGGATAGGATCATCTACCTCCATAGCAGTGTCATAATCTGCATCATCGTATTGGATAGCGTCTGGGTTGCTACCTATGCGTCCTTGTTGAAGTGCCATAGTTGATTAAATTAATTAATTATCTGTTAGAGTCCTAAGAATTTAGCATTAACAATCTTTGTAAGTGATTCTACTTTACCAGTCAAGTTGTCAATCTTCGTAACAAGTAAGTTTTGGCAAGATGTTCTCTTTTCCTCACAGTGTTCTTCAGTTACTTTACCATTCCCACCTAGATACTTACCAACAGCCGCAGAAACTCCAACAACAACTATACCACCTAGTACTGTAGTAGCTGGTTCCATTATGCCTGTCTCCAATTTTCAACTGGTTCTTCATATTCAAGTTCTCGAAATTCCGCTTCGGCATCAGAGGTGTCTTCCTTTGGGCTGAAGTATCGCTCGCCTAATTCAAGCATCTCGATGATATAAGCTGTAGCATCCATGATGTCCCAGAGTTTAGAACGGGGAAACATTAGGAGTTGTTGTTCAAGCCGCTTTACACCTGGACACGATGCATTATGATAGATGTAGCCTTGACGATAGTAAGGAACAAGTTCTTTCACACGCAGAGTCTTGCCCTTCTCACCATTGTGTCCACCTCGTGGTTTGAGCCAGATGAGCTCGAAGAACTTACCACGCTTGAACATTTCATTCTTTATAGGTTGTCTGATGAATTCATTTAGGGAAGCATCTTCAATACCTAAGACAGATGCATTGAGTCGGATTCCCATGTCAAACATAGCGTCATAGATTTCATCTGGATACATTTTCTTAGATATAATGTCTCTGATGTAAAGTCTAGCATTGTTAAGGTCTATCCCTATTCCTATTATAGCAGACTCAGCCGAGTGTATTTTGATAGTCTTTGCAGGATCTAGGATTACTACTGTCTCAATATGAGTGTTTAGTTGAACATCGACATCTGTCTTTTTCAGATCAATTTCTTCCCTGAAAGAACGCTCAGGTGGTAAGTTATAGTATTTAAAATACTCTGGACGAAACGCAGCGTCTTTGGTTGAGATAGGTAAGTTTCGTAGCTCACGAAAGAAAACGTCGGATTGTCCTGCATCTACATGCTCTTGCCATTCCTTTTTAATTTGTTCATCTGACATGAAGTTAGGTGCGCTTGATTTCAGATCATCATCGCAAGCTTCAAGTCGCACACTATCCCATTCAGGTGAATCCATAAGTTTTTGAAGGAGTGAATCTTCATGCTTTAGAGTGTCGATGTAGACTATTTTATAGTTATTTGCCTTAGCCCCTATTCTCGGTACAGCCTTTACAACATCCGCATAGAGCCATTCGAACTGCTTGCGTCTGTATTCTTCATTAACTACTTGCTCAGGATCTTCAAGATCATCTATTACTATTAAGCCAGGGCGGTCGTTTTTGAATAGCACACCACGTACTTGTTGTCCAGCACCTCTTGGCCAGATTAAGGTATCGTATGCTACCCAAGATTTCTTAGAAAATGTTTCCTCAAATTCATTCTTCTCAGTACCTCGATATTTGAAGTGGCCGAAGAAATGTTTTATCATCCTGTTGGTTACTAACTCTCTTCGAAGATTTTCTGTCTGTAGCGAAGCAGCATCGTGTGATTTGTTGATATAGCAAATGAATCCAGTGTGATGATATAGTATGTATCTAGCCATTAGACCAAGAGCAACAACTGAAGTCTTCCCCCACCCACGAGGTGCAGCTATAGCTACTTTATTAGCAGGTCCGTCGATCAGGTCGAAGATCTTACCATGGACTTCTTCAGCAAAGGGCAGTTCAAAGCGCTCAGGGAAGAATGTCTTTGCAGTCATTCGAGTGCTTACTGAACATAAGGAATGTATGCGCTCAGTTTCTTGATCCAATTTAGTTCCAGTTGGTTAAATTATTTATGTATCTTTTACATCGAGTATGGCCTTGCCGCCTGCTGAGAGTTTCCGCATCTGCTTCAAGAGTAATTTTTCGTATTGTGGATTTCCCATTCTTGCCTCATTGTTTCTGATTAACTTGGCACATGAGCTAATACTCCCCAGCCATAATTCCAAACGCTATCATCAGCGTTCCCTACCGCATACACATATCTCCCAGTATCGGTGTTTAAAATCTGAAACCCTGCTACCTTTGATGATGCTGTATTTATAGCGTGAGTTACATCACCTAATTGAGCAGTTGTTGCCTCTCTGCCTTGTTCGGTAACTATAACAATTGTGCCACTTGTGTTATTCGTAAAACCAGGGATAGATCCTGCATTATCTTGGAGAATATTATCGTGTATAAAAATATAATCAGATGAAGCGACGGCTGTTCCATCATCTATTCTTATATCTCTATCAGAGGTGCTTTGTCCGGCTTCTCGTATGATGTTTCCTGTAATATTCATAAACTCAGCGCCAACAATGTTTATCGCTTCTATCTCACAATAAGACATTTGGTTATTTACTATGTTGGCGTTTGTGACATCACGAAGATGCAAAAAAGTGTTTGCCCACGGAGTTGATGATGGGCCTTTCATAATATTGCCGGTTATCTGTAAATCCGCTATTTGAGAAACAGCACCCATGTCAAAAAACTTATCATCATCTCCGCAATAAAATACATTATCAGAAACAACCATACTTTCCACTACAGCAGCAGCGCCCTCGCCAACATCAGTATCAATATCTTCAAATAATCTAATAAAACCTAAATTGACACCGCTATCTGTTATGTTAATCTGGTTATCTGAAAAGTTGAACCGTTTCATAGTTGGTGCAGATAATTGCAAACTTTTCATAATGATTACAAACTCGTCATTAGAACCTGCTGCATATCCTCTAACTATATTATCTGTAAATGACACTCCGCTACTGTTATTTATATTCAATACTGGATTCTTTGGGCCATCAAAATTATTGCCACTAATGATTATAGAATATATGACATTATCATCGTCAAGAGCAGCAACTGGAACTCCTAAAGGGTCAGTAAGATTAGAGCTAAGATTGATAGTCCAATTGTAACAGATCGCGTCAATAAACTGATTATTTGTGATTGTCACATTACGAGATTGTCTATGTGTTGGTATTGACACACCAGTGCCACCCGCTGCGGCTGGATAAAACACTTTGATATCAAGGCAAGTATCCATTCGACTTCCAGATACAATATTATCGGAAAATATAATATTCGTGCCACCTTGGAAAGCGTCTAAGGCGTCTCGATTCACGTTTATAAACTTATTGTTCGTTACTGTTATGTAGGTTCCCGCTGAATAATCATCATCGAATATATCTGCGCCTTGGTTGCGAGCATAGGGTGAGGGAGTGTTTACCTTGATAGCGTCTCCCATATAAGACCCACCGTAATTTGCACCGGCATAGGTCGGATCAACCCCGCCGGTAAAATAAGAATTCGTTATCGTGACATCGGTAGAAGTCGTAATATTAATCATTGCCTCAAAATCTTTGAAGTAACAACGGTCAATCGTCAGATTATCAGGATTCGTTATACCTGACCCAAAAACAAGCCCTGTACCTCTTCCGTACTCCCCTACAACTTCACCATTTCCAAGAAAGCGGCAATCAGTAACCTTACAGTCGTCGGCATTTATTTTTAAGCATGACCTATAACGAGTTATTACACCAGATGGTTCAAAAGTAAGATCATTTATTATTGTTTTATCGCCAGTTACATAAAAACCGTCTACATAGGTATCAACTGTTTGAATGATTGCACCGTTGCCTGTTAATGTGCATTGGACGGTGAAATTTACGGTGCCGTCTAGTGCATATATTACAGTAGGATCAAAGATTAGTTCTGCTTTGGATTGTATTGCAGCTGCGGCATCTTCAATAGCAGTAGTTCCTTCACCAAACCAAGAAACATAAACAGGAGAGATATTAAGAACAAGTGTACCTCCCCCAGCTGTGTCTAGGAAGCAATCATTAGAACCCTTGAATGGGCCATTAATTGTAAGTGTGTTACCATTATAGTCTAAGGTACCACCTTGTAGAACTTCAATAGCTTCATTAGCCGTAGTAGTGAGATCTAGATCTAAGGTTAAGGTTTCATTAATTAAGATAGTTACTTCTTCAGCCTCAATCCAAGCAGTGGCTGAACGAAGGCGGTTGAACCAAAAGGATTTTAATTCTGTCCCATCTAAGAAATCGAAATCTCCAGCACCTGAAAAGATTTGGTAATCTCCGGCTTCAATGTTCTTTATGTTTGATACAGTATCACCTGTATCGACTGTAATGATAAAAGGAGATTCCCAGCGCAGCGTTACATTATTGCCTACTGCCATATCTGCATCGGTAGTTTCAGCAGCTGAGATTAGGATAGTTACGGTGTCATCAGAGGTTACATCGAGGGCTTCGTCTAGGTCGGCAAACCAAGAAGTTTTGACAGTGGTTCCAGCAAGGAAATCTATGTCTCCGGTTCCAGTGAAGATCTGATGTGAGTCAGCTTCTATTTTAGATGTATTGATGGTAAGTTGACCTGAGTTAGTAATAGAACCATCTCGCTCGAATCTTAGAGTGATAGTAACAGGAACTGTTAAAGTAGTTACTGTTTGATCTGTAGGGATTACTATAGTTCGGATATCTGTGCCGCAGGCTGCTATAGCTAAGTTTAAAGTAGTGTAAGCACGTGTGTCAGTCCAGATACCGTCTGGTGAGGTGACTATGATGTCTTTAGTAAATGGCAATGCAGCGAATGAAATAGATACTGACAATAAGAAGATTGCTATGATAAGGAAGAGTCTTTTCATCTTGGCCCTCGGTTAATTAAATAATTTATTTATCTGTCCGTTTGATACGAGTAAGTGCTGCACCAATTACTAAGTAAATTGCTTCAACACTCTTCGCTTCAGGCAGAGCAAGACAGAGCAAGGCACAGATAGACAAGAATAACAAAGGACCTAAATTTACTTCAACTACTTTTTTTAATGTTTCTATCATCATTCTTCTCCCCACGAATAGTGATTACCGTCAGGATTTGAGAAATCCCCTCCCCATGTCCCACCTAATGATTTCCAATAGATTCCAAGAGGATAGTGGTGTTCTGTTGAAGTTAGATAAAAGTCATCTTTGAATAGATTAATGTCTATTGCAAGACCTTTATGGTGCCAAGAGTCTTTACTATGTCTGTGTTTTCCAGGATAGGTGTCTCCGAAGGATAGTTCATAGCCTAGAGAATAAGCATGAGTGATTAGCATGCCTACTGCTTTGACAAATTCACTTTGTTGATCTCTAAGCGACATTGCGTGTTCCTTCACCTTCCACAACTACTATCTGACCCATTTGCTTTGCAGCCTCTATTCCGCGCCGCTTGAAGTTTTCTATTTCCTCTGGTGTTGCAGATACACTAACATGACGAGAGTCGATACGAGTAGGTGCGCGCATTCCAGCTAGGTCAAGCGCTACGGTGTCAGCAGTTGCTTTCTTCAGCGTCATAGCTTCGGTTTCGCTATCTAAAATCTCATTGTAGACTTCAAGGGATTTCTTAGTCAACACCATTACTTCTTCCCTTAGCTCTTCATACTCTTCATCTCGAGTCTTTCTGATGTTAGATTTTTCTTCTGTTCCAAGAGTAGAGTTCAGGGCGTTAGAGACTGTTGTAGGAGTGACACCAAGCATCTTGGCGATTTCAGTTCCTTTGTAGCCAAGCGAATCCAAGTTGAGAATCTCATGCTGACGAGACCAGAGCTTCTTGATATCTACAGCTCGACCATTAGGATTTTCTGTCCTTCGCGCATCAGATTCTCTCACTGTGAATCCGTAAGGTCTTGTCTCTTCAATCTCATCCATTCAGCCTACCTCCCTATTATTTTCATATTATAACATGTCTATGATTGGGTCGTCAAGTATTTTCTATGATCATTGCATTGTAGACATTGGTCTATTCACCAACAAACTATTCAGACACCCAAACTATTCAGACACAAGACGGCGTGCAGAGCACTAGGTTGAATTATTATTTGATGAACATTCCGGAACGGGATTGCTCTTCCTTTCCTTGATTAGATAGGGATTTTTTCTAGAAATTTTTTCCTGGTTGGCGCGCCGAGATGATTAAATAATTTAATTATCTTTTCATCCTTGACATCATTGTTCATTGATGAACATACCTTAAAATTTCCAGACAAAATGTGAAGGAGGTAACCCCGGGCCTATACGGATAGAATTACCCCCATTGATTTTCTAGAAAATGATTGACATGGGGGAGCTAGTGTGATACATTGGTTATGAATTATAGCTCATTGACAAATTGAATGCATTGACGGATCAAGCAACGTAACACATTTGTGGTGCGGCCTTTGATCCGGGACACATACACGGCAATCATTAGTCCGTTCAATGCAACGTGATACATGGTTTAGTAGGTGGCCTAGGTCAGGGGTCAAACATGGATCGTATAAATGATTTAAAAGATATATTGATAGGATCAGCCGATAGATTAATGAGACTAGCCGATAGGTTAACTAGTGGTGGTGAGTCATTGTCATTACATGACAAACAGACATTGTTACATACATTGTCAGGCGATTGGTTAGAGGAATGTCAATTTGAGCAAGCTATGGCGTTTAAACGTGGGGACACGGAACAAATCAACAACATTAGTGATAATATTACTGAGATGATGAAACAAATAAACTAATTTAACTTTCTAGGCCACGCACTAAGCCATGTATCAAACAATGGATATTCTATGGTATCAACCTAGATGTTTCACGTGAGACAAATGAAAGGTAGGTATCAAATGGATATGAACCAAATAGTAAATGGTGTTGTATTGAACAAAGCGTGTTCGATCAAGGCTTTCAAGGACTCAGACACCAGCAAAACAATCAATCTGAGAGTCAAGTTTGATGGCATCTCATTGTCAGCGGTGTTTGCCAAGGCTGTGAGTTCAGCAGTCATCCAATGGCAAAATGGTCCTGGCCGGTCAAAGTATGACCAGTGGAGCGACAAGCAAACCGTTGACATTAGTTTCAAGGCACCTGGTGCCATGCCGACTATCGACCCTGAGGTTGCAATAATGAACAAAGCCAAGGCAATGAGTAGGGATGACAAACTGGCCTATATTGCTAAGATCAAAGCACAGATGGAAGCGTTAGAAGAAACAGATAGTGAAGAAACACCAGAAGAACCAGAAGCAATTGATATAGAAGATATTGAAATAGAAGAATAATCAACTAAGCCATAGAATATCCAACTAATTAAGCCCTTTAGAGTAATTCTCTAGAGGGCTTTTTTGCGTCTATTACTAATGGTTAATTAAATGATTTAAGCAACTTGAGTTAAAGCACTTGAATAAAATGATCAAACATAATTGTTGACTAGATAATAATAGAAATGATATGATATATTATACGTCGGTTATGCGTATTATGTTTAATATGTGTACATGCTGATAGGGGGGGGTGGGTATCATAAAAAAAAAAAAAAAAAAAAAACTACGCCTACCCCTCAACCAGCATGTACACATATAACGCATAATAAACATATAACGCATATTAAATGCAATACATTCACTAATGAAAGGAGTATGTTATGAGGAAGAAAGGGTTTAAAGAGGATAGTACTAAGGGTAAAGCTAGAATGATACCTGTTAATTATAAAGGTGACGTGATAGTTCAAGTATGGCTAGATGCTAGAAAGCTGTTAGTGTTGAGTAGATGGTTGGATAAGGGAGGGTATGTTACTAAGAATCTAAGTAATATATTGAAGTTTACAGTAGATGAGGTAGTTGAACAGTTGATTAGTGCAGGCATTGAACAGAAGGTGGAGTATACTAAAGATGCCAGAACATTGTTAGAAGGTAAGTATAGATGTGATCTGAATCCTAGTGGTAGAGGTGAGAGAAACATGGCCCATAATATGAGATTAGATGATATTAGAAAGGGAAATGCTTATGAGAATGAGAAGGGGCAGATTCCAGCTAATAATACTATTGAGAAGGAAGCTAGAAATATTACTGAAGAAGGAATGGAAGTATGGAAGAGGATGGAGAAGGAAGGGTTTCCTAGTGATAAGAGAAGGGAAGTTGAAGGACATGAAGAAGCTATGAAGGATTACTTTAAAGAGCATAAGGTAGATAAGGATGGGGTGATTATCATGCCTGGGAATAGTAGAGAAGAGAACATTGCTAAGGGTAAGGCAAGGGCAGCTGAGATAGCTAAGGATAATGAAGCGGAAGCATTAGCTAAGGTTAAGGCTAAGGAAGAGAGGAAGGCTAAGAAAGCTAAGAAGAAAGAAGAAGCAGAGTTAGAAGCTATGCGTATTGAGTATGAGGAGAAGAAGAAGGCATTTGATAAAGCTAATGATAAAGGTAGTGCTTATAAACCTATGTCAGAAGAAGCAGCAGCTAATGAAATAGATGAGATAGCTAAGAGAGACAAGGAGTTGGCTGAGATGGATTTTTAATTGTTAATTAAATGATTTAATCATCTTCATTCAATGAAGTGGTGTCATTGCAGTGTTGGTAGTGCTGGACTCTATTGTGAAAATATGATATGGTTGTGGGGAAAGCTAAGGAATCAATCAATCATTAAATGAATAGGAGAATTTAACTATGAGCCAAAAACTTTCAATCCCCGGAATTATTAAATTGGTAGTATTAGATGATGGTCAGATGGAATTAACAACTATTGACGGTTTCAAATCTATACATTATAGTCAATTGGATGAAATAACTAAGGATGGTGATAGTCCATTTATTGTAACCTATGATGTAGAATAGTTGTCTAAACCTCTACCTCTAATCATCTATTGCTGAATAGGTGGTTAGATGTAGGAGTTTAAACTGATAAATAAAGGAGTCAATTATGTTATGTTACTTTTGTGCTACTGAAATAGATGATAATGAAAAAGAATTTAAAGTTAATTTAGGTCAAGTAGGTGCTGATGTAGTAGTATGTGAAGAATGTTGGTTTGACTACTGTGAAGCAGCAGATCAAATAATAGAGGGATTTTGTTAACTGACCGGCTCAATGTTGAGCAACTAATTAAACGAAGGGAGCTATACTATGAAACAGTGTAATTATTGCAGTACGAATTGCAGGCCGAGTAAGCCTGTGGTAATGTCTGATGAGGAGTGTAGTAAATTCAAGCCTATTGATAGGACTTGGAAACTCCGTCATGTTATCTCGAAGGTAAGTGTGTCTAATGAAGGTATCCTTAGTGACACACTTAAATGGATAGTGAGGTGGGCCTAATGGATCAGCAATGCATAGACATAGATAAGAATAACCATAGATGCCGCCAGTCTGTCCAGACAAAGGTTGACAAATCAATACCTTCAATTAGAGTCAAGATGCCTAAAGGTGGATTCATCTGGCTTTATCCTGTACGCATACCAAGCGCTAAACTCTGTCCTTATCATCAAGGGATTAAGGAAGAAAAGGCATGGGGTGTTATCTATGAAGGGAAGAGGGGTGGGTGAGATGATTAATCTAATAATTTCAACTTGGTTGAAAGACCTAAGACATGAGATAGCTAAAGATCTAATGTTTGAGTATTTGCTTTGGCTAGGTTTGACTAACCTTTGGTTGTTTCAAGAATGTTTGGTGATTATATGAAAACTTTATACCAAGTAACTATCAACTGGAAAGGCGAGATTCATCGTTTATTCTCTTGCTCATCTACTAAACATAAAGCCTTGCATAACTGTATCAGGCAATTAGCTATTGGATTAGGTTTGTCAGTCAGTTATGTAAGAAACTATGTATTAGAAGATGGAAAGGATAGGTATACTATAAAATGAAACTAAAGATTGCATTAGTATTATCAGCCTTAGCTATATGGTTAGCAGGAGTCAATATAGTAATTCGATTAGTTATTAAATACTGGTAAGGAGTATTCTATGAAGCTAGAAATAAAATGTCAAGAATGTGGTGAGCTATGCATTGAGGAGCCTGATGTAGACGATTTAGTCTGGCACAGGTGTCCTAATAGAGAGGATTCTGTAAATGGCTATAAGCATTCAGTGTTTATTGTAGAGATTAAGGAAGACACTATAAAGGTTTATTAGGAGGTAATCGACTATGTCACCAGAAGATAAATTAGCAGTAGAAGAATGTTTAGTGCTTTGGAAGTATCTTGTGCAGTCAGGTGAGAAAAATAAAGAAAAAGCTGTAAATAAGTTACATAAACAAGGGAGACTTAGTAAGGATAGTTATGAGAATGGTTGTCCTTTTTGTGCACAGTTTGATTGTCATGAATGTCCTTGGAGAACTGTCCCTAATAACGAAGGTAGCTACTTAAATTGCCTGGCTTCTGGTAGTCCTTTTATATCTTGGCCATGCCTTAATAAAAAAGAAACCCAAAAAGCCGCTTCAGCAGTCTACAAATTCCTTAAGCAAATAAAGGTATGAAAGGAGCTACTAATGTCTTATGAAACTCAGATAAACAACACCTATCAGATCAAAGAGGAATTTGAACAGGGTAATCCTAAGTATTTCTCACCTTTACCTACAAAACCTCAACGTTGCTTTAGTCATGGTAGAAGTGGAAAGACAAAGGTCTACACCGAGGAACAAAGGATACTCTTTCAGATGCAGCAAGTTGGTAATGAAGTAGAGTTTGAGGTTTGAAGTATGAAAAGATAATTAAATTAATTAATTAACTGGAGAATAAGGGATGAAAATAACCATAGCAATCTTAATCGTTATAATCATAGTGCAGGGCTTAGCAATCTTTAATTTAAGATTCGACCTGCACCAAACTAAATTATCAAGAGACTTATGGCATAGACATGCTATGGCTACTGCAAACTGGCGAATGGATCACTATGTCAGTGACTATTCTTATTTGACGAAAGGAGTTAAAAGATGAAAAGTGAAATAAAGGAAGTCTTAATGAAGCGAGATAAAATGTCTGCAGAGGAAGCAGATAATTTAATATCTCAAGCACAAGATGCCCTTCAGTGCTATTTAGCAGTCGGTGACATGGAAGGTGCTGAAGCTATTTGTGAAGAGTGGTTTGGCCTGGAGCCAGATTACATAGATGAACTTATTTAACTAAGAGGAGAAACTAGCCAATGAAGACTAAAGAGCAAAAAAGATCTGAGGCAATAGAGCGAAACGAAGAGTACTCCAAACTTTCAACCAGTGACAAACTAAGGCGTCTCAATGAAGGAGGTTTCAGGGCAGCTAAACAACGTCTGCGTCTGAAGGAGGCCTCTAATGCTAGAAAGAGATAGATTGAGAAAGAGAGAATTCTCTCTGCGTTCACGTCTCAAAACCATCAAGGATTCCATCTTCTGGGCGCAGCAAGAGGTTCTAAAACTGAAGTCTAAACAAACTAGACTTCAACAAGAACAATACAAAGCAGAGTATGCCTTGGCTATGGCTGACGGTAGATATCATAAAGTCAAGGCTGAGAAGAAAGATAAACTAGACATTGCAGAGCTAATGTTGACTCTTAATAAAGATCAACTAAAGAACATCTTGAATGTTCTGGAGGAGGATTAGATGAAACCTAACCCACCAATCACTGTAAAAGACAACAGATACGATCGAAAGGCAATGAGTCTAAAGACCTTCACAGATAAGCAGAGTCAAACCTATCTCCATCTGATGATCTCGCCTGGATGTTCTTACGTTCAGCTATCTAAACCTGGAGTCTGCTTCCTACGTGATTGTCTTGATGCTTGGATTGAAGATAGTTAATTAATTTAATTGACTGAAGAAAAAGGAGGATAATTATGTCTACAGAATTAAGTTTTAAGCTTGTTAGAATAGCAAAAAAAGTCTGGTGGAGATAGATATGAAGCAGAAATTAATGAACATAATCCTATGGTTATCTATATTCCACAGAAGCTAGGTAGAAAGGAAGGAGTTCCAGTAAAAGAGATTAAAGTTAGATTTGATTAGTCTAGCTAACTGTAATCGCACCACTTGACCAAAATGATCGCAATTTGTTGTTGACACCTTGCATATAGATATGTTATCATGTATTTTTAACCGTGAGACTGGCTCACAAATATTCATTCAATCCTAAACGGGAGGAAAAGAACTATGAAGAAAATGACTGTTGTCGCACAAGTACCGGAAAAGAAAGACAAAGATGGTAAAGTGTCCCAGAAAGCTATCGCACCTTGCACAGTCACTGTAGACTATGCTGAAACCTTAGACGAAGCCAAAAAGATGTTCGGTGATGAACCTATCCTCTCCAATGCCTTCTCTAACTGGAAAGTCACCATCCAATCCGCTATCCGCTCTGGCCTGAAGCGTGGTGAGACTCCTGAAGCCCTTCAAGTCCGCTTGGGTACTGCCAAGATGGGTGTTGCTACCATCAAGGGTGCCATTGATCCTGAAGCTGCCTTCCTCGCCCAGTATGTTGCCGCTACGCCTGAGAAGAGAAAGGAAATGCAGAAGAAACTTGTCGCCGCTGCTGCCGCTTAACCTCACTGGATTAAGTGGCCTGTGTTGCTAATCATAATCACTGGCAGTGGCTGATTAGCAGCACAACATGAGCCTAAGGGAATTTATCCCATCTTCCCTTAGGCTTTTTTTACGTCTTTAAATTGTTCAATGATGTAGATAAAGTAAGTTAATTAAATAAATAAATTAACTCAAAAGAGGATAAAGAGATGAAAAGAATAGGAAGAAGCAAAGTTCCTTACGCCCACCAGTTAGCGTCTATGGCTGAAAATCTGGCCGAGAAACTCAATAAAACAGTCTACATACAGCTTGAGTATATTGCCTATAAGCATAATCCAATAGAGAATGTAGTAAAATATAATATATTCTTTGTCCCTGGATTTAATTCTAGAGACTGCACTCAGTTTATTTTTAATACCTGGCCTGAATTTCTAGACAAATACTTCTCATTGATGAAGGAGTCTGTCAATGGCTAATTGGCAGCGATGGAAAGGCATAATGAAGTGTTATCCTTTCGAGGAGAAACGCTTAGCTAAATGGTCACCTCCTTACATCCTTCAACCCAAGTATGACGGTGTGCGATGCAGAGCTATTCCATTAGATGCAGGTGGCTACATTTTACTCTCTAGTGAAGAAAACATCTTATTCTCAGTCCCTCACATTCAAGACATGTTTAGTAACTCACCTCTTGATGTTGAATTAGATGGTGAACTCTACTGTCACGGAATGAACTTCTCAGAAATCCTATCTATAACTTCCCGCACTGTTAACATTCATCCTAGTTACAAGATGATCAAATTCCACTGCTTTGACATAATCGAACCAGGGACTCAAACTGAGCGAATTCTCAGAGTAAAGGAATTATCTGATTACAATCTACCTTATCTTGAAATAGCACCTTTCTGGATCTGCAATTCACTAGATGATATAATGAGAGTCTATGATAAGCTAATCGAATTAAACTATGAAGGAATCATAGTGCGTCATGCAGAAGCTCCCTATGTTAGAAAGCGAAGCACTTGGGTGATGAAATTCAAGGCTAAAAAGGAAGATGAATATGAGATTGTTGGATATGAAGAGGAAAGAACTATTAATGGTACTCCGAAGGATACTCTTGGAGCGCTGGTACTCGAAAGTGGAGACGGAAATACTTTCAATGCAGGAACAGGATTCTCGAATCAAGATCGGTATATCCTATGGAAAGACAAGGAATTACTCATTGGCAGAATGGCTAAGATTCAATATCAACATCTGACATCAGGAAAGAAAGTTCCACGCTTTCCTGTATTTGTGGAGGTAATCTAATGAAAGCAATAGAAATAATCAAGGAATTCGAAGACGTCGTATCGGCTACTGACCCTGCTTTAATGAACAAGATTCAAGTCCAGGCAGCTCACGCACAGATGCAAATCCATGAACTTCATGCCAGAGCTATTGCATGCCACTGTGAATGTTTAGGTATGAACGCTGAAAATTCAATAGCTGCTTGTAAAGGACAAGAGCCGCCTAATAGTGATATTAATTATCAGTTTGTAATGAATAAGTGGAGCCTAACTGACAAAGATGGAAAGGTAATCATCTAATGCTCTGTCCTAAATGCTCTACTAAACTAAAATGCTATTGTTCTCGATCCTTAGGCCCTTCAGTAGTAATCAGAAACTACTCTTGTCTTAAATGCGCAACTAGATTCATCTCTACCGAAACATTAGACTTGGATCCTATGGAAAAGAAAGGTGTCCCAAGGCATCTTTTAACCTGGTTAAAGAAACATAAGAAAAGGAGAACAAGATGAATCCAGAAGAATTAAAAGCTATTATTGAGATGATAGGAGGCCTTGGAGCAAGTACAATGAATGGCTTCATTGCTTATCTTGTATTTAAATGTATAGCTGTCTTTGTTGCATATGGAGTAGGAACCCTTTGTGCTGTATTTGTATATAGACTTGGAAAATATGGCATAGAAACTGTATATAATTTAGCCCACTCAACAAATACAATAGTAGCATTACGTAGGGATCTTAGTATGGAGACCTATGGTGGCCTTAGTCGTGGTGAAACAGATACTTTTGCTGAGAATATTAGAGAAATGATTAAAAAAGGAGAAAACTAAAATGACTGAAGAAAAGAAAAGCTTTGAATTCTACGTAGCCGGAGTACAGTTCCATGAACTTAAACATTGCATTAATCAGATCCATGCAGATGATGAATTAACCCTTCATCCTGACCCTACTAACAAATTTGATCCTAATGCTGTAGAGATCATCTTTGAAGGTGAGGAATCTGTCCACATGGTAGGATTTGTTCCTGCCAAACAAGACCTTTCAGCAAAGATTTCTTCCTTGCTTGAAATCACGGAACTGAAATGCATCGTACTGGAAGTCACACCTACTGCCAAAACCTGGGAACAGTTGAAGGTTAGAATAGAGGAGGTCTAAGATGCCTAAAAAATACTACTGCTCCCTATGTGGACAAGAAGTAGTCTACACATGCAAAGCTGTAAAGGGTAAAGGGTTAATCATGCATCTCATAACTCCTCATGAGTGTGAAGGGTTCTCTATCGCATCAAATCCTGATGGAAAGCCTACTGCAGAAGAAGT
>Ga0208769_1000679_pt1 | contig 15976 bp, 14 predicted proteins | sample AntAceMetag02UKC_FD_184768 | JGI IMG/M metagenome (GOLD analysis project Ga0208769, IMG submission 184768) | Saline lake microbial communities from Ace Lake, Antarctica- Antarctic Ace Lake Metagenome 02UKC (SPAdes) (version 2) | ecosystem: Environmental > Aquatic > Non-marine Saline and Alkaline...
CAAAATCAGTTGGTAATTTGAAAATTGTATATTCACCACCGGATGCAAAATTGCCTACTGGCGGAAATATGTTACGTAGAAATGGTAAGTTATCTTCAAATGGCACAAATTCACCAAACGCTACCAAATGTAATTTATCATAACGGGTTAGAATGTCGCCGCTTCCTGAAAAAAGTATTGCACTGTTGTAATACTTATCTGAGTATTGCTCACCTATCATAGGCGCACCAACAAGAAGGTTCGTCTTTGTTCTCTTGGCAATACCCCTTACTTGATACATTAATTCTTCTTTATGATTTAAGGCCCCTGGCACAGCAGTCTCTGGCCATATTATAAGATCAGGCTTATGTTCTGAAACTTGAATAGTTAAATTCTTATATGTATCTATAATTTCATTTTTAAATTTTTCATCCCATTTATTTTGTTGCGGGATATTGCCTTGCACAACAGATATCTTAATTGAGGATTGTTTTATCTTGCTAAAACTTGTAATGACAAAATAACCGTAACATAAAGTGCTAATAGATAATATTAAAACAATGAATGTCGGGACAATAATAGTTTTGCTATGATGCTTTTTTATCATTTTTATAGCAGCATATATGGTTATGCTCATCAGCATAACCAAAAAAGAAACTCCCCACACACCTGTAATATCAGCGATTTGTATTACTGGTAAATTCTTATACTGCGAATATCCAAGTAAGTTCCAACCAATGCCGCCTCCTATATGGCTGCGGATGTATTCAAGCACAACCCATGCAGCAGAAAGAGTGAAATAGCTGATAAAAGTTTTTGAAAAATAAAAAAAAGCTAAGCCAAAAATTCCGAAATAGAGGGCTTGGTATAGAGATAGTATTACCCAACCAGCAATTGTTACATGGCTAAGCCAATACATAGAAAGGGTAAAAAACAAAAATCCGCAAAGGTAAGCTAAGGAAAAACTTTGTAGCTTAGTTTTTCCTTCCAATGCGAAAAAAAATGGCACAAACGCAAACCATGCTAAAAATTCAAGATTAAAGCTTGAAAACGCTAAGGCTAGAATTACCGCAGAAAGTACTATTAATAAAATGCGTTTATTCATTCTTTCCGCAGCATTTTTTATATTTCTTACCGCTACCACATGGGCAGGGGTCGTTTCTTCCAACTTTTGGAGTTTTACGCTTGATAGGTTGCGCTTGCCCCGTACCCGAATGGGATGAATGATTCGGAGGCGGTGGTGGCGGTGGCGGCATCATCTCACGGCTAATACGTATATCACGCATGGTCTTTGCATCTGGATGCAATGTTTGCTGCGGGGTTTGGGTAAGCACGCTACTTAAGCCTCTGGTAACAGGTTCAAGTTTAAATATAAATTCTATAGACTCTTCTTTAATGGAATCCATCATACCAGAAAACATTTCGTAGCCTTCTCTTTGATATTCAACTAAAGGATCTCTTTGCCCATAGGCACGAAGTCCTATTCCATCTCTTAAATCATCCATACCTCGCAGGTGTTCTTTCCATTTAGAATCTATGGCCTGAAGCAGAACAAATCTTTCAAGTTGCCTCATTGCCTCACTGCTAATTTTTCCTTCCTTGGCAATATAATGCGCTTTTATCTGATCAAACAGAAAATCATTTAGTTCCTCGTAAGAAAATTTTGCTAGTTCATTTGCATCGACTTTAAGCAAAAATTTTGCACGTAACCAACTTGCCAAAGCTGCTAGATCCCACTCCTCTGCTATCTTCTCATCGCGACAGTATGCCCGCATTGCTGAGGTTAGAAGGTCTTCTATTATATCTAATACATATTCTTTTAGGTTCTCGCTTTCTAATATTGTTTTTCTTTCATCGTATATAACTTCTCTCTGCTTATTCATAACATTGTCAAATTCAAGCACTTGTTTTCTTATGCTAAAATTATGCATCTCAACCCTTTTTTGGGCTGTTTCTATGCTTTTTGCAACAAGCGGATGCTCTGCGATTGGCATACCTTCTTCTAATTTGAAGAAATTCACTATGCGGGTAACTCTGTCAGAACCAAAAATACGCATGAGATCATCTTCTAAGGACACATAAAATCTACTTGAGCCTGGGTCCCCTTGCCTACCTGAGCGTCCGCGAAGCTGATTATCTATGCGCCTTGCCTCATGCCGTTCTGTTCCGATTATGTGGAGCCCGGCCAAGCTCACTACCTTTTCGTGGTCTTCTTGCGCTTGTTTTTTTGAATCTTCAAATATTTGCTTTTTTTCTTCCTCGCTTACTTGTTTTCCTCCTGCTTTTATCTTTATAATTGTATCTTTTGCATGAAATTCAGCATTCCCACCTAAAAGTATATCTGTACCACGACCAGCCATGTTAGTTGCAATAGTAATTGCTCCGGAGATGCCGGCCTGAGCAACTATATGCGCTTCATGCTCGTGGTATTTTGCATTTAGAACATTATGCGGGACTTGCCTTTGCTTTAAAATATCACTTAGTGCTTCAGATTTATCTATGGTAATAGTACCCACCAGGACAGGGCGTTTTTGTTTATAAAGTTCTTCAATCTCGTTTGCAATAGCATTAAATTTCTCTTTCTCTGTCCTAAACACTACATCAGGATATTCTAATCTTACAAGAGGCTTATTTGTTGGTATTGAAATTACATCTAATTTATAAATCTTCTCAAATTCCTCTGCTTCCGTAGCGGCAGTTCCTGTCATACCGGATAATTTATCATACATTCTAAAATAGTTCTGAAAAGTAATTGTAGCTAGCGTCTGATTTTCTCTTTCTATTTTTACAGCTTCTTTTGCCTCTATTGCCTGGTGTAGGCCATCACTCCAGCGGCGGCCTGGCATAAGCCTGCCTGTAAACTCATCTACAATTACAACCTTACCCTGCTTTATAATATAATCTACGTCTCTTTTAAAAAGCGTGTGAGCGCGCAAGCCCTGTATGATATGATGCTTGTATTCCATGGATTCAAAGCTGTGCATATCAGCTATCTCCAGAAGTGAGGCGGCCTTTTCCTCGCCTTCCTCAGTAAGATAGACAGCTTGAGCCTTCTCATCTACTACATAATCACCTGTTTCCTCTTTTGTTTGTTCATCACGTTTTCCCTTTTTAAGACGGGGAACTATCTTATCTATTTTATAATACTTGTCAGTTGATTCCTCGCTCGGGCCTGATATTATAAGAGGGGTTCTTGCTTCATCAACTAATATGCTGTCAACCTCATCTACTATGGCAAAATTATGACGACGCTGTACCATTTGCTCTTTACTAACAACCATGTTATCTCTTAAATAATCAAAACCGAATTCATTATTGGTACCGTATGTAATATCGCAAGCATAAGAGCGCTTTCTTTCCTCTGGCGACATATCATGCAATATCGCACCCACAGAAAAACCTAAAAATTCATAAATCGGCCCCATCCACTCAGCATCTCTTTTTGCTAAGTAATCATTCACTGTAATAATATGCACACCATATCCTAAAAGAGCATTTAGATATGCGGGGAGTGTGGAAGCTAAAGTTTTTCCCTCTCCTGTTGCCATTTCAGCAATCTTTCCTTCGTGTAAAACAATCCCACCTATAATCTGTGAATCAAAATGACGCATACCTACTGTGCGCTTAGATGCTTCCCGCACCACAGCAAAGCCTTGAGGAAGAATTTCATCAAACAGGCTGTTCCTTAAAAGCTTTAAATTAATCTTAAGCCTGTCCTTCTCCTGTTGCGATGTTGCTGTATATATCTTGTCTGCTAACTCAGCTTCTCTTTCTTTTGTAACAGCCTGTTTTTCCTTAAGATGGTTCTTGAAATCTTGCGTCTTCTTCTTAAGCTCATCGTCACTGAGCTTAGACATGGCTTGCTCAAAGGAATTTACCTTATCCAATACAGGCTGTAATTTCTCAAGCTCTCTATCATTACGCGAACCCATTATTTTATTTAATAACCATCTATACATATCAGTTATCAGTTATCAGTTATCAGTTAAACAGTCTAAATGACTGAATACTGAAAACTGAATACTGCCTTATTTTCTCATTTTTAGATATGCCTCAATGAACATATCTATATCACCATTCATTACTGCCTGCGTGTTGGATGTCTCAGCAGCGCTTCTGTGATCTTTTACCATATTATACGGATGAAATACATAAGAGCGTATCTGGCTGCCCCATTCTATGGATTTTTTCTGGGCATATTCTTTTTCCATTTTCTTTTTTAGCTCCTGTTGTTTTCTTTCATACAGCCTTGCTTTTAATATCTTCATTGCTGTATTCTTGTTTTGCCCCTGGGAGCGTTCGTTCTGGCACTGCACTACTATATTTGTTGGAATGTGTGTTATTCTGACTGCTGAATCAGTTACATTTACATGCTGCCCACCTGCGCCACCTGCGCGAAATACATCTATTCTTAAATCTTTCTGCTGTATATCTATCTCCGCCTGGTCAGTAACCTCAGGAATTACATCAACCGAAGCAAATGAAGTGTGACGTCTTTTGTTGGTATCAAACGGGGAAATCCTTACCAGGCGGTGTACACCACTTTCTGCCTTAAGATAACCATATGCCCAGTCTCCTTTTATAATAACAGTAACGTTCTTGATTCCTGTTTCATCACCGGATAGGATATCAATTTGTTGCAATTGGTAATCCTTTGATTGAGCCCATCTCGCATACATACGAAGCAGCATACTTGCCCAGTCACAAGATTCCGTTCCACCTGCTCCTGCATTTATGCTCAATATAGCGTTGTTTATGTCATTTTTTCCACTTAAGATGCTCCTAAATTCAAGGGTCACTACTTTAGAATGTAGAGAATTGATTTCTGCTTTAATATGGTCACAAGAGCATTTATCATTCTCATCAAGCACCTCTATTAATTCCAAAAGCTCTTTGTGTTGTTTAAAGCAGTTTTGATAAGGCGCTATTGCGGATTTTAGTTTTTTTAATTGGGAAACAATTTGGTTTGCCTTTTGGCTGTTGGACCAAAAATCAGGCACTGACATCTGCTTCTCTATATCAGAGACCTCCTGTGAGTTCTTATCAACGTCAAAGATACCCCCTCAGGTGTTCCAGCTTCTCACCTATCTCTTTTAACTGTTTCTTAAATTCACTAATCATGGCTTTATATTATAACAGTATCTTCCTTTATTTTCAACCCTTCTGCTTAAAGTGAGTTAAAGTAATTGTAGATTTCACGGGCTTGCTTTTCATTTATGTATTTCACCTTTGTTAGGTCTCCTGCTTCAGCCATTTTTATTTCATCCACAGAACCAAAGTGCTCAAGAAGCAGTTTCTTCTTCTTATGGCCTATACCGGAGATACTATCCAGCTCAGACTCTGGAATCTTTTTTCTTCTTAGCAGCCTATGATAATCTATTGCAAAACGATGCGCTTCATTCCTTATTCTTTGAAGCAATAATAACGCAGGAGATGCTGGGTCTAATTCAAGAGGCGACTTATTTTCATGTGTATATACCAATTCAAATCTTTTAGCTATGGAGATTACTGGCACCTTCCATATTCCTAATTGGTGCAGCTGTTTCTTGGCACTCATTAAGTGCCCTTTGCCCCCATCTATTATTATTAAATCTGGCAAAGTTTCGTTTTTATCAGTTAAATGAAAGTATCTTCTTTCTACTATCTCTCTTATCATGCTGTAGTCGTCTATTCCTTTAACTGTTCGTATCTTAAATCTTCTGTACCCATCGTTATATGGCTTCCCATCTTTAAAAACAACCATAGAACCAACTGCTTCCTTACCTGCTGTATTCGAGACATCAAATGCTTCTATTATCTCAAGGGCCTTGTGAATTCCCAGGCTATGAGATAAATCCTGCAATTGTGTTAAAAAAGGTGACAGACACCTTTTTCCATCAGAAAAAAGGTGCCTGTCACCTTTTTTACTTGTTACAGAAGATACGGCTTTTATCTGCTCTCTTATATAAGCTGCAAGTTCAAAATTGCCCGCAGAAGAAGCTTTCTTCATGTCCTCTATTAATGATTCCTGCAATTGGTCTGATTCTCCTTTTAAAAAAAGAATAACATTTTTAACTATACTTTTATATTCTTGTTTACTTATTTGCTCCACGCATGGCCCTAAACACTGGCCTATGTGAAAATTAAGGCACACCTTAGTAGACATTATCCTGCAACTACGTAAAGGAAATAACCTACTCATCAGCTTCAATGCCTTTCTTAATAACTTGGCATTAGTGTAAGGGCCAAAATATAACGAGCCATCTTCCATCTTACGCCTTACTATAGAAAGGCGTGGAAAATCTTCTTTTATTGTAAGCTTAAGTAAAGGATACGCTTTGTCGTCTTTTAAATCAGCATTATATTTTGGCGAGTATTTTTTTATTAATGCTGCCTCTAATAAAAGCGCTGCTTCAGGCGAAGAAGCAAACATATAATCAATATCATGGGCTGATTTAACCAGTGCCTGTTGCTTAGAAGATGTCGCACTTGGGCTAAAGTGGGACTTTAGTCTTTTTCTGATAGAGACAGCCTTACCAATATAAATTATCTTACCCTGATTGCTTTTTATTAAATACACACCGCATGCGTTTGGTGCATTTTTTATTTTTTTCAGAATTGTATCTTTCATTTTTTCTCTCTAATACCGCGTAAGCCAAGTGCATAGCCTACCGCTATATAAACAACGGTTCCTGCCACTATAATAAAAATCAATGCTAAAACCTTCTCCATATTAGTACCATAAAATAAGCGCGCATATAGCCTCTGAACAAAACTAAAACATACATAGGCCATAATCAAAGAAGCAACTATCATTTTTAAAAAAGCTGGGAAAATCTTTCGTAAACCCAAAGACCCTATTTTTCTTTTTAAAAGCAAATAAAGAATGATAAAGTTTACAATACCAGCAATCGATGCGCCGAGAGCAAGGCCGCCTATTTTAAGCGGCCACATCAACATCAGATTTAACACTATATTCAAAATCAGCGAAAAGCTGGCCACTTTTACTGGCGTCATTGTATCCTGCATAGAATAAAAAGCATTGACTAAGATCTTTATTCCACCATAGGCACATAAACCAACTGCATAACAAAGCAGAGCATAAGAGGTAATTTGTGTTGAGTAAGCGCTAAATTCTCCTCTCTCAAATAAAACATGCACTATGGGTTTTGCCAGAACCATCAGCCCCAATGTAGACGGAATAAGGACAAAAAATATTGAACGCAAAGAAAATAATATTGTTTCTTTTAATAAACCAACTTCTTTTACAACTGCATGAGCAGACATAGACGGAAGTGCTGCTTGTGCGACAGCTATTCCAAAAATAGCCAATGGAAATTGCAGTATCCTGCTAGCATAATAAAGACCTGCAACAGCCCCATCTCCTACTATAAAAGATAACGATGCAAGAATTGTGCTCACAAACATATTTATCTGATAAACACCCCCACCTAAAGCTCTAGGTATTAAGAGCTTGCCTATTCGTTTTGCACCTTCATGTTTCATGCGCCACTGGGGCTTAAATCTCATGCCATAAAAGCCAAGTACAGGCATTTGCACTAAAACCTGCAACGCACCTCCTATTAATACTCCTATACCCAGGCCATAGATATTATTGGTAAAAATAAAAGCGCATGTTATTATAGATATGTTTAAAAGAGCCGGGCCTATAGCCGGAGCAGTAAAATGCCGTAGTGTATTTAAAACCCCCATTCCATAAGCAGCCAACCCTATTAACAAAAGATAGGGGAACATTAGCCTCGTTAATTGTATGGTGAGTTCTAATTTGGCGGCATCTTTAATAAAGCCTGGAGCTATTGCCTTTACGATAGCTGGCGCAAAAGTTATCCCCAAAATTGTAATAACCCCAAGAACAATTATTAATATATTGAATATAACCCTGGTTAAGTTCCAAAATTCCTTTTTGCCAAATTTGTTAAGCCACTCCGTAAAAACAGGTACAAAAGCTGAATTGGTAGCACCTTCACCAATTAAATCCCTCATTAGATTTGGGATACGAAATGCAACTATAAAGGCCTGCGCGAACATAGAGGTGCCAAAAAATTTTGCTATTACCACATCTCTAAGGAACCCCAGAATGCGGCTAGCAAACGTTGCAGAACCTATAATTGACGCTGATTTTGTTATGGATTTAGAACTTGACATGTGTACCGTCCCATGCTATTATTTGTATTCTAATTTAATAAAGCGAGGTTATAAATGCCAAATTTACCAGCTGCTAAAAAAAGTTTAAGGTCTGATAAAAAGAAACAGCAAAGAAATAAAGCTGCTAAATCCCGTTTAAAAACTTTGGTCAGGGATTTAAATCAGCTAATTGAACAAAAGAAGCAGCAAGAAGCTGCCGCTTTACTGAAAGACGTAATGTCTGCTCTGGATAAGGCTGCCAAAAATAACATAATAAAAAAGAATACCGCTTCGAGAAAAAAATCACGCTTATCAATCAGAGTAACAAAAATATCCGCCAAAAGTGCTTAATTATAAACTTGAACTTAGGCGAGTAACAAGCATCGCAAGCATAGTTTCTGGAGTTGCGGTGCTTTTTTTTAGGTTACTATCTGTCTCCAATAATAAGTGTTGCGCCTTACTTAATTCCTCAAAACTAAAATTTTTAGCCTGATTAATTATTTTTTGAGCTATATTGTAACTTAGCTTCAGGTCGCTTGTTATTTTTTTTCCGTCAGCACCTTTCCTTAAAAGAACTTTCACTTTACCTAAGCGACGCACGTGCCAAGCTAACATTCCTAAAATCTCATAAGCACTTTTACCTGCTTCTGTAAGTACAAGCAATGCTCCCAACGCGCTTTTTTGCTTCTTTGAACTTATCTCATCTATCAGATAAAACATAGGCTTCTGCGCAAATATATTATGCTCCTGTGCAGGAAAATCTATACAATAGGCATATTTTTTTGCCATTATATGAAATTTGTTATTTAATCCTAAATTTTTTTGTGTTGTTATAATAAAAACGGAATGTTTTGAAGGTTGCTTAAGGTATAAGGCTATTTTTTCCTTATCATCTGGGGAAAGATCTTCTATCTCTTTTAGAATGACTAATCTTCTGCTTGTTGAAAATGGTGGGGTTTGCAGGGTCTGGATAACATCACTGGCAATTACATCTTGAGCGTAATATTTATTATAATCAAGGGATTCTAAGGTAAGTGAAAGTTTTGCTTTTATTTTATCTATAGCTGTACTTTTTTTGAGTTCATCCTTGCCGGTGAAAAAGTAGATAATTCCATCTTTAACCATCATTTACCAAACTTCTATAGTCTGCTCTACAATCCTACGTGCTAAATCATCTATAGCTTCATTAATTGCCGTTTCTTCACTTTTAGCTTGTGAACCTGTAGTATAATATTCATAACTACCAGCAAAACTATCATACTGCCACAATATTTTATTCATTTTTATATCTTTTAATTTTATACTCACAAAAACCACTATTCTATATTGCTCTATATTGTCATCTTCGTCATAGCTAAGCGCTTCTCTTCTAAAATCAATCAACTCGCCGGTTAATATAATATCGGCATTTTCCGCTAAAGCTATTTTAAGATTTCCGTCAAAGATAAACCTATCTATAATAGCCTTAGTAATATCTTGCTCCATGCGCGGCTTATATGCTTTATAGGTTTGGATTTCGGAAACTTCCTCAGTAATATCTATGGAATTTTTAAAATTTTCCACACGTATTTTCTTTATATGAGAAGGCAGGAGGGAACCTGTAGTATAGCCGCAACCACAGCAACTCATTGCTAAAAAAACTATCAAAATTGATACAAACATTTTATGTTTCATACTTATCAATCCTTAATCTTTCGCCTTAATATCTCCACCTTCTCCATTGCAAGGGGAGCCACTGAAGCAGTAGAGAAATTTTCTACTATGTCTTCATAATAAATTACCGCAGAGGCATATTTTCTTCTTTTTTCATAGAACTCTGCTGTTTCATAAAGAGACTTGGCCTTTTTCTCTGTTAGCTCACTTATTTCACCTTTGGCCTCTTGCACAAACTCACTGTCAGGATGGTTTCTGCTAAATTCTTCAAATTTTTCCATGGCCTTGGTGGTAAGCTTCTGATCATATGCACTATCCGATGAACCAGCAGAAGCACAAATAGCTACCTGAAATTCCGCATCATCAGCTAATTCACTGTCAGGGTAATCTGTAACTATTCTTTGAAATGCCTCTACAGCCTCTCTATAAAAATGTAATCTCTTATTAAGCTCACCTATTCTATATTGTGCCATTGGAGCATATTGGCTATAAGGAGCATTGCTTACTATCTTCTTATAAACCTCTATAATTTGCTCTGAAGTTGCTTTAAACGCCATTCCTACAAATTTTACCTTCTCACCATTAAATAACCGCTCTCCTATATCATACTCTCGTTCAATAACTTCATCTATGCGCTGACTAAAAGGGTACCTTTCTATTACCTGCTGGTAAGCCTCAAAGGCATGATATGGGTTTTGCAGTTCCTCGTGAGAGCGCCCCATGTAATATTGTGCTTCAGCAGCTGACTCAGAACGCTCATAATAAGCTATGAGCCTCTTAAATTCCTCCAGCGCTTTTCTATACTCTCCAGTTTCAAATAAATCCATAGCATAAAGCAGTTGCTCCTTTGGGGTATCTTTGGGAGCATATTTAGGATTTATCCACTTTTTTGTTTCTGGAGTCCACATCCAGTAAGAAAAACTTGTGGCAGTGCTTAACAGCAAGCTGACGCTTATAATAGTTACAATAAGTAGAAGTTTAGTTTTCATAATGTACCATAATATAGCATCAGACCAATTCGTTGTCAATATTTTAATGATTAATTAAAAGGTAAGGAAAAAAGGTTGGAAAAATACAACTAAATCAAAAAATGATTAGAATGTATTTGGGTGCTGTTCACTTTACAATCAAGCGTTGGCGATTCTGGGCTCAGGCGATTTAGCAAGAAATGACGCGAGGTGTTTTTTGTCATCCTCTGCCATGTCAAGAAACTGCAGTCCAACATTATATTGGCTGCCACGTGGCTGCTTTTGTATCCAAGCCACTTTTGATATCGCCTTTATTGGACGGGAGAAGGATGGCATAGATATTTCAACCAAAAGCCTGGTGAAAACTGACAGGAACTCGCTTGCTATAAAGCGGACTCCACCTTCACTGACGTCTTTTGTTAATGTCCCGCTATAGGTTTCTATTGGACGTTGAATATCCTTAAACTGCAATGGTACGCGGGCATTTTTACGGGCGTGACGTCTTTTATCTTTTACATAGGCCGCCATTAAATACTATCTCCCCTGTTATAGTTATTATATAGGTCAATTATGATTATAACACTAGGTTATGGAAAGTGTCAAGGAAAAAACAAAATAATTTTTAAAATATTTTAAAAACATGCTTTAAAAAGTATTTTATGTTTTACTAAAAACAAAGAATTACTACCAAACACTGTCTGGGGTAGAACTTAAACATCTCCTGTCCCACATGTTGTAGTAATATGATAATCTTCTCCATTGCTGGTAATTATAATTGCCCCTGTTTTGTGTGTAACATACATTGTGGCACCATTTTTTGACAAACACTCTATGGTAGAGGTTGCAGGGGCAAGATATGGGTCATTTTTTGATGCAGTTACTACCGCAATTTCCGGATCAACCAAATAATAAAACTGCTCAGCTGTAGATTTATATTTATTAACGCATAAACCATGGTGCGGCACCTTAATAATGTCACTTTTAAGTACATTTGCATAAGAAATTATATTTTTCATACCTTTTTCTGCTATATCACCACATAAAAGTAGGCTCGTATTTTTATATATTAGCTTAAGAACCACAGAAGAATCATTATCACTAATAGAATTGTTATTTAAAAATTCCTCAGGCGGGCCAAGCACTAAAATTTCAACCCCTTTAAACCCTTCTATTCTATCTCCCTCTTTAATTTCTAACTTTTTTATTTCCTTTGACTCTACTAAATTCAATAGCTCAAGATATCCATATTCATTATCTTCTCTGCCATTATATAAAAACGATTTTACATCCACTTTTTTAATCACAGAAGCTATTCCTCCAAAATGATCAAGATCTGAATGCGTAATAAGCGCGTAATCTATTTTATTTATTCCCTCATGCCACAGATATGGTATAACTACTTCCCTGCCATTATCTTTATATTTACTTTTTGCTCCAGCATCAACAAGCATTGTTTTCCCGTCGGGAAATTGAATAACAATGGCATCACCATGCCCAACATGCAAAAATGTTATTTTTAGTTGCTCTGGTGATTTCCTGATTAAAGGACTCCATATATAAAGATTTATGCATAACAATATAATTATAGAAATACCTGCTCTTGATAATTTAAACTTTTCTTTGTTAAGAATTAAAATTATGAATATGTAATAACAAGCTATTAACCATAAAGAAATATCAGGAACATAAAAATAGGCATAAGGAATTTTTGATAAATAAAAAATAATTTTCTCAAGTAAAAATATAATTAGCCAAGTGGTGGCCCCAAATATAGTAGCTAAAGATGCAGATAAAAATCCAAATAATATAAATGTTAGTCCGGCGCAAATTAATAATCCTGTAAGCGGAATAACAAATAAATTAGCAACTATGGTAATAGGTGATATGATATTAAAATTATAAGCTATTATCGGGGCAATACCTATATATACTGCTAAAGAAATTGCCAGGGGTTTGTATATTTTTTTCATTTTCGGAGTAATGTATGCTATAGAAAAAACACAGCCAAACGATAAAATAAAACCCACACTGAATAATTGTGCGGGATTAGCTAATAACATTAATATACCTGCTAAAGAAAGAGCATTATATATATCTATTTCACGATTTAATATTCGTGCCAGCAAAAATATAGTAATCATTATTGCTGCCCGCGTTATTGGTGTTCTGCCTCCGCAAAGTATCGCATAAAAACAAATAATAATTATTACGATAAGAGCACGTGTATTATATGGAATGCGCATGAGACCTAACAGAAAAAAGAAAACATAGGCAATAATGGCTAAATGCAAACCGCTTATTGCTAATATATGAGCTGAACCTGTTTGAATAAATACTTCCCTACTGTCGCGAGGTATTTCCGAGCGCAGGCCTAATATTATCGCTGAAATTAAACCTGCTTCTTTTTTAGGAAGATGAAGATGTATATATTCATCAACTTTTTTTCTTAGTGCAAATATCTTGGATTTTAAAAGTGTAGGGATGCGGTATTTGTTTTCTGGTTGAGAAATGGTTACATCTTTATAAGAATCTACCCCAAGGACAACATGTATTTTCTGATGTTTTAGATACGTAGAATAATTAAATTCACCAGGATTTGCCGCTGGAGTAGGTAAGCTTAAGCTACCAAATAGAATTAAATTATCACCGTAAACATATTTTTGATCTGATTTATATATAGTGACTTTACACAGGCCTTGGGTTTTAGCCCAATTATCTTTTAATTTAATGTAGTCTACTTCTAATGTAAAGCTTGCCCTTTTTTGCTTCCAATGTGTTTCATAAAATAAAGGGTCAGATATAATACGCCCTTTTATATACACATTGTCTTGTGTTTTTTCTATTTTTTTTGATATATGATTGGCAGGAATAAAAATGGAATTGTGAAAATAGGTAGTATCTATAAAAGATACAAGCAATATGCCTAGTATAAGGCAAATAAAAGCCGCTAAAAGTGGCCTACTTGCCCCGTTAGAAATTTTTTTATCAGATATATTCCTAACGGGGGTCATGTTTAAATGTTGTTATGAGATCTTTTATGCTCTGGTATTTAGCGCTTCCTATTCCCAGAACCTTTGTTATGTCTTCTGGTAAGAGGAATTCATCGTTTTCCCGTCGATATTGTATAATTTTCTCTGCAAGCACTGGCCCTATACCAGGCAAGGATGTAAGTTCTCCTGCATCAGCTGTATTAATATTTATTAATTTTTGGTGTGAAGTTTTATTCTTAAGATATGCAAATTCTTTTATAAGTGAGGAAGGGACAACTCTTATTTCTGATTGCTGGCTTTTTTGGTAAAACGAAACAGCCAATCCAACCACAGCACAGCTTAACAAAAATATTATTATTAATTTTTCCTGACGACTCATTAACCTTTTGCGGCTTCAACAAGCAACGACATTATCTCCATGCCACCTATTTCTCCTATTGATCCTTTCCTAGAGCTTGTTTCAGAAAAGATATCCAGGCCATCATTCTTCTGCGTCTTTGAAACTATCATAAGCGGCACAGGGTCATCTGTATGGGCCTTTTTTATACAGGGTGTGGAGTGGTCTGCAGTAACAGCAATCACTGTGTTATCAAGATCTATTTTAGAAAGCAACTCTGCAAAGAAAAACTTATCAATAGCTTCTATGGAATCAATTTTTGCTTTTACATCTCCGTCATGAGCTGGCTCATCAGGCCCTTTGATGTGGATATATAGCGCATCGTAGCTTGCCATAGCTTCTTTGACTTTGTTTGCGCGTAATATATAATCATTTTTTAGATCACCAGAAGGAAGCGGTATATCAACAACTTCCATACCTGTTAGGAGTGCTATGCCTTTTTCTACTGGCATCTCTACGAAACAGCCCATGCGCATATTATAAAGACTGTTTATCTGTGGAAACTTTGGCAAACTGCTTCCGGCATCTCTGGAGAGTATTACATTTGCCGGTAATTTGCCCTCTTTAATTCTTTTTTTATTTATTTCAGAATTATTAAGAATCTCTCTTACCTTTTCGGTAAATTCATTTGTCAACTCAGCTCCCAATGCAGATGCTGGGTCATTTTCTTTTCCTTCAACAGGTTCTGCTTTTAAAAGGACCTTTTCGAATGTAGGTAATGCAATACCAAAAGCACCTTCTTTTTCATAAGCAGGATCTGTATTAGTTACATCACCTGAAAGGGTTCTTCCTTCGCCTGCATAAATAACTAAAATACCTCTGTGGCCTATTGTGTTTTTAAATACAAAAGATGCGGGCTCTTTGAGTTTAAGTTTATTATTAATTTCAGCAGATAATGCGGTTGCTTCTTCTGTGCTTAGGTTTCTACCTACTCTTCTGTCCTTTATTTTATCTGAAGTTGCATCTTCCATTGTTGCAAAATTTACTCTAAAAGCCAGATCACCATCATCTACCTTTAATCCTTCTGCATAAGATTCAAGCGGGCCTCTTCCTGTATAATATTTGTGTGCATCATAACCAAGTATGCTTATTACAGCTATATCTGATTCAGGAGCAATGCCCTTTCCTACTGTATAAACAAAACCCATGCGCGATGTTTTAGCTAACATATCCATATTTGGTGTATTGGCTACCTCAAGCGGAGTTTTGTTATTAATTTCTGGAGTAGGTAAATCTCCTAAGCCATCTAACACTATATACAATATCTTCTTCATTGCTTTCCTTTCTTTCTTGCTTGTATCTTCTTCTCATAGCACGACGGACAATTATACACTGCCTTGGCCAATGTCTTATCATAGCCATTATCTATTACTACTCTTTTAACTTCCTTAATTTCTTTGTGGCAAGTAGCACATTTCATGGTATTTACCCCCGTTATATAAAGTAGGGACTTGATTTATTCCTTCTTTTCTTCCTCTTTAGCAACAGCTGCATCTTTTATTTCTGAAATGCCAGCTATTAAGGCTATAACACCACCAAATATCAAAATAGCCATAATAGTAAACTGAATACCTAATCTTAAAGCTTCATTCCAGGCAAATAAAAGTATTACACCTATAAGTATTGCTATTGCTCCTGCGATTACACTTACCATCTTTGCCATCTTTTACCTCCAGAATTTTTGAAAAAAATTTTGTCCCGAGCATTACTAAAATCCGAACAAGTGTGAGGATTTAATAATAGCGAGGGGCCTATATAGCTTCGTTGGAATTATATCATTACTTATCAAAAAGGCAAGTATTTTTTAGGTTTGTTTTATGTCTTCGCTTAATATAATTGCCTCAGACACTTCTCGCATACTTAAA
>Ga0208769_1000680_pt1 | contig 15975 bp, 38 predicted proteins | sample AntAceMetag02UKC_FD_184768 | JGI IMG/M metagenome (GOLD analysis project Ga0208769, IMG submission 184768) | Saline lake microbial communities from Ace Lake, Antarctica- Antarctic Ace Lake Metagenome 02UKC (SPAdes) (version 2) | ecosystem: Environmental > Aquatic > Non-marine Saline and Alkaline...
ATAACTATATGATGGTGGGCAGAAAGAATTACTGTTTCCCCTGCTTCCATGAGGGTTTTTACAAACGCTGTGACGTAATGAGCCTTTGAGACACCAGTAATCATCCGTGTAAGATTAACTGCTTCACGCATCTCTCTGCCCCGTTCAAACGCATCTTTGATGTTAGCAATACGTTTAGCCTGATCCATAACAGGTGCGATAAGCTCATCGAATTTCCCTTCATCAACATCAATTTCTTGTACAACTCTTCTTTTAGGGGGTAGTTCGCTCATTACATCTTCTTTAGTACGTCTCAATAATAATCCTTGTTCTTTCAAATAATCTCCTAGAAGTTTAGGGTCGGAGATGGTGGATGAATTGTATCCTATGCACCACTCTCGTGAAAAGCTGCTAAAGTCGCCGAGACAGTGAAAGTTTAATATGTCTAAGATATTGAACATTTCACCACCATATCCATATATTGGGGTTCCAGATAAGCCAATAACATTGTCTGTGGATTCGGCTAAAAGAGAAGCAGCAGAATATTTATCACTTGTCGCATGTCGTAGATCTTGTATTTCATCAAAGATACATGCTTTAAAACCAAATCTGGGGAGGTAATTTTTCCATCCACGGAGCAAAAGATAGTGAATGAGGTAGATTTCACTGGCGGGAAGACTATAGGGTTTTAATCCTTTTATTGTATGTATTTGAGTATCTTCACCAAGAAACTTGCGTATCTCTCGTTTCCATTGAAGTAAAATATGTGGTGGAACCACAAGGATGTGTGGTGGAGAAACATCAAGTGAACAAAGCCAGGCAAGAGCCATGACCGATTTTCCTAAACCCATATCATCCGCCAATAACGAACGTGGATTATGCTTCAAAAACGCCAATCCTTCTTTTTGAAAATCCATGAGTTCTCCCTTGAATTTTGGCGGTGGAGTAATTGATTTAGGTTTTTTCAGAAATTCTTCTTGGCCAATAAAATGTTCTTGTGCTTCTTGTAATTCAGACATCCAAATCTTCTCATTTTCAATTTTTAATGGAAAGCGTTGCATGAACCAGCAGAGATCTCCAATGATTCGTTTTGATGCAGGGAATGTAGCCTTCCCACGCCCATGGCCTTTGCTACCTGGGAATAAACGTTTGGCGACAGAGATTGCATAGGGATGTCCTTCTATTTCCCACAGGTTTTCAGAGTTACTTTTTGTTAAAGTGCCCCAGTTCTTTGATGAAGTATGTTGTGGCATCTGTAGATAATCAGGTATTTCTATCTTGTTCAAATTGCTAAGCCCCAATTCGCATTTAGTGATATCACAGATATTGGTTTCCCATTTAGCATTTTTGGCAGGTCCATACTTTTTTCAAGGACAACAATAACTGCTCTAACCTTTTTTTCTTTAGTATATCTGTTCAGCTGATTTAATAGAGATATCTTGTTTGGTTTTTGCTTTTTTACTTCGATAACTATTCCATCTATCCAGAAATCAAATCGCTTGTGAGGTAGTAGTTTATATTCATGTTGAAACGAAATGCCACATTCCTCGAAGACCTTCATTATTTTTATGTGTATCTGGTCTTCATTCATTCGTTTGCTAATGTGGATGGTTGATAGGATTTTAAGCAAAGAAGGAACCTCAATCATGTGTCGTAATATTACGCACATGTTATAAATCATTCTAAAAGAGAGGACAAGGAGGACTGATAACCCTCCTTGCATTTTGTATGTTTCTTACACATGTACGATATAACATATGGCCAATTTTATTATATATTTTTTGTAACGAATAAAGGAAATTATAAAAGTGAGTAGATGATTCTATTGTTTGAATTCATCAATACGAAACGGCTGAAGGATGGTGGGGAGAACATTCCTTCCGAATTTCACGGATTTGCAAACAATATTTTTGCCAATCCATCTATAAATTCATTGCTAAATTCCATGATGTATCACTTTAGATATGGTATGAACTATCTTAATTTTTTCTCTTTGCACCTTTCTTCAAAGAATAATACAAAAATGTTGCTGCGATTGAAAGGATTACCATTGAGAACAGGATGAATTGAAGATAAAAAACTTCAGGAGATATTTGTTGGGTGGCTTCAGCGTCAAGCATGAAGTATTGAGATGGTACTAGGTTACTTGTGGCGATGTTGTATGAAAAAACAAATATGGAAAATATAAAGCCGAGAAAAGAAAAACGTTCCTTGCGCAGATGCTTTTTGAACCATTTTTGCATTTTATTCATATGAATCTCCCTAATTTATCTCTTTCTGTTGGATGTGGATTGTTTACTGTAAAATGATGTCGTTTGTGTTTAAAATTCTTTTTTATCTTGAGATTTGGATCATGGTTGTTTGATTTGTTTTCATCGTCATGATGTACCATCCAGGAAGTGTGAAGGCAGCCAAGGGGGTCAAGTGCAGGATGATCCGGGTCTTCTTTCTGTAATTTTTTAGACATTTTATCCCGGTGTTCGTAAATGTATCCTCTTGAATCTGAACAGGGGTTCTTTGGGTCGTAGATTCGTATGTATCCTTGGTTGTCAATGTACTTACTTGTCATCCTTTTTTACCTTTTGTTTATCTAAAAGTGATTTTATCAGGCATATTGCGGGAATGCCGATGACGCAGATGCAGCAAGGGCTACAAGTGCAGCACATGGCTCCAGGTGATAAACAATCAGTGCAACCGCCTGTGTGGCCACAGGCACCGGAAACGGCAGCCAATGGGATTGCTTTTGATATGTTGTAATCTGCGGTGTCTTTGTTGTGAACATATGGTTGGATGAGGGAAAAAGCACCGAAGAATATCATGATGGCTAGGTAATTTACTAATAGGTCAAATGGAAACAGAAACTGATTTGGAAGTAAGAATATAAAAATCATAATCCCTGCGCCAAGAAAAAAACCAGTGAACGCTCTGATGTTGTTATCCCCTTCTCTGAAATGTAGTTTTATGGTGGTCCAGTCGATAAGTGCAAATGATGCAAATATCCATGAAAGAATAAATATGGTTGTAAAATCAAATGTTGCTGTGAGATATAAGGAAAGACAGATGGGAAAAGCTAGTATGCTCCCTAGAATTGTTCCAAAACATCTGGCGCAGGGATGGATTTCTTTTCCAAGGAATCGTATGGTGAGGGCATGTTCATTATGTTCGATAAGTCGAATAAAAGACCTAAGAAGTTGTGGTGTGTTCATCACTACTAAAAATGTAATTGATTCTTATAAATCTTGGCTGGGAAAAGTGGGAAGATTTTTATTTAGATACTGTATGTTGAATTATTGGAGTGGGGGTCGCTTCATTTCCCAAAGGAGTAGGTATTCGCAACACCTTTTTTGATTTCCCACTCCGTTAACATTAAAAACTGTGAAGCATTTGTATGAGAAAACAAAATGAAAAAGCCCTTGAACAATTGATGAAGTATTTCTATAGGAAGAAATACAGTAATGATACGATTAAGAGGTGGGTTATAACAGCTGTTGAATTCATTGCTTTTTTAGAAAAATATGATAAAACAGTGGATGACGTTGGAGATCTATTGAATTCTGAAGGTAGGGTAGTTCAAAAAGAACTATTTGGTGTGAGGGACTATATTGATACAAAGACAAAATACTCAGCTGGGTATGTTCATTATCTCCATAAGGTTTTGAAGAGATTTTATATTGCTTGGGAGAAACATTTCCCCATAGATAATGAAGATTTTCCAAAGGATAAGGGAGATCCTGAACGGAAAATGTTTACGACAGACCAGATATTGAAGGTCCAGGAAACCGCAAGAACGATATGGGTTGGAAGGGATAAAAAAAACCCCGGGGATATTATTGGTCTGAGGGATTATTGTGTCGTACTTGTTGCGATAGATTGTGGTCCTAGACGAACACAGATATGTGAATTAAATGTTGAGAATTATAATGATTTGAATGGTACGTTATTTATTCCAAAGGCAAAGGGTGGAAGGGATACGATACGTGCCCTTTCAGATACGACAAAAAATGCGTTGAGGTTTTATATTGTAAAACGAAAACAGATAGATGTTGATGAAAAAGCGATGTTTCTGAAAAAAAGCGAGGCGAGGGTAACTAAAAGTTGTGTAAGTGAAATGTTGGTGTTTACGATGAAAAAAGCTGGTGTGTATGAGACGGGATTCGGTTTTCATAGTTTTAGAAGGGCAAAGTGTTGGAGATTAAAAAAAGCAGGATTTACTGAGGAGCAGATGAATGATGTCATGGGTTGGAAACGTGGTTCTAAGATGTCTCATATTTATGGTGAATTGGATCAAACCGAAATACAAAACAAAGCAACAGATGCTGACGATATCTTTAAAAGAAGAGGTAAAGTGGCTGTGGATTAAAATCACTATGTTTATCCAAATGATAGATGGACAATAAAATATATAAACCACAGGATATATAAGTATATGGCATGAAAATACAGAATACAATCCAGTTCAAAATCATACAGCCAAAAAAACATAAGATAAGCAAACGAGAAATCAAAAATCTTCTATTTATTTTTTTACTAACAATCATCATTCTCTCATCATACATGGGGGTAGTAGTTATACAACATTCAAGATATGAAAAGCTCGGAAGTTGTGAACTCACTCTGGAAGCTCGTGATTTCTTCGAATCTTTAGATTACAAGACAGTCCAAGTTGTAGGAAAAGTTCCAAATGAAAACTCTTTATTCTATTGGATAGGAATAAAAGAAAATGAAAAAACGTACCATTTCAATTGTGTAAACTTATGCTTCTTCAATCCAAATGAGCGTTTTGTAAATATAAATGAGCGTACGTGGTTAAAGGAATAGGGGTATTAGTTCATGAAAAAGAAGTGTAATTGTTGTAAAAGAAAAGCAGAAGTGATAGATGGAATTTGTAATAAATGCTATCATACAGGTTTTTCTACAACAGGAATGAAAAGAAAACAGGGTAGAACAACACCCTAAATGGAGTTGAAAAAGAAGATGGAAGATGAAGAATTAGAAGATAATATTTGGTGTGACCGTTGCAAAGAAGAGTTCCCCGTGGTTCCAAAGGATGGACCAGAAAAAGACAGACCAGGCATGGGGTATTTCCGAATGGGATTACTCTATCCAATATCAAAAATTCCGAAAGATATGCGATATAATTTCAGAGGGGCTACTTCAAATTATGCTTGTGGTAACTGTATATTGGGAATGATGGATTAAACAAGGAAGGGGTAAAAGTTGGTGGATAGGATGATAGGTTTTTTAAATGGTCTTGTACAAATTGCCGTTTTTAATTGCTTACTATCATCCCCACAATCAACCATGTCCTTTTCAAAATAGATTAGGGGTATTAGTTCATGAAAAAATTGCCAGTGTATAGTTATGAAATTGATGCAAATGGTTATCCTACTGGAAAATTGATAAAAAAATTTATTATGAGAAATCCTGAAAGAAAGGGAAAGCATTGTTGGGTTGCTGCTTGCGACTCAAATGGAAATGAAGTATTCAGTTATTGTGAATTGTGTGGAAAAAACAGTAGGAGTTGAAAAAATTGATAGATAAAGAACAGGTGATGTGATGAAAATAAAAAAACAAGATAAAATATTTATGTTTATACTGGCATGTATTTCCATCGGCGGATTAACTGGTTATTTTGTTGGATTGCAATTACTTGATTTTAATTATCAAGTTGCATTGGTTGTGTCTTTGAGTATAGCAACTGCGTTTGTTATGGTTCCTTTATTCTATTTTAGGGATGAATTAAAAACAAAACCATGTAAAGATAGGGGCATTAGTTCATGGTAATGTATGAATTAATGCATATTTGGAAGGAAGATGAAAAGGGTGTTGCATATCAAGAAGAAGATTTTTTAGCATCAGAAATTAAAGGCATGGTGTCGGTTGAAAGTGCATCATGTACTGTAGGTAAACCAAAAGAGATAATAAAATATCTATTAGAATTACACTTTCCAGATTATAAATTAGTTAAAAGGAAGAAAAGACAGTAGGGGTAACTTAGCATGAAAAAAAGAAGGTTATATCTAACTTCTAAAGAAACTAAACAATTGTCAGAAGGAAACGCCATTGAAAAATATATGCGTGATGATAAAATTAAATTGAAGATTTTTCCTAGACCATTTTGGCATTTACAGGAATAGATGAGGGGTAGAACAACGTGGTAAATATGGAATTTAGTTATGTAGAAAAATCAATATTAATAGACGCTTTGAATGCTTACATAAAATCATTTGGATATGTTTGTCCAGCTAAAGAAACAGCAATAGAATTGCACAAACGGATAAACAAGAAGGGGTAAAAGTGAATGAAATTATATGTTGATAAAGAAAAAAAGAAGTTCATTGAAGCAACTCTTGTTTGTGCTAATTGTAAAAGAGAGTATCCTGAATCAGAGATGGAGGAACACGTTAAGAATTGTAAAGGAGAACAACCAGGATATACATGAAGGGGTATTAAAACATGGTAAATATGGAGAATGAAAGAGAGTTGTTAATAGATTTTTTGGATGATTTAAGAAGTTACATTTACGAAAGCCATAATGACATCGCTCATGATGAAAGAGAATCATCTGAGTTTGTTGATATATATTTGAAAAACAAGTAGGGGTAAAACACAATGGTAAAAGAATGTAAATATCAAAAGAATGTACAGTGTGAAGCAGTTTATGATTCTACTTGTGATATTTGTCCAAGAAATCCAAATAGGATTAAGGGGTAAGATACAATGAAAAATGTAATTGAAAATACGGAGAAATTGTTTTGTTCTAATTGTGATAAGCTTCTTGGTTATGTTGAACCAGAACCTGAAGGTGTATGTTCTTTGATAAATGTTCAGCAGTTTCTTTGTGAATCTTGTTATTTAGGCCAGGGATAAAACAACACCCTAAATGGAGTTGAAAAAAGATGAAAGAACATAAAATAAATTTTAAGTGTGTAATATGTGGACACAAAGCAGAAAAAATTCCCATATGTTGTTCCAAATGTAATACAAAATATAGTACACTTACGTTCTCAAATAAAGAACCATTAGTGTAGAGGGGTAGGAAGCAATGAAAAAAAGTCCTAACTGTGGATGAGTAAACATGAAAATATATAAGATACTATTAGTTTCAATGTTTATATTGATATTGTTTTTAAGTGGATGTACTCAGCATACTCAAAATGATTATATTGAAAAGAAAGATGAATATAAAAATAACTTTGTTGAGATTTCTGGTAAGTTAATCGGAGTGCAACTTAAAAATTATCATGGTTGGAGTAGTAGCAAAAAGCACTTAGAGCTTGAGATTACTCTTGAAATGATATACGGCGATAAAGATGCCGTTGCATCTAAAATTATAAATGGAAAAATTATTAATATATATGTTTTTAATCAGGTATCAAATAATACAAATTGGGGTAACGAGTTACGTTATTATTTCGGTAACAATGTTACAATTATGTTTAAATATGATGCATTGTTTGATTTTGGATATGATAATAAGATATATAGTGTTGTAATGAAATAATGAAAGACAGGGGTAGAACACAATGAAAAAAGAAGTAGAATTGTTGACAGAGATACGTGATTTGCTAAAGGATTTTCTTTATCAGTATCATAAGTATGAAGGTAAAAAATGAGAGGTGGGAGTACATCGAAATGCAGATGACATTAGAAGGGAAACCACGAAAGTTCAATCTCATATTTGTAACATCTGAACAGATGGATGATATTGAAGAAAATATTGAGGGGTAAGAGTACATGATATATGTAGATGATGTAACAAGAATCGAAGTCATAGAAGACGGTAAACGAAAGTTTATAAAGTGGGATTGTAAACCTGCTTTTATGTTACAAGATGGTGGTAGGACATTAAAGATTTTTATTGATGGTGAAAAACTAAAGAAGATTCTTGAGGGGTATTAGTTCACGTTTATGGAGTTGAAAAATGATATTTGAAACAAGAGCATTAAAAAAAATAGTGGAGGAAGCAGAAGCTAGAAAACATACTGAAATAGCGATTTATTCTAATGGGCAGATATTAACACGAAAAACTACTGATGGTTATTGGGAAGAATTTGAAAAACAAGTAGGGTTAAAGTAACATGGTAACTGAAAAAGAAATAGGTAGAGAATGTATTAGGCAATGGGGTATTGAATCCCAAATTAATATTGCTATTGAGGAATGTGCAGAATTAATTGTTTAACTTGCTAAGCGTGATAGAAAAGTCAATGGTACAAATGAATATAGTATTTGTTCAGAGATTGCAGATGTCGAAATTATGATGAAACAACTACGATTAATATTTCCTTCAAATAAGATTGATGAGATTAAAGAAAAGAAGTTGATTCATCTCAAAGGAAGATTGGTAAAGGGGTAAAACACAATGAAAAAATGTTGTCCAGAATGTGGAAGCGAAAACATAAGGGATACAAGCCCCGCAATGTGGATTAGAACAAGAAAATGTATTGATTGTGGTGCTGAATGGAAAATGTTACCAGAAATGAAACCGAGTGATTGTTTATGAGGGGTAGAACACAATGAAAAAAACATATGTTAATTGTACAAATTGCGATATAAAGAATATTCGTCTTGAATGGTTTAAAAGATGTCCTAAATGTAATGCTATCCTACAAATCAAAGAGGGGTAGGATGCAATGAAAGCAATATCAATTAGAGAACCCTGGGCCTCAATGATTTACAACGGGAAGAAAACAATTGAAACAAGAACGTGGATGACAAAGCATCGTGGCCCTTTACTTCTTTGTGCAAGTAAAAAACCAAAGAGTGATATTGGCGGTTGTGCTTTTGCTGTAGCATTTTTAGCAGATATTCAACTGATGAGAAAACGAGATGAATTTCGTGCTTGTTGTGATATATATCCTGGTGCTTATTCTTGGTTTCTTGTGAATGTTGAATCTATTGAACCGTTTCCAGTTAAAGGTAAATTGAGTTTATTTGAGGTTGATTATGAACCATGTCCTTTTCATGGAGATGCACACGAATAAACAACATGATAACCAGCATTCACTTCGAGAACTTGCATTTAAGTTTTCTGGTAAAAATCTCTATTTTATCGAATTTCAATTAGATCCTGATAAAAATGCATGGGTGGCAACATTTAAAAGAAGATTTGATATTTGTTGAGTTGAAGACACATGGGAACTATTGTAAAGATAACATGTCCTGTTTGTGGGATGAACAGACCTGCAAAGGATTATCATAATGATGACGAATCAAAGTCATTTGGAAGTTGGAATGAAACAAGGGCGTTTATACAGATACGTGATGCTCCTGGGGGTAAACGAACAAATATATTGGTTGGAACAGGAAAATATAGGAAGACACCAGGCCAAGGTTTTCCACTTATTGCATCACATACTCTTTCTGAAGCTAAAGACATTGATGAATACACATTTTATGTTGAAAAAACTAAAGACCATCTCATTAAATTGATGAAGATATTCCGCAGTAATGGATTGATATCTGATGAAGAGTTGGAATCAATAAGGAATGTTTGATATGGGTTTCTTGTTTTGTTACTTATTCCATAATATAAACTGGCATTCTGACAAAAAAGCCGTTGATTTAGATGGAGTAGTTGGAACCTATGGGAAATGTTCGTGTGGAAAGAAATATTTTCAAGTTCTTGATTCTAATACTATCCTTCCGGTTCCAGAAGGTACTATGAAAGCATTCAAGATTAAGCAATACCTTTAAACAATACCTTTAAACAATACCTTTAAACAATACCTTTAAACAATACCTTGAAGCAATACTTTCAGTCAACTCCCATCATATTATTTATACTCAAAACATAAATATTGTATGCAATGACTCTTAGCGATATAAAAAAAGTAAAAGAATCATATTCTGATGCGACAACTAATGAATATCTCGACAAAGGTTACGAACTCATAAAAATTATAAGCAGTAGAACCGCATCTATTGACATTGAAGAAATTAAACCATGTTATGTTTTAGGTTTGCGCCGTAAAAATGGCGTACCCTCGTAATCAACGTCTGGTAGGGGGTTCTTTACCCCCCCTACTTAAATAAACAATACCTTGAAGCAATACCTTGAAGCAATACATTGAAGCAATACTTGTAAGCATTAATAATTCCGCAGTAGTTGTTGAATTACTGCTATCTGTAAAACCGCAGTTGTTTGCGAATACTGTATATAAACAATCAATGAAACCATCTTGTTTTTGTATTAGCTTCCTTATGCCATTTCTTTTCATAATTGTGGCAACAACGGGCACACAGATGTACTACAATTGTAATACATATCCATCCTAATGCGAAATACATGAAAAACCAACAACGAAAATAGAATCCTATTAAGAAAACAATGAGCGTAACAATAAGACAGATATTGGTCCATCGTTCAAGAATATGTTCTCTTTTGCCCCATGAGAATCCCTTGCGGTATGATTCCTTTTTAGTATTCATAAAATCAATTTTATCTGTTGAAACTGATAATCATCAAGTTTGAATAAACCAAGTTTTCCTTTTATTGGAAATGGAATAATTTTTTTGATATCTTTTAGAATCCATGAATAGGCATCATCATATATTTCACATTTTGCAAATTGTTCATCATCTTCCGTCATCGGTCTGCAATCTATTAATGTAACAATACATAATGCAAGCCCCGAATTTGATGTTTTTGGTTTTTGTGATGTGCAAATAAGGATTTCTCCACGATAATAAGTTTTCCATCTGCGTGTTTCTATCGTTTTTTCACCGGAGCAAATAAGTGATGCATAAGGTTCCTTAACTGATAAAGCTCTAATCACCATTTTTATTTTCACCATATTTTAATAGACAATTTTGATTACTTTCTGTTTGTTGCAGGTAATGCATTCATCGTTTATGACTTCAAATACAGATAATGTTTTGTTGCAATGTAGACACACTGTTTTTGCCATGGGAATCTATTTCTTTTTAAATGATTGGATATATCCTATTGCTTTATCAACATCATCAAAATCTTTTACCGATATTTTATTAACACTCACCCAAATTTTAATTGTTTCTATCCCTTCATTTGTCATGAGGTATTCCCTTCATCGTCATCTCATAAATCATAGCATATAATGACGGGCATTTTGATTTTGGAATCACCATGTATTCTTCATCATTTTTACTTAGGATATCTACCTTTTTGGCCAGTCCTTGAAACTTTTCAAATTCATCATCAGTCATGTGTTCTGCTGCTTGCTTCACATCGACAACAAAATAATTATTAAACACGTCAAAGGCCATTGTCTCACTTCCCGGTGCTGCCTAATCCACCTTTTCTCTCAGCTAGATAATCATCATCGCATTCATCCACAACATTTAGTTTTATTGATCCTTGGGCGAAACGCTCTCCTTTATTGATGGTTATCAGTTCTTCCCCATAATTGTAGAGGCATAATGCTATGTTCCCATCATTTGATTCATTACTATAATAATCTGGATCAATAAGGCCCATGGTATTTGCGAGCATCACAGAATGTTTTATTCCAATTGATGATCTTGGTATGATATCTAATGATTCCGCTAACTGTACACCTTTTAATTGTGCATCAGTAGTACTACGAATAATGGCATAGTTTGAGAGCTTTACCTTCACATCCGTCCACACTGTTACTTTTTTCTTAGGGAAAATCGCTACATTAACAGGGGAGAAGAAATCATAGGCAATCGACATCTTGGTAGATTTCCGGGGTAGTTGTATGTTTTCTTCAAGGTGTTTCCGGCATTCGTCCTTTACAATTTCAAATCGTTTTTTTACATTCATTCTTCAACACATTCCTTAAAATATCCGTTGCTGCAATCAACATCGCCAAATGGACAATTGTTGCATTTCAATCTTATGTTTTTATCTATTGGTATCATTTTTCCAAATACACATTACAATGCAACCTTAATTCTTAGGTCTTACATCTAGCAATTCTTCCATAGCTAATGCTTTACCATAGGCAAAACCGATGGCATAAACATTATTTTTTGTTTGATTTTGACTTTTTGATTCTTGGTCAAGAATCTGTTTTAATATTTCACTCGGCATCGTATCTTGGTCCCATTTCAAATTTTCCATCTTTTTCACTTCCTATTTAGGGTGCAATTTTTCCCTTTATCGTATAGATTACTTCTACAACTTGTACAAAGAATCTCATTATCTCCATTCTTATGTCCGCAATTCCAACAGATTATCATTCTATCTTACCATCTATTATATTAGTGCTAGAGGCAGGATTTACACCCCTAAATATTTGTTAATTCTAATTTACTTTTATATTTATTATATTTCATTTTTAAATTGCATTGCAAGCAATAAAAAAAACCGAAGTTACCTATCCAACATCGTTGACATTTACATATTGGGCAATAGTGAACGGTAAACCATTTATTACCAAATTTATTTATCCAGATGTTATCACCAACTCACCATAGTCCCATTATTTTTGTAACAAGCAATGCAACAAGTATGGCATTTGCAGCAAGAGATATAAGTAATTCTTTGTTCAATAGTTCTGTTGGAATAAATGCTAATGATCCATCACCTTTTTTAAATATGAGAAGCCCAGGTTTTTCATCAAGTTTGTCAAATATTTCTTGTTTATTTAGAGGGGAAGCTTTTTCTTCTTTGTTATTCCCACGTAGTAATCCATCAAGTTTTTCATCAATGTTTTCAAGCATTTTCTTCCCTTGGTTCCAATTCCGTTTTCATTTCTTTTTGTTCCTGTAGTTTCTTTTTCCTGATTTGGTCTACACGATAAGCCTTTTCATCAACTCTACCTGTTCTCTTCAAATAATAAAGGTAAGTGCTTTTGGATGATTTATTTTTCACCAGATCCCTGCAAATAGGGCATTTTAACTCTTTTTCCCGGTCTGGATGTATACGGTATTTATGTTCAAATACGTGACCTTTCTTGCAGACCCAGTAGGTTGGCTGCGCTTTTTTCAGAGTGCCTTTTTTCACTATTTGTTTTTCTGGAACGCCAAATGTCATCTGCTTTTTACTGGCAATGTTTTCAAGGGTTTTATCTAATTTTGTTTTCATGATATCATCAATCTGATTTTATTTTTGGAGCTACCATATATGTCCCGGAAAGCAAATCTTCTTCTTCCCACCAAACTACAATAGGGGCATCGCTTTTTAATCCGATCTTGATGGTGGGGGCGTTGATTAATTTTGCAATGTTTATCAAATAATCAACTGAAAAAAGCGATTTGATTTCTTGAACCTTATTATTTAGGAATTCTAATTTCAATCCTTCGATGCCACCGAGAGTATAAGTTAAATTAGTAAATACTGTTTCTTCTTCATTGCTTTTGAATTGTGCAATGAATCTCTCTGGTTTTCTTTCTACAATGAAACTGATATGGTCTGTCTCTTGTCCGGCAATTTTCAAGAAGAGTTGCAGTTGATACCTATTTATTGTTGCAACGGCATCAAGTTCTAAGATGCCTTCGGGGTAGTTCACTATGGATGATGGTAAACCATCTATTGAAACTTTTTGAAAGGTAAGCATGGGGTGTTGAAACTTCAAACCACATATTTTTCCCTTTTTCTTCAATATTTGCACATTTAATTGATTCTCAGGGTTGTCTCTCTTGTTTTTGTTGCCAAGGGGTAAACTGATGATGCGTGTCATCAATGAGTTTAGTTTAACCCCAAAATCAAAATCTTTTTCTGTACAATTTTTGATTTTTAAGTTCATATCCAGCAATGATATATGTACCGGGTCCACACATCGTATATGGAGTACGTTTTTTCTAAAGTTAAACATTGTTTCAACTGTACCAATTGCATCAATTTTTCTGAGAATGCTTTTCATCGCACGTAAATCAATCTTCATATTTTCACCTTGAGAAAACAAACTATTTTACTGATGGGGATTGGATTCGCCCCCTTTCTCAAATATTTGTAAGCATCTTATCTGTTTTAATGGACCCATGGTTACAGCAACCATGCCAACTCTAACGGCATCTTTTAACCAACTTTTAGGAAAAATATGTGTGTGAAGTATTGCAAGCTTGGTAGAACAACGCCATATCTCAATTCCTTCGTGTTTATACATGTGGTCGTATGGTGGATCCCAATATCCAAAGCCTTTACTATTATCTTCAAAAGGTAATTTTTTCCAATCATAACCAGTGTTAAGATCAACTGCAAAGTATTCATCTGGTACTTGATCCTGTTTTCCATAAACTGTAGCTACTTTACCGAATTGTTTTTCTAATCGTTCAAGTACCTGGCCGGATCCCCAATGTTTTGTAAGTGGTCTCTGGCAAGCCCAGAAATCAAATTCAACCATTCACCAAATCTCCGATGTCATTTATGTCTCTGGATGATAATAAGCTCCCCGCCAACAGTGATGATTGGCAGTAAATCTTCAAGGTATGAAAAAAGTTCTTTCCTGTTGACCTTTTTTTCTTTGTTTCCATATGTTACCATATAAAATAACGGAGTAGCCGTTCCTTTTACCTTTTTAGGGAATTCCATTTCATCCATGCTAAATTGTTTGTTAAGATATTCTTTGTGATATCGTTCAACAACATCGCCAGTTATTTTTTCTTCTTTGACCAATTTGCTCTGAACGTCTTTTGGCAGTGAAGCGATTTTCTTTGCTGTTGATTCCGGGATCTCCCGACTTCTTAATTTATCGGCTATTTCTTTAGGTAATCTCTTTAGTAACGAAACTTTCTGCTGTAATTGTGCAGGGGATATCCCGGTGATTGCCGATATTGATTTATATGTTTCACCTGATTTAATAAGGTCTTCTATTGCTTCAGCTTCTACAATAGGACTTGATGATCTATGATAATTACTGACAAGAAGAACACATTTACTAATTTTTGTAGGGAGATTTTTATATACTCTTGCTTGCACTGTTTCTTTTCCATTTGCTACTAGGTCATTGATTGTTTTTCGTCCATCGATTACTAAATATTCTTTACCTTCTTTTAATGTAGCTGTTTTGTTTAATTTTACTTCAGATATGGTGCCAAGCATTTTATGTGATTTTTCCCGTCCGTCATCAGTCTTTACTTTATCAAAAAGGATTTTTGAAATGGGTACCTCTTCAACAGTATATTCAACTCCATCCAGTAATGGTTTAGTATCTTTTACTATCTAATCACCTTCTGTTAATGCATTTCGTATCAGTTCGAAGTTTTGTTCTATAAATTTTTTCTGAGTATCAACTTCTTTTTCTATATGTTTTTTCAGAAACATTTGCTTTGATTGATTTAAGGAGTATTCATGTATTGGTCTTCCTTTACTTTCCCGGGGTATATCTTGTTTTTTCACTAAACCAAGTTTTCGTAGATTCTTGAGTCCAACGCTTACTTCAGGTTGACGTAAAAAAACAGCTCTTTCGACATCTATTGTAATGGCCTTTTTTTCCTTCAGTAAAAATAATAGTATTTTTGCATCATTTTTACAAAATCCAAAATGTGTAAGTGCTTCACATAATTTTTCATCTATTACATATACTTCTTTTGTTTTCATATTTTTTATTCCTCCACAGGATATTTATCTAAATCTTCAACGTGTGAACCATCTAGGATGATATCTTCAAGTGGTACAAGATATGTTGGTCCACCCTTTTTGGAAACCCGTTTTAAACCATCTCCATGTGTGTTTCCACGTTTGATGATTCCTTTTATATTTTCTATATTGACCATTGTTATACCTCGTTTCCAATATTCGTCTTTGATTTTATCGAATATCTTTTGTTCAACATCTGTTAGTTCTTCTTGTTCCGTCATTACATCACCTTTGATTGTGCCAACCAAAGATTGATCATCATTGAGTTCACTCTAAGCCCCATAATGTGTACATCATGGAATATCTTTGAATCCAATTCTTTGTCATCTATTTGTTTTGAAACATTGTAGGTGAACCAATAATCATATTCTACTTGTATGGATGCTGTTGCATCAAAAACCTGCATAGCATACGATAAATATGTTATATTGTTTGTATTTTCAAAGGTACGAATCGCATTTTGTGTTTC